>Ga0210409_10003563_pt1 | contig 17260 bp, 17 predicted proteins | sample IncBWH17MmetaG_FD_161649 | JGI IMG/M metagenome (GOLD analysis project Ga0210409, IMG submission 161649) | Forest soil microbial communities from Barre Woods Harvard Forest LTER site, Petersham, Massachusetts, United States - Inc-BW-H-17-M | ecosystem: Environmental > Terrestrial > Soil >... | reverse complement strand
CGATGTCGAGCAGGATCGGTTTGTTCTCGCGTTGCGCGGTGGCAAAGGCTTCCTCACCCCACTCCTGCCACTGGATGGGCTGGTGCATGGCGGAGCGCAAGTAGGCGGAAGACGCCTTGGAGAGGGAGTTGAGCGTCTGCGTGGTCATGGTTAAGTGTAAATCTTTTCGCGCCCGGAATACTTCCGCACAAGCGTAACTTGCAGCCGGAGTCAAGGCCTACGGATAATCCAGCCGTGAAATTAAATATCAAGGTGGCGGGATCGTTGGTGTTGTCGCCGCTGAATCTGTTTCTTTGCGCTGCCGCTTTGTTCCTGGGTTATACCGCTTTATCCCCTGATTGGAGCGCAGTCATAATTTGGCTTATCTCTCCGCCACTTTTTTTCTTTACCATCACCTACCTCATAACCGACCTTCTTAGGCCAGTCACACGCAAGCAGGCGATTGTCGCATCTACCCTCTCGCTTCCGGTGGCTTTTGTGGTCTGGCACTTCAGATTTCGAGGAATATAGACGAGAGGCGATCTTAAACGAGTGGGTTGATCACCCGAATCGGACCATACTTCTGGCCGCTGGCTAAATCCTCGGAGTAAAGAACCGCGGCACCTGAGCCTTCAGCTGCTTGCAGAACAAGGGCATCCCAAAAAGACGTCTTGTAGCGCACCTCGATTTCCAGCGCCTGCAAGACCGACCCCGGAGTATTGACCACGACCTCCCAACTTAGGTAGTCCTGTATGATCCGGCGAACTTCTTCCACCGACAGTGGGCGGGCGATCTTGCGGCGAAGGTTGATGCAAAGTTCCTGCAACACTTGCGTGCTCAACACACCTTGCCCGGAGATCCATAGGCGCTCGACCAGATCGCGGGCACGCTCGTACTTCAAACCAGCAGAGCGGTCGTGGGCATAGATCAAAATGTTGGTATCGACGAAATACTTATCGGGCATGGCTCATCGTTCATGAAGCTCGTCGCGCGAATGGGGAGGGGTCCAGTGCAAATCCAGTCCCTCGCGCAGGCGGGCCAAAGCGCGCTTTCGCGCACGCTCATAAGTCTTGCGCTCGCGCACGATTTGCTCAAGGCGAGCGGCAAGCAGGGCGCTAATTGAGGTGCCCTCTTCGGCCGCCAGCACCCGGATCTCGCGCAGGAGACTTGCGTCCAACTTGAGTGTGATGTTGGTCTTCATCGCAGCACGTAAATGCGTGCAGCACTATTATATGTGCTCTCGGGCAGCCGCGTCAACGAGGCGTCGGGATAGCGGCCAGCCTTCTCGCAATCGCACAATACAAGTCCACCGCCTCATGCAGTTGCCCCTTCTCGATGTATTCGCCCTCGGTGTGGGCGACGTGAATTGATCCCGGACCGATCAGCAGCGGCTCGCCCCAGTTGGTGAGCGCGGGGATGTCAGTGGTGAAGGCGGCGAGCATGGTGGGCAGTCCGTCCAACGTACGCAGCCGGAGGAACGGGATCTCTAAGATGAATTCGACTTTGGCCAAGCCGGCAACCGCGCGCTCAATCTCTCGGCGTAATTCGTCGGTGGGCCCGATAAGGCGATAGAGCAAGTGCGCTTTTGCTTTATCCGGAATCACATTGGGAGCACGGCCGCCTTCGATGATTCCGATGTTCAGGGTACACGGACCGATGCCTTCTTCGGCGGGCAGTTTCATTGCGCGGAGCCGGTTCAAGGCTTCCAGAAGTTTGTCAATTGCGGACTCGCCAAGTTCCGGATAGGCGGAGTGGGCCATCCTTCCTTCGGCGATCACATTTACTCGGAGCGTGCCCTTGGATGCACTCGCCATCCGGTTCTCGGTGGGTTCGCCGTTTACCAGAAACTTGCAGCCGGGAGACTGCTTATTAGCCACCTGCGCGCCCAGGCTGTTTCGTTCCTCTCCTACCAGGAAAAGGAGTCCGACGTAAATGCCCTCGGCCCGCAAGCGCTCAGCTGCCGCGATCTGGGCGGCGATGATTCCTTTAGCATCGCACGATCCCCGGCCGTAGATCCGCGTAGCGTCTTCGGAAGAAGGAATAAAAGGCGGGACTGTGTCCATGTGGGTCGACAAAACAATCGTGGGTTTGGGTTGCTGTGGCGACGTTGCGTACACGTTGCGGCGAGTGCCTTCGACGGGCACTTTGTTTGCCTGGTATCCGAGGCGGAGGAGCTCGCTGTGAACCACGTCGCCAATGAGCGCTTCATTGCCGGTGATCGATTCAATGTCTACGAGTTGACGAGTGAAGGCGACGACATCCATGGGAAAGAGCATAGCGCACTGGATGCGCGCCAGCACAGGCCGAATGCGCCGGACTGATATTCTGTTTTGACTGCACTGCAATGAACACACAATCCAGTTCGATCCGCTCCCTCTTCCTCGAGGGCCCCGCCGGCCGGCTGGAGGCCTTGCTCAATATGGGTGCGGAACACGCCACGCACGCCGCCCTGGTATGCCATCCGCATCCGCTTTATGGCGGAACTCTGCACAACAAGGTGGTCTTTCATACCATGAAGGCGCTGAATTACTTTGGCTATCCCGTGCTGCGGTTTAATTTTCGCGGCGCTGGATTGAGTCAAGGCGAGTACGATCAAGGCAACGGCGAAGTCGAAGACGTGCGCACCGCACTTGACTGGCTGGATCGCGAGTTTCATCTGCCGCTGATCTTCGCGGGATTCTCGTTTGGGGCAGCTGTGGGATTGCGCGTGGGGTGTCCTGATCATCGCGTCAGCGCAGTCATAGGGCTTGGTTTGCCGGTCAGCGCGATCGACGATCGAGTCTATGATTTCCAGTTTTTGGAGGCTTGCATGAAACCCAAGCTCTTCGTGAGCGGTGACCGCGATCAGTTCGGGCCGCGTGCGGAACTGGAAAGACTGGTGCGATCGTTTCCTGAGCCCAAGAAGTTGGTGATCATCGAGGGTGCCGATCATTTCTTTGCGGGGCGCCTGCGCGAATTGCGGGAGACGATTGAAGCCTGGATCCCGAGAGTGTTGAGATGAGGATGTTTTTCTTGGCGCACTCTGCGGCCTTTCTCTGCGTGCTCTGCGATCAAAAGTTCTTATCGCAGAGGCCGCCGAGGAACCCCGCAGAGCGCGCGGAGAAAAGCGAATCGCTTCTATAATCTTCCCCATGTCTTCAGCTGCGGCCAGCCGCGAACGACTTGCCATCGAGATGCGGGTTACGGCGCGGCATCTTTTCGAACGCGCCCTTGGCGAATCCAGTATTGATCTGGCATTCGAGCGCAATGTTTGTTGTGAGCGCGGTGTACTGCGCGTGTGCGAGGACCTCTACGATCTGCACTCCTACAACCGCGTGCTGGTGGTTTCCATTGGCAAGGCAGCGCACACGATGGTCAGCGCTCTGGAAATTCAGGCCGGAAATAATCTTGAAGGCATCGTCGCCAGTTCGGTGCAGCCGGCTTCGCAAGCCCGCGGGTTTCGTTATTTTCACGGCGGACATCCTACGCCGAATCAAGAATCGATCCGCGCCGCCGAGGCCATGCTGAAGTCCTTGAGCGCGCAGAACGCCTCGTCGCTGGTGATCTTCATGCTGAGCGGCGGGGGATCTTCAATTGCCGAGAAGCCCATTGATGACGAAATTTCTTTAGATGACCTGATCGCGACCTACCTCGTGCTCGTGCACTCCGGCGCGCCTATCGCCGAAATCAATGCCATTCGCAAGCATCTCTCCGCGATCAAGGGAGGAAGATTGGCGCAGGCAGCCCTGGCGGCCCAGCAGGTTTCGATTCTGGTGTCGGATGTTCCCGACATTACGCCGGATGCTTTGGCCTCGGGTCCGACCATGCCCGACTCCACTAGCGTCGAAGATTGCTACACGCTTGCCGCAAGGCATCGGCTGCTGGAGCAGTTTCCGGCGTCGGTGCGCGAATTATTTCAGCGCCATGCCATGGAGGAAACTCCTAAATCGGATGACCCGGCCTTCCATCGCAGCCGCTGGTGGACGGTGTTATCGAATTCAACTTTGCTCGAAGCCTGCAAGAAAGAAGCCGAGCGCCACGGATTCACGGTGCAGGTCGACAACAGCTGCGACGACTGGGACTACGCACGTGCGGCCGATTATCTGTTGGACCGCTTGCGAGAACTCCGCAACGGAGCAGAGCGGGTCTGCCTGATCTCCGGCGGCGAAGTCACTGTAAAGGTGAGCAACGGAGGCGTGGGCGGACGCAATCAGCAGTTCGCACTCTCGTGTGCGCAGAAGATCGTGGGCGAGAACATTACCGTTCTCAGCGCGGGTACAGATGGAGTCGACGGCAACAGTCCCGCTGCAGGCGCTATCGTCGACGGAACAACTCTTGAGCGCGCAGAATCCCGCGGGTTGGAGCCGGTAGCCAGTCTTCGAAGTTTCAACGCGTACCCGTTTTTTGAAGCGTTAGGCGACACGATCATGACCGGGCCTACCGGCAACAACCTGCGAGACCTGAGAATCCTGCTGGCGTACTAAGCCGACTTGGGCATCTTGGCGAATGCCTTCTCTTGCTCCGCTTGCATTTCCTCCTGAGACATATCCCGGTTGTGGGTGGCCAGCGACCACTTGTGCCCGAAAGGATCTATCACTGTGCCGTAGCGATCCCCCCAGAACATATCCATCAGGGGCATCTTCACCGTGGCGCCGGCTGAAAGCGCGCGCTCGAATGCGGCGTCCACGTTCTCGAGATAAATGTGGAGGGCGACGCCCGAGCCTGCGGCGGCAGTTGGCGCGCGATCGCCACCATACTCCGGGAACTCATCGTTCAACATCAGAATCGAATCCCCGATCTTGAGCGCAGCGTGCATCACCTTTCCTCCGGGTGCTGGGGCAACGTGAAGGACCTCGGCGCCGAAGGCCTTCTTGTAAAACTCGAGGGCGCGATTCGCATCGCGAACCGTCAAATGGGGCGTGATGGTATGGTATCCGTCCGGTATGGCTTTTACTTTGTCAGTCATAGACATCCTCCGGAGGAAGAGTCTAGATCAATCAATGCTAAAAGTTGTTAAAAAGGGCTGGTGGCCACTAAAGCCGTTTCTTGGCGTGAAAAGAGGGCTTGATTGGGGCGCCGGCTTGCTAACGTTCGCGGCGCTGTTTGCGACGGCAAGGGTGGCCGCAGGTTGCGGGGGGCTTGGCCATGCACATATTATGGTGCAAGATTTCTCTCAAAAAAAACTCTCATTTCGGCGCAAAATCTAGAAAACAAAGGATCGAAAATTTTCTTGCCTCCTAGATCTATGGTTCTTAAGGTAGTTACAGACAAAATCCAGAAAACATGGGAGTTATCGCGGTGTCTGGCTGCCTGCGGTTCCGTTTCGGGAACCACGGGGATGGAACTCGGCAAAGGTTCTCGCCTCCGCCGTAGTTGGCCGGATTCGCAGTTGGGACGGTCCAAAGCTGCGCCGACGGTCGGGTTGTCAAAGATCGGTTGTTGCGATGCCACGATTATCTCTCAGATAATCTGCGTGTACCTATATTAACGCAGGCGAGGGGATGGGAGCAAGAAGAAAGTGGGTGACTCGGGGAGCCGGTTCCCATTTTGGGAATTCTGGCACCGGCGACGGGAAGGCCCGTTGCCAGCCTGAAACACAAAGTCCACTGGTCTTGCTGAAGGAGAGGCATCTAAAAGACTCGTCCTCTCGCCAAGCAAGAACGCGAAGGACGGGCACCACACTGTGTTGGTGATGCCACCGAGGTCAAAAATCCGGGCCCCCGGCTAAGGCGATTTTGTCGCCAACGACCACTAGTTTCCGGTTGGCCGACCACTCGTGGAGAATCGTCGAATGCGTTACACTTCAACCCACAGTGCGGCACCGGAGGAAGTGTCACATGCTTCGCACGAATATTATCTTCCTTGTTCTCACCATGAGCTTCGGTTGCCCTCTCGCGCCAGCGCAAGAGACAAAATTAACCGTTCCCGCCTACCACAATCTACCGACCACAGAAGGATATCTCCAAGGTGCGGGGGGAGTGCGTCTTTTTTATCGCGTCGCTGGACGCGATGGCGATCCGATTGTTTTTCTTCACGGTGGGCCGGGCGGGGGTATTAACATCGGCGGCTATGACATGGAGCCTCTTGCGGCACGTGGGCACCGTCTTCTGATGTTCAATCAACGCGGGGCGGGACGTTCCGAAGTCATCAAGGATGCGAACAAGTTGCGGATCGAAGATTTTGTGCAAGATGTTGAAGCCTTCCGAAAAGAATTTGGACTGGAAAAATTCGCAGTGATCGGCTTGTCATGGGGCAGTGCCATCGCTCTGAAGTACATAACAATGTATCCGCAGCGCGTGACTCGCGTTGTTTTCCTCAGTCCGATGTCGCCAACCATCTCTCTTTCCAACGAGCGTGACAAGCACATGGACTCGCTCCAGACGGACAAGGAGCGCACGGAGGAAAGACAGGCTCGTGAAAAGATGCGCACGGTACCGGATGCGGAGATACCCCAACTGTGCCGCGAATTGTTCCAAGAGTCCCACCGTTTGTATGTTGTGGATGCCAACCACCTCAAGCGGAGTCGCCTTGACCAATGCGCCTACCCTGTTGCTGGACTGAGGAACGCGCAATTCGTTGCCCAGAGTGGAGAGGCAAGTCTCGGTGAGTGGGACTTCCGTCCCGAGATGAAAGCAGTAAAGATACCAGCGCTTGTGCTGGAAGGAGCCAAGACAAACGTACCGCTCGACGCCACACGCGAATGGGTGAAGTCCCTACCCAACGCCCGGCTCCTGCTAATTCCGAACGCTGGGCACATGAACTGGGTTGACCAGCCGGAAGCAGTGATCTCGGCAATGGACGAGTTCTTCAAAGGGAACTGGCCTCCGGGAACCAAGTGATCAGCACGACAATCCGAGGGCGCACCGCATCAATAGGGGTTCGGTGCCTATTTCCGAACGGCGGATTTTGCTTGGGTGGCTGGCCCACCTCTACGTTTGTTGTAAAGGTGGGGACTTCCGCGAAAGCATAACTCCAATAGCTGCTCCACGGCTACGGCTCCGGTTCCTGCGTCAGCCCTCGCGTTGCCGGTTCGCCAGCCTCGCCGTCCCCACGCGTAGGCCTGTCCCTCGGGGGCTAAAGCCCGGATCGTTTTTGGGTTCTTGCGGCACGACTGAAGTCGTGCCCTCCCGTTTCCGCCGCCCGTTCTTGTCCTCCCGTTCGCGGTGTCGTGAACGGAGGAAAACCGTTGGAGAAGATGCGGGGGGATCTTTATCGATGTTCGGCTCGGAAGGCCGCGCGCAATGCGGCATTTGAAGGTAGAATTCAGATGCAGGCGCGGCTTTCGGCAAAGCAACAGGGGCTGGGAAATGTGCTGACATTCAATTCACGGGATTGAGGGGACGATGACGAAAAATGTAGTATCCGGGTTTTTCATTGGTGTGGGGATTTTGGTAATCAGCGTCGCGGCTTCGGCGCAGGGGAACAACGTCGGAATGATCAAGCTGAATGGGGGACGAAGTGCGATTCTAGCGACAGCACCTGCGGAGCCTCTTACGCCGGCGCAGTTGCCGCCGTCGAGCCTGGTAACGATCTACAGCACTTTGGGAACGGGTGACCACGTGTACAGCATACTCAGTGCGATCGGCATTCTGGGCACGAAGACAGGACAGCCCTGGCCGGAAATGGTGGGGAACGGATTCCGACCGAAGGCCGACCATCTGGTGACCGAGGTCGCAGTGGGAGCGACGCATTTCCAAGGCACCAATGTGCTGGTGGTCAGCTTGAACCAGGACAACCATGGGGTTCCGGGGAAGGCGCTTCACACCTGGCGTTTTTCCAACCTTCCGGATGTTTGGACCTGCTGCGCATTGCAGACGGGAAAGTACCCGAAGGGGATCCCGGTTAAGAAGGGCAAGTTGTATTGGGTGGTCCTGCGTCCCGAGGAGAAGTTTCAAGATACCTGGGACCTGTGGGCGGACAACTATGCAGAAAAGCAGGGGAAGTATTTCTCGAACAATATCGGATCAGGTTGGAATACGAGCTATCAAACGCTGAGCGCGGTCGGAGTATTTGGGAAGTAGCGGATGTTGTTCAACCGGGGCCGGTCGGGCGGCTCCTTTATTGAACAAAAACGATTCGTTGGATGCAGGTAGTTTGGATTCGAAACGTATCGCTTTTCCTTCGGATACTCAGGAGGCTTCCATCCTGCTTGACTTCCACGTCTTCTCCGACACGAAGTTTGTGGTCTTTCGGTGCAACCGCAGTAACGATCCATTCGCCCGACCGAAATTTTACCCGCGGCCTGTGGGCGTCTTGGGGCAGCGTGGTCTCCGTACCAACACTTGTGACTTTTGCCTCATTCCAGGTGTTAGGGATCGTGCCTAATTGTTGCTTGCAAATATGCTCCCATGCAAACTGCGGTGCGGATACGGAGCTTTGAGAAAAAACGCGCAGCGGTAGATTGCAGACACTCTCTTGTGCAGGGGCGATTGCGACTAAACATGTTGCGACGACGACCGCAAGTCCGTGCGTTCGCACAGCGGCTCTGACGACGGTCATGGCTAACGAATCTCTCCTAGAAGAACCTCGTGACACCCTCTTCCAGCACGAGCACGCGATCCTCAATCCCCGCCGCTTTCGCTTCCTGTTCCAGCAACTGCAAGGGCTCGTCCATCGGTTCATGCGAGAGTTTGAAAGTTCCATAGTGCATGGGGACCATCCAGCGCGCTTTCAAATCAAGAAAAGCACGCGTGGCGTCGGCGGGATTGGCGTGGACATTGCGGAACGACGGCGGGTTGTAAGCTCCAATGGGCAACAGCGCCAGCTCGGGCGCTAAACGTTGTCCGATCTCGCGGAAGCCGGAAAAATAAGCGGTATCGCCGGCGTGATACAGCGAGTGCTTGCTGTCGCGCAACACGTAGCCGCCGTAGCCGCGATGAGAATCCTTGATGATGCGGGCGCCCCAATGGCGGGAGGGCACGTGGGTGACGGTGAGCTCGCGATGGCGGTAGCTGTTCCACCAGTCGAGTTCTACGACATCGCCAAAGCCCAGGTCGGAGACGAGATCGAGCACGTGGTGGGGCACCACGATGCTGGGTGGTGCAGCGTCACGAATTCGTGCCTGCTGAACGATGGCACGCAACGATGGCCGGTGCAGATGGTCGAAATGGGCATGCGTCACCAGCACCAGGTCGATGGGAGGAAGGTCGTGAAGCCGCACTCCTGGCTGGCGCAGCCGCTTCAGCACAAACAGCCAGCGGGCGAAATTAGGATCGATGATGACGTTCTGCCCACCGATCTGAACAAAGAAGCTGGCGTGGCCGATGAAAGTTAAACCCAATTCTCCATTGCTGACCAACTTAGGTTTGTAGGCTTGGCCGATTCGCGGAGTAACTGCCGAGTGCCGCACCAGAGTGCCAAACGCGCGCGCGCGTTTGCGGAGAACGGGATTCGTAAGCGTTGGCTTTAACATCTGCTCCTGGCCGAAGTGACGGCTCCGAACTGCTTAAGCGGGCGAACCGCTGAAAAAAACTGTTTCCAGCACGTTTGCCACGTTTGGGCGCGAAGAGCTGGTTTCATTCTAAGACAATTCGCTGGCGATTGCTTGACCGTTCTGCGGCGGTCAGTTCTAATCCTTTAGGGAGATTCCTCTCTGCGAACTCGGCGGACTTTCTCCGCGCCCTCTGCGATGGAAAGCTTTTGATCGCGGAGCACGCTGAGAACGGCCGCAGAGTTCGCAGAGAAAGCATGTTCTTTCAGAACCAAATACAGGAGCGAAAATGCGCGTTGCTTTCTTAGGGTTGGGAATTATGGGACGAGCCATGGCCTCCAACTTGGCCAAGGCTGGCCACGAAGTCACGGTATGGAATCGTACTGCGGGCAGAGATGTGGAAGGAGCGCGAAGCGCGGCGTCTCCGGCGGAGGCTGCGCGTGGCACGGAGGTGGTATGGACGTGCGTCTCCGACACCAAGGCCGTTGACAGCGTTTTGTTCGGACCGCAAGGCGTGCATGAATCCTTGACGCAAGGCATGACCATTGTGGACTCGAGCACGATCTCGCCTTCCGCCACGCGCCAATTCGCCGAGCGGGTGCGGGCGCAGGGAGTGGACTACGTAGACGCCCCAATGACCGGATCCAAGGCCGGAGCAGAAAGCGGCACCCTGATCTTCATCGTAGGTGGAGAGGATTCATCCATCGAGAAACTGAAGCCGCTGTTTGCCGCAACCGGAAAAAAGATCTTCCGAATGGGCGAGACCGGCAAAGGACAAGCCGCCAAGCTGGTGATGAATCTGCAAATCGCTCTCATCTATGAAGGTTTTGCCGAAGCCCTAACTTTAGCTGCGAAGCTCGGAGTCGATGCCGAAACCCTGTTGCCATTGATCCAGGCTTCGATGGTGAATTCAGGCGTGGTCGAGTACAAAGCTCCGTTTGTTCTCAAACGTGACTTTTCTCCGAATTTTCCATTACGCCTGATGCACAAGGACCTACGGTTGGCGTTGGAGGCGGCTAAGGAACTCCGGGTCAGACTCCCAGGGCTGGAGACGGTGGAAGAAATCTACGATGTGGCGGACGAAGATGGACATGGCGATCTCGATTACGCCGCGACCCTGACGTTGCTCGAGAAGTGGGCGGGAGTGGAAGTGAAAGGCGTCTCGGCCTGAGTCGCTACCTTTCGCAAACGACAAGGCTCTCGACACCGCCCAGCACAAAACGGCTCTAGTTCATCTTCTTTCCATAAACGGCGAATGCCGAGGTGAACGCCGTGTACTCGTACCACCCTTGGCCGTTATTGAAGGCGAAGTTTCCCTCAATCCCCCTGGGACTGAGATCCCACTCCATGCGCGTCGCTTGTTGGCTGGCGTTGGTCTTGGCGACCACCCAGTATTGTGTTCCCTTCTTGACCCGCAGCCCCTTTGCATCTTTTACAAAGTCGAGGGTGCAGCAGGTCCCATATTTCGGCGGATTCTTCACCAGCCACCTCCGGATTACCGGTCCCGGAACTTGACCTCCATTGTCTGCGTTGAGACTTAACACGAAGGAATCAGGGGATCCCGTGTTGTGCTCGACCGCGACTGAAATCTGAGTGACTACGGCATCGAAGTTCGGCGTAAACGGCATTGCCACCCACTGCTCCTGCACACCTGAATCAGGTCCGGCAACGTCCCACGAGACATTGTCCTCGTACAAATTCCCTGCTTTGCCAAGGTTGCTGAAAATGGTCACTAACTTCGCGGGGTTTGGGTCTAGCGTCTGCACGTCCGAGGATGGTCTCGTTGCCAAGGCCCAGTTGACCCGTCCCTTAAAACTAATGACCGCGCCGTCCTCGCCAGAAGTTGCGGCAGCGATAGATACCACGCCAAGGCAGATAAGAGCATGCGCAAATGTAATTCTTGTCATGTCGTCTCCTCAATGTCTTTCGAAATTAGGATCGAGTGGCAGCGCAGTCTGCAGGCCGGAGGCGCGAACAATTTACTGCCGAACGAGGATTTGATTGTCAAGGAAATGTAAATTCGAGGAGATGGCGCTGGATTGCGCTGGGGGAACTGATGTTACGCGAAGGTTACTCTGGTTCATGGGCGGGCGGATCGTTTATTACAGAAGTATTACACACCGCCCCGACGGTCCCTGCTAGCTTAGTGTTACAGCACCCACAACGAATACAGGGACCGACAATGGAACTCGAAGCACTTCACCGCGAACCAGCCGCCGACAACGAAATCAACTGGGTAACCGCAACCTTTATGGGCCTGTTTCATGTGGGGGCGATTGCCGCACTCTTCTTCTTCACTTGGAAAGCTCTTCTCGTTTCGATGTTTCTGTGGTGGGTTTCGGGAAGCCTGGGCATCGGTATGGGCTACCATCGGCTGCTCACCCATCGCGGTTACAGAACCCCGAAGTGGGTGGAATATTTCCTCACTACGTGCGCAACTTTGGCCCTTGAAGGCGGACCGATTTTCTGGGTAGCAACGCATCGCATTCATCATCAATATTCCGATCAGGAAGGCGATCCGCACTCGCCGATCGAAGGCAAGTGGTGGGCCCACATGGGCTGGATTCTGACCGGCAAGTCCATGCATCACGACACCACAACGCTGGCGCGTTATGTCCCCGATCTCGCAAAAGACAAGTTCCACGTCTGGATTACCAAGTATCACTATATTCCCATGATTGTCCTGGGCGTGATTCTACTGGCGATCGGTGGCTTGCCGTTTCTGCTGTGGGGAGTCTTCATGCGTACGGTCGTCGGCCTGCACACGACTTGGCTGGTGAATTCGGCGACGCATAGCTGGGGCACACGCCGCTTCGTCACGAAAGATCTTTCGACCAACAGTTGGTGGGTCGCGATCCTGACTTTTGGCGAGGGCTGGCACAACAACCATCACGCGCACCCGGTTTCTGCCCGCCACGGCTTGCGATGGTACGAAATTGACATGAACTGGTACGGCATCTGGGCCCTCAAGAAATTAGGCCTGGCGCGCCACGTGTACCGAGTAAGACTCTCGGAACTGGAACGCAAGCAAGAAGCGAAAGCAACGGCTCCAGCTCCAGAGTTGGCTTCGGTCTAGCACCATCACAAATCCACGCTGTTGTCATTCCGCGGAGCGAAGCGACGAGGAATCTGCTGTCTGCCATTGAGCGTCGCTGATCCTTCAGTCTCACCCCTTCTTCCACATCTTCGCGGTAGAATCGTTCCATGCGCATCACCAGCCGGCGCAAAGCGACCATCACATTCCTTGTTCTAGGCGTCGGTCTCGCGGGCGTGGCCGTCGCCGTTGGGTTCGGTTGGATCATTCTCAACTGGCGCGAGGGAATCAAAGTATTTCTCGGCGTAATTTTCTTCGGCGCCATCACTACGGGACTGGTTCTTAATACGATCTTCCTGCTGCGCGAAATTCGCCGCAACGAGCAGCATGACAGTTTCATCAACGCAGTCACCCACGAACTCAAAACCCCGATCGCCTCGATCCGCCTCTACCTGCAAACGCTGCAGCATCGTGATGTCGACGAATCTCAGCGGCGCGAATTCTACCGCCGCATGCTGGACGATACCGATCGTCTGCTGGGCACCGTCGAGCAAGTCCTGAAAGCTGGAGTCGCCGGCCACAGAAAGAGCAGCCGCGAGCGCATCCCCATCGATTTCGAGAGCCTGGTTCGCGAGTGCGTGGAAGTGGCCCGTACTGGCCATCATCTTCAGCCGCAGGCATTGCGTTTTGAGTCCGTGAGCGATCATAGTTCCGGAACAATCGTCAGCGGCGATCCCGAGGAGTTGCGCACAGCCGTCACCAACGTGCTCGACAACGCGATCAAGTATTCCGGAGACCTAGTGGATGTTTCGATCCGTGTCGAGGCGCCTGACGAAAAGCAGGTGAGGCTCAGCATCCGCGATCACGGGGTCGGCATTCCTCCGGCGGAACTGAAGAGCGTATTCAAGCGTTTCTATCGCGTTTCCAATCGTTCGCTGGCTCACATCAAAGGGACGGGTCTCGGCCTGTTCATCGTTCGTGCCATTGCCAAGAAACATGGTGGACGCGCCTTTGCGGAGAGTCTTGGCGAAGGACACGGAACCACGGTGGTCGTCGAGTTGCCGCGAAACACTTCCCTGGAGAATGGAGCGGTTGAAAATCGCGCTCCCGAAGCGGTTCGGGAGAATCGGGCATGAGCCGCGTGCTGATTGTCGAAGACGAAGCGCATATCGCTCAAGGTCTGCGTTTCAATCTCGAAGCCGAAGGCCACAGCGTTGAAGTTGCCGGTGATGGCGAGAGCGCGATTGAGTTGCTGCTGGGTCGTAAAGATAACGGTGAAAAAGAAAATGGCAAGAAAGAAAACGGTAAACGCGGAGCAGGGAAGCAGGAACGAAATCAGCGCGACGAGTTCGATGCCGTTGTCCTCGATGTGATGCTTCCGGGGAAAGATGGTTTCGCCGTCGCCACCGAGTTGCGTGCCGCGAAGAATTTTGTTCCTGTGCTGATGCTGACCGCCCGGGGGCGGCCCGAAGACGTGCTCAAAGGATTTGCCTCGGGCGCCGACGACTATCTTCCCAAACCTTTCGAACTTCCCATTCTGCTGGCGCGGCTGCAGGGTTTGCTGCGGCGTCGCGAGTGGATGGGCGTCAGCCAGGCGCCCGCCGCCGATGCTTTCTCATTCGACGGACGAACTTTGGATTTTGGCAAGCTGGAACTACGCGTCAACCGCAACACCATCCAGCTTACTTTGATGGAGGCGGAGCTGCTGCGCCATCTGGTTCGCAACAGCGGCCAGATCGTCTCGCGCAAGGCCATCCTGGAAGAAGTCTGGGGGCTGCACGAAGACACCGACACCCGCGCCATCGACAACTTCATCGTCCGCCTGCGCCGCTACATCGAAGACGACCCCGCCAAACCAAAGCATCTGCTGACGGTCCGCGGAGTAGGATACAGGTTCGTGCCCGAACCGGAAAAGAGCTGATTCACCACAGAGTTACAGAGGAAACCTTTCTTGGGGGTTCTCTGTGACTCTGTGTCTCTGTGTCTCTCTGTCTCTGTAGTAAAGGGGGGCGGTGCTCATCCGGAATGTGGCCGCGGAGCAGCTTCCGGCATTATCTTACCGGCAAGGATGGGGCAGTGGAGATCGAATCGCAGTGGACGGCACGAAAGCGGGAACAACTCGGAATCTACCCAGCTGTTCGTCCTGCCGGAGCCGGCTAAAAAGCCCCAGCCTTCGCAAAGAACGCGATAGGCTGGGCCACCCGCGGTTTTCCTGCACGACGATGATGATGTGTTGAAAGTGTGGAAGGGTCTGGGCGTAGGCGAAGGTTAGTGCGAGCGACATCAGAAACAGTAGACTTTTGGCCGCGAACTTCATGGGAGGCCTCCTTGATTCTGAATAGAATTTTCGAGACGGGGTTCTGTGGGGTCGCTATGAATCGCGTGGTAGGCGTGAGTCGCAGTTGCGCAAGTATGCGCCGGGAATTTCGGTGGTCAAAGAAATTTCCTAGTTTGGATTCGAAAGTGTCTCGCTATTGGACAACCGCCGGAGATTTGCATCGATCCTTGAGCAGATGTGCGTGGCCGGGGACAGCAGATTCCTCGCTCCGCTCGGAATGACAAAGTATTTAACGGGTGGAATCCATCCGAACGTTTGTCTTCCTGCGTCCAGCCAAAGACCCCACCCTCCGCAAAGAACGCGGAAGGGTGGGCCACCCTAAGGTAAAGGCGAACGCGTTAGGCTCGGCCACCCCTCTCTATTCCTGAATGTGGGTTGTCGCGACTGACGCTGGAATATTCACGTTACGGCGCGAGATCAGGGCGGTGATGGGGAAGAGAAGAATCGAGAGCATGCCGGCGCCTACGAGAGCGGCTGCGTTGTCGGGCAGCATTCTGCCGGTTTGAACTCCGATTTCGGCGATGGCGATCAGCAACGGGAGGGATGTCGCGGAGTAGAACACGAACGGAACGCGGTCTTCTTTGGCCAGCTCATAGCGGTAGAAAACGATGGGCACGCATCGGGCAGCAAAGAGCAGCAGCAAGAACAGCGGCAGGCGCAGCAGGGCTCGAGGATTGGCGGCGAGTGCCTGAACATTGAAATGCATTCCGCTGGTCACGAAAAACATCGGGATCAGAAACCCGTATCCGATGGCTTCGAGACGATGGATCAGCCTGGTCCCTTGAACGCCTTTGCTGCCCAGAGAAACGATCATTCCGGCGGTGAAGGCGCCGAGAATGAGATCCAGCCCGAACTTTTCCGCAATGGCGATGAGGACGGCAAGCACCATGATGGCAATGCGAACCGGCAACTGGCTGGTGGAATTCATAGTCGATCCGAGAAAGGCGACGATGCGCGGAGGTTTGGGGAGCAATGCGAGCGCGGCAGCGATCAGCCCAAGCATCATGAAGAACAGCGTGAGCGCGGTTTGCACCCAACGGGTGTGTTCGCGAGTCATCAGCACTGACAGGAGCACGATCGGTCCAAATTCTCCCATGGCTCCGGCGGCGACTACGTAGGTTCCAAAGCGCGTGCCCAGTTCGCCGGAATCGCGGAGGATTGGCATCAGCGTGCCCATTCCGGTTGTAGTCAAAGCTATCGCTATCAGGAGCGGGGCGCGAACAAGATTCATCCAGTAGAGAATGCCTGCCAGAGAAAGAGCTACAGCTACCGAAAGTAGCCAGCCCTCGATCGCGAGGGTGAGGGGTCGGCCGCGAACGGCATCAAGGTCCAGCTCCATTCCCGCGAGGAAGAACAGAAAAATGAGACCGAGATAGCCGAGCAGGGCGAGCATTCCGGTGGGCGCGGCCCAGCCGAGGACGTGCGGTCCCACGACGATGCCGAGTCCGACTTCGACTACGACCATGGGCAGACGCAAGCCGATCGGTATTTCAGAGATCAGCGGCGCAAGGACGGCGATCACTGCCGTCACGAGCAGGGCGCCGCCATCGAACTCCATAGTCCCTCCGTGATGATTTACCGGTCGAAATCTGGCGGGGTTCTTGATGGCAGAATATGGGACTGGTTGATGAGTAAGTCAAGGGAAATCGGCGGGGTGCAGTTTGAGGTTGTACTGGCTGAATGCACTGCGGAGCTTTGCTCCGCAGCGACGGGCGACGGCGCGTATCCCCACACCGGCTACAACCTATTGGCGGTGGGTGGAGGCTCCGGCGGCCAGGTCGCGTAAGACGCCCAGGAATCCGGCGGCGGCGCGCTCGTCCGAGAGGGCTTCGAGGTCGATGGTGGCGGCCAAATGGGGGGACTGTGGACGAAAGCGCACGGTGAGCAGATTGTGCCCGCGCGAGGTCATTAGTGTGTTGATGACCGGCGGGAGTTCCTGCTTCCACTGCGTGCAGGTGGTCAGGACCACGGGGCCGGGACGAACGACCGTCCAGTCGCGGGATTTGCGGATTACCTTATTATCGCTGTGAGTGAGCCAGCGATGGCGCAGTACTTCGAGGTGAATGCCGGGAGCGCAATCGAGATCCGCCTCAAAAGTCAGCGTTTCTTTTTGTTTGTGCCAGGCACTTAACAGCCACTGTATAGGCAACGGCCGAGGCAGCAGGCGGATGGTGACTTGGGCGTTCTCAAACCAATGAGTAGCGAATTGCAAATGTGCCTGGACGCGGGAGGAGCCGAGCCAGCGAGCTTCGGTGAGTTTACCGCGATGGGAGCAGGCGGCTTCGACCCAGCGCAAGGCCTTCGTCCCCCGCCGGTGGTTGTAACGGGCAAGGCAGAAATACCACAGCCCCACCAGGGCAAGCGCGCCAGCCGCGTCAATCAGAAAGAGGCGCCCCACAACTATCCTCAGATGCGCATGGTACGTCTTAGGGTGCAAGGCAAGCAACTGTTTTGGGGACTATTTTTGAGGGATTCTTAAGCCTCTGAAAGCGATGGGGAA
>Ga0210409_10003562_pt1 | contig 17261 bp, 17 predicted proteins | sample IncBWH17MmetaG_FD_161649 | JGI IMG/M metagenome (GOLD analysis project Ga0210409, IMG submission 161649) | Forest soil microbial communities from Barre Woods Harvard Forest LTER site, Petersham, Massachusetts, United States - Inc-BW-H-17-M | ecosystem: Environmental > Terrestrial > Soil >... | reverse complement strand
GTGCTCGGCGAGCGCCGGCGGCATGTCGTTCTTGCAGCCCGCAATTTGGCAGCCTGTTCCCATGGGGTCCGTATCGCTGCACGATAGGTTACATCGCCCGCGCGGAAAATCCAGTGTTTGCCGGGCGCGTGCTGCGAATCTTACATGGGTGGCCTCTTTCGAGTCTCGCTCCCCCGCGGCACGCGCCCGCCGAATTTCCCCAAAAACTGTTTGACATGAGTATGCATTTGCCTGTATAAAAATACATAGGTATTCAGATTCGGCAAACGATGAGCATCGGCAAAACATTTCGTCACGGTCAAATCCTCCGCTTGGTCACCGGCCAGCGCATCGCCAACCAGGAAGAGCTGCGCCGTCGCTTGGCCACCCAGAAGCTCCGCGTCACCCAGGCCACCCTTTCCCGCGACTTGCAGGAACTTCGCCTCGTCAAGACCCACGACGGCTACAAGACCGCTGCCGCGCTCCCGGAAGAGCCCGCGCCACTTCCTCCCCTGGCGCGCGCGCTCGGCGAATTTCTTCTCGACATCCGCCCTGCGGAAAATATGCTTGTCCTCAAAACTCCGCCAAGCGGCGCTCAGCCGCTCGCCGCCGCTGTGGACGGCGCCAAGTTCCCGGAAATCGCCGGCACCATCGCTGGCGACGACACCGTCCTCATCATTACGCCGAACAAGAAAACCTGTCTCTCCCTCCGCAAAAAGATCGAAGACCTGGTGAAATGAGAGACCCTCGCAGCGTCGCCGTCGTAGGTGTGACCGGTTACACCGGTCTTGAGCTGGCGCGCATCCTTCTGCGTCATCCCGAGCTTCCGCCTCCGGTCTTTTACGTACGCGAAACCAACGGCGCGAAATGCCTCGCGGAACTCTTTCCCCAATTCCGCGGCTGGGGCGAAGCTCCCCTCCGCCCGCTTTCCGTGGACGCTATTGCCTCCAGCCGTGCGGGCACCGCGTTTCTCGCCACGCCGCATGAAGTTTCGGCGGAAATCGCGCCAGCCCTGCTCGACGCAGGCCTCCGCATCGTGGATCTGAGCGGCGCCTTTCGCTTCCGCTCCGCGGACACATTCACGTCCTGGTACAAACTGCCCGCTCCGCACACAAATTGGCTCGCCGAAGCCGCCTACGGCGTTCCAGAAATCTATTCGAATGAAATTGCCAAGGCGCGCTTGGTCGCCAATCCCGGCTGTTATGCGACCAGCGTGATCCTGGCTTTGCGGCCCCTCACCGAAGAAGGCTGGATCGCCGCGAACACCAGCGTCGTCTGCGACTGCAAATCCGGCGCCACCGGCGCTGGCAAAGATCCTCGCCGTGATCTCCACTTCGTCGAGGTGGACGAAAATTTCAAGGCCTACAACCTCTTCACCCACCGCCACACGCCTGAAATTCTCGAACACACCGGCCTGAGCGAAGACCGGGTCGTCTTTTCGACGCATCTTTTGCCGCTCGCCCGCGGCATCCTTTCCACCATTTACGTCACGCTCGATGCGCCGCGAACGGCCGCAGACATCGAAGCTCTCTATCGGAAGTTTTACGCCGGGCGTAAAATGGTTCGCATTTGGCCTGCCGGCACACTTCCGGAATTGCAGCATGTCGCCCACACCAATTTCTGCGATATCGGTTTTGCTCTGGACAAATCCGGACGCCGCCTGATCATCGTTTCCTGTCTGGACAATCTTGGAAAAGGCGCCGCCGGGCAGGCTGTGCAGAATTTCAATCACATGCTGGGAATTGAGGAGCACATATCACTTCAATGAGAAAAGTCATCAAGTTCGCAGGTGCATTGCTCGAAGACGACGCCACTGTCCGCTCTCTGGCGCGACAAGTGGCGGCGCTAGCTCAAGAAGGCCACGAGATTCTAATCGTGCATGGCGGCGGCCGTCTTTTCACCGCCACGCTCCAGCGCATGGCCATCGAGAGCAAGTTTGTCGCCGGCCTTCGCGTCACTGACCGCGAAACGCGCGACGTCGCCGTAATGGTCTTTGCAGGTTTGCTCAACAAGAGACTCGTCGCCGCCATCTCCGCCGAAGGACAGCCCGCCATCGGAATTTCCGCAGCCGATTCTCACTGCTTCAATGCCGAGCCCATGGTGCATAACGAAGTGGAAGGCAGCCTGGGCTTCGTCGGCTACCTCACCGGATTGAATTCCCAATTCATCCAGTCCCTCTGGCAAGGGGGTTTGCTTCCCGTCGCGCCGTGCCTCGGAATGGGGCCGGACAACGAGCTCTACAACATCAATGCCGATCACATGGCTGCGGCCTGCGCCGAATATCTCGGCGCCGATCAACTGATCTATCTCACGGACGTTGCCGGCGTTCTCGACGGCGAAAAAGTTCTTTCCGCGGTCACTTGCGAAGAAATCGAACGGCTCGTCCAGTCCCGCGTCGTTTCCGGCGGCATGGTGCTGAAGCTGGAAGCCGCCAAGCGCGCCATCGAAGGCGGCGTGCGCGAAGTGCGCATTGTTGGCGGCACATCCCCGGATGCGCTTTTGCTTGCATCCCACGCCGCGGAAACTTCGGACCTTGGCGTGGCCACTGTTCCCGGCACTCGCGTCCTGCGCGAACCGCTTTCCGCCGCGCACGCGGCCCTTTCGGCGGCATGATGCGCACTCCGTCAAAAAAGAAATCCATAGTGCGTCGGGCCGGCAAGCCGAAACCTTCGGCTGACCGGACCCCAAAACCAGACGCGCGCCTGCTCGACGCTGAGCAGTTCCTGCTTCCTACCTACAAACGGCAGCCTGTACTTATGACGCACGGCCGCGGCTCGTATGTCTACGACTCAACCGGCAAAAAGTATCTCGATTTTCTTGGCGGGATCGCCGTGAATGCGCTGGGCCACGCGCATCCGCGAATCGTAAAAGTGATTCGCCGTGAAGCCGCGCGCGCCATTCATCTTTCCAACCTCTATCACAACGCGTTTCAAGGGCCGCTGGCGCGGAAACTCGCCGCATGGTCTGGCCTCGATCGCGTCTTCTTCTCCAACAGCGGCACCGAAGCGATTGATGGCGCAATGAAGCTCTCCAGGCTCTTAGGGCGCAAACCGGACGAGCCTGCTGGAACCGTCGCGAAAAAACACCGCTTTTTGGCGATGGAAAATTCGTTTCATGGCCGTACATTTGGCGCGATCAGTGTTACCGCCACGGAAAAATACCGTTTGCCTTTCGCTCCCGTTGTTCCCGGCGTGGAATTTGTCCGCTTTAACGACGTCGCCGATCTCGAAGCAAAATTTGGCGATACCGTCTGCGCCATTCTTTTGGAAACCGTCCAGGGCGAAGGCGGAATCTATCCCGTCCACGAAGCGTTTTGGAATCGCGCTCGTTCCCTGGCAACGCAGCACGGCGCCCTTCTCGTCGCCGATGAAATTCAATGCGGACTCGGCCGCACCGGACGCTATTTCAGCTATCAGAGATTTGCCTCCAAGCCGGACATCGTCCTCATTGCCAAGCCTCTCGCCGCGGGGCTCCCTCTTGGTGCCATTCTCACGACGGAAGCCGTCGCTTCCCGCGTTTCTCCTGGCCTGCACGGCACCACCTTCGGCGGCGGTCCGCTGGCATGCGCCGTTGCGCTCGAATTCCTGAACATCGTCGAGGATGAAAAACTCCTCGAGAATGTCCGCCTGCGCGGCGCCGAGCTGCGCGAAGGCCTCGCGAAGCTTGCCGCCAAATTCGCTTTCATCCGCGAAATTCGCGCCGAAGGTTTGATGATTGGCGTCGAGCTTTCCATTGACGGTACGCCCTTCGTCGCCGAAGCCATGCAGCGCGGCTTGCTCATCAACTGCACGCACGATTTTACGTTGCGGCTGCTTCCGCCCTTTATCATCACGCGTTCGCAGGTGCGCGAATTCCTTCGTCTGTTCGAACTCGTTCTTGCAACTACCCCACGCCAGGTTTCCGCTTCGGATTCCGGAAAGTCCGCAAATCCGGAGCGCGCCGCGCACGCCGCGGCAAGGTGAAAAATGACTACAACTTCTCTCGTTGCGCCTATTTCTTTGTCGACCGATCTCCTCACCGGAGCGGAATGGAGCCCCGCGCACACGCGCGAACTCCTCCATCTCTCCGCGGATATCAAGGCCCGCCCCGTGCGCTACGCTTCCACTCTGCACGGCAAATTTATCGCGCTGATTTTTGAAAAGCCGTCACTCCGCACGCGCGTCACGTTCGATGTCGGCATTCAAAGCATGGGCGGCTCCGTGGTTTTTCTCGACCACACGCAGGCTTCCGCGTCGCTCGGCGCGCGCGAGTCCATCGCGGACGTTGCGCGCAATCTCGAACGCTGGGTGCAAGGCATTGTCGCGCGCGTCTACCATCAGCGCGTCCTCGAAGAAATGGCCGCGAACGCCGGCATTCCCGTGATCAACGCGCTTTCCGACAAGTTTCATCCGTGCCAGGCGCTTGCCGATTTCTTCACGCTCGAAGAACGATTCGGCGCACTGCGCAGTTTCAAACTCGCTTACGTAGGGGACGGCAACAACGTCTGCCACTCGCTGATTTATCTCGCAGCCCGACTTGGCGTTCACTTGCGCATCGCTACCCCGCCGGATTACGCGCCCGCGCCCGAGGTCGTTGCCGATGGCAAGCGTGTGGCGCGCGAGACGCGCGCAAAAATAGAACTCATGACCGATCCGCGCGAAGCCGTCAGCGGCGCACTCGCGGTTTACACCGACTCCTGGACCAGCATGGGTTTCGAAGAGGAAGGCGAAATTCGAAACGCCGTCTTCCAGCCTTATCAGGTCAATGCGCAACTGATGTCGCTGGCCGCGCCGGACGCCGTGTTTATGCACTGTCTCCCGGCGCACCGCGGCCTCGAAGTAACACCCGAAGTGCTGGACGGCGCGCAATCGGTGGTCCTCGATCAATCCGAAAACCGCATGTACGTGCAGAAAGCGATCCTGCATACTTTGTTCTAGCCTGGTGAAACTTTTTATTGCATCGCGTCGGTTTTTCTTTGTAGGGGCCAGGATTCCTGTGCCCTGTTTCCGCAACACCAAAACGCAAGAGAGGAATTGTGAACAAGCAATTGAATAAACCTAAAAAAGTTGTACTCGCCTATTCCGGCGGCCTGGATACTTCGATCATCATTCCCTGGCTCAAGGAAAACTACGGCTGCGAAGTCATCGCCGTAATCGGCGATGTCGGCCAGCAGGAAGATCTCGAAGCCGCGCGCAAAAAAGCGCTTGCCACCGGCGCCGCTTCCGCGCACGTCGAAGATCTGCGCGAAGAATTCGTGCGCGATTACATCTGGCCGACGCTCCGCGCCGGCGCCGTTTACGAGCACACCTATTTGCTCGGCACCTCTATGGCGCGCCCGGTGATCGCCAAGCGCCAGGCGGAAATCGCCTTGAAGCTCGGTGCCGACGGCCTCTCGCACGGCTGCACCGGCAAAGGCAACGATCAGGTGCGCTTCGAACTGGCCTACAAAGCGATTGCGCCCAACGTGCAAATCATCGCTCCATGGCGCGAGTGGGACATTGATTCTCGCGAAGACGCAATTGCCTACGCGCAAAAGCACAACGTGCCCGTCGAGCAGAGCAAGAAAAATATCTACAGCCGCGACCGCAACATCTGGCACCTCAGCCACGAAGGCGGCGAGCTCGAAGATCCCGCGAACGCGCCGAACGAAGCCATGTGGCAGTGGGTCGTTTCTCCGGAAAAAGCTCCCGACAAAGCCGAAGAAGTCGAAATCGGTTTCGAATCCGGCACGCCCGTTTCCGTGAACGGCACAACACTTGGACCGGTCGATCTTCTCAACCAACTGAATGAAATCGCCGCGAAGCATGGCATCGGCCGCACCGACCTCGTGGAAAACCGTCTCGTCGGAATGAAATCGCGCGGCGCGTACGAAACTCCCGGCGGCACGTTGCTCGTGAAAGCGCATCAGGAACTGGAGCGCCTCACGATTGACCGCGAGACCGCGCATTTCCAACAAGCACTTTCGCTGCGCTACGCCGAACTTGTTTACTACGGCCTGTGGTTCGCGCCGCTGCGTGAAGCGCTCGACGGGTTTTTCAACGTCGCGCAGCAGCGCGTCACCGGCGCTGTCCGCCTGAAACTTTGGAAGGGCACGCTCAACGTCACGAAACGGGTTTCTCCTTTCTCGCTTTACCGCGCGGACCTGGCCAGCTTCACCATGGGCCGCTACAACCCCAAGGACGCCGAGGGATTCATCAATTTGTTCGCATTGCCCGTGACAGTTCGTCCTAAGGCGAAAGCCGAGAGTAAGTAGGACAGACATTCTTGTCTGTCCATTTTTTGCTGATGCAAAACACAACAGGGACAGGCAAGAGTGCCTGTCCTACAGGTAACCAATGACCGAACGCAAAGACGACCGGCTGTGGGGCGGACGCTTCGAGCGCGCGCCGAACGAACACTTCGACGCGTTCCAGCGCTCCTTTGCGTTCGACCGGCGGCTTCTCCCTTACGAGATTGCCGTGGATCGCGCGTGGGCCAGAGCGCTCGAACCAATCGGCATCTTCACGGCCACGGAAGTGAAGCAAACGCTGGCGGCGCTCGACAAAATTGCCGAGCGAGCCAAAGCCGACGTCGCATGGCTCGAAAAAGTCGGCGCTGACGCAGAAGACGTGCACCACTTCGTCGAAAAAGCTCTGGTCGAAGATCTCGGCCCCCTCGGCTGGAAATTGCACACGGGCCGCAGCCGCAACGAACTCGTAGCCACCGATTTCCGCCTTTTTGTCATTGATGCGGCCGCAGAAATTCAACGCAGCCTCGAGGCTTTGCTCAACGCGTTTTTGCTGCAAGCAAAAGCCAATCGCAATGTGCCGATGGCCGGCATGACGCACATGCAGCATGCGCAACCGATTCTGCTTTCGCATTTCCTGCTGGCGCACGCGGAGGCTTTCGCGCGGGATATCACGCGGCTGCACCACGCCGCGGAAAGCGCGGATGCTTGTCCCATGGGATCGGGCGCACTCGCGGGAAATTCGTTCGCGATCGATCGCAACGCGATTGCGCGCGAGCTCGGTTTTTCCCGCATCACCGGGAACAGCCTGGACGCCGTGAGCGACCGCGATTTCGCACTCGATTATCTTTACGCGCTCACGGGCATCGCCACGCATCTTTCGCGGCTGGCCGAGGATTTCGTGCTCTTCGCATCGCAGGAATTTTCTTACGTGATTCTTCCCGACGAATATTCCACCGGCAGCAGCTTGATGCCGCAGAAAAAAAATCCCGACGCCTGGGAACTAATCCGCGGAAAAACCGGCCGCATCAACGGCGCGCTGCTCGGCTTGCTCACGACGCTGAAGGGCCTGCCGACGAGTTACCAGCGCGATTTGCAAGAGGACAAAGAAGCGCTTTTTTCCGCCCACGATCAAGTTGCGGACATGATCGCCGTCGCTGCCGGCGCCATCGCTTCCACAAAGTTCAACGCAAGCCGATTGGCTGCGGCCGCCTCCAATCCCGCGCTGCTCGCCACGGAAGCCGCGGATTACCTGGTGCACAAAGGAGTTCCGTTCCGCCAGGCGCACGACATCGTCGGAAAAGTGTTGCGTGAGGCCGAAAAACAAAGTGTGGCGTGGACCACGCTCCCTCTGAAAACGCTCCAGAAAATATCGCCCGCGTTTGAAGCGGATTTTGCCGGCAGCCTGAGTCTGGACGCAGCGCTGGCGTCGAAAAAAGTTCGCGGCGGCACCGCGCCCGAGAGCGTCCGCGCCGCGATCACCGATTTGGAAGAACGCCTCAACAAAAAAGCCCAAAAAAAAGGAGCGAAGCCATGAGCTCGCAAACTGCAAATCATTTGAAGACTCTCGCATCTTCCGCGGGGGACCGGAGGTTGCTTCGTTGAACGCCGCGCCAGCGCAACGAATGCAGCCTTTTCCAATGGCAACAACAAATCGATGAATATTAGCCCAGCCCTCCCTGAAGCGTCCTTGCCGCGCGGATTCCGCTTCGCGGCGACGGCCTGCGGCCTGAAAAAAACCGGAGCGCTCGACCTGGGGCTTTTCTCGAGCGACGTTCCCGCCTCTGCGGCCGCGGTGTTCACGCAGAATCTGGTTGTAGCCGCGCCGGTTACGCTCTCGAAAAAACACTTGCAGCTCTCGAAGGGGCGCATGCGCGCCGTGGTCGTAAACGCCGGCAACGCCAACTGCGCGACGGGCGCGCAAGGCGACGCGGCTTCGCTGCGCACGGTGGAAGAAACGGCGCGGCGCCTGGGTCTGCCGCCGCGGGAAGTTTTTGTTTGCTCGACAGGCGTCATTGGCGTGCAGTTGCCGGTTGAAAAAATCCTGCGCGCGTTGCCGTCGCTCGCGCGCAACCGGCGCCCGTCCATGCGTTCGTTCGCGGAATTGTCGCTGGCAATTTGCACCACGGACACGCGGCCGAAAACAGCGGCGGCTTCGTTCAAAATGGCCGGGAAGCGCATTCACTTCGTGGGCTGCGCAAAAGGCGCGGGAATGATCCATCCAAATATGGCGACGACGCTGGCCTTCGTGGTGACCGATGCCGCGATTTCGTCTTCCCTTCTGAAGAAAACACTGCAGGACATAACTTCGCGCACCTTCAATTCGATCAGCGTGGACGGCGATACTTCGACCAACGACACCTTGTTGGTGCTGGCCAACGGCGAAGCCGGAGCGCCGTCCATCAAAGCCGGCACCAGAGCGCATCGCGCTTTCGCCGCCGCGCTCGAACACGTTTGCCGCTCGCTCGCGCTGCAAATTGTTGCCGACGGCGAAGGCGCGCAACGCGTCATCGAAATCGAAGTGCGCCACGCCAAGACCGAAGCGGCCGCGAAGCGCATCGCGGAAACGATTGCGACCTCTCCGCTGGTCAAAACCGCGTTTGCCGGCGGCGATCCCAACTGGGGCCGTATCTTTTCTGCCGCAGGCCGCTCCGGCGTGAAGTTCGATCCCGGTCTCGTGGACATTAAGATGGCGGGCATCCCCGTTTTGCGTCGCGGCCAGCCGCTCGATTTCAACGAGCGCGCCGCCAGCAACAAACTCCTGGCCGACCACGTTCCGCTCATCGTGGACTTGCACGCCGGCACCGCCTCGGCTCGCTACTGGACCTGCGATTTCACCGCGGAATATGTCCGCATCAACGCTTCCTACCGCACCTGACCCACGCGAGGGGAACGAGCCGTCCGCAAAACAGGGGCGCAGCATGCTGCGCGCCATCTCGGCAACGAACCCGCAACCCACCGCCTGTCATCCTGAGCGGTAGCGAAGGATCTCTCTTCTTTTCACGCCACTGACGCTCGCCAATGCATGTATTATCATCATTTGGTAGACAACTATCAGTACCTAATGCAGGCCCTTTGCGACAACCGCCCGACAAACAGCGTATTCTCGATTCCCTCGCCGCCATCGCCCGCGGCGCCGGTCGCCCGCCCTCGCGCTCCGAATTCCTCTCTCTCTCCGGAATCTCCGAGCACTCCGTCTTGCAGTTCTTCACCAGCTGGAACGCCGCACTCCGCGCCGCCGGACTTCCGCCTTACACCCTTAACCTGCGCCTCGAGGACCGCGAACTACTCGAAGATTGGGGCTACGCCCTTCGCAGAAACCACAAAATCCCCACCCGTCGTGTTTACCGTCATCTAGGAAAATTCGATACCCGCACCTTCGAGCGCCGCTTCGGCCCCTGGTCGCAACTTCCCAAGGTTTTCCGAAATTTTGCACAGAACAAACCGGAATGGGCCGATGTCCTGGCCCTTCTGCCAACTCCAGCGCCGAAGCCGTCCCCGAAACGAGTACCGAGCCCGCCACCGAACTCCGCCCTCAGCCCCGCATCACACCCCGCAGTAGCACAGGCACTCCTGCCTGTGCGCCTTTCGCCATCCAGCAAAAACTCCGCGGCGAACCGCCAATCACCATCTACGCCTCCGCCCAGCAAACTTCGCCACCCGCCCCTGGACGGCCGCCCAACCTATGGCCAGCCCATGGATTTCCGTGGCCTCCGCCACGAGCCGGTCAACGAACAAGGCGTCGTGCTGCTCTTCGGCATGGTCGCCAAGGAACTCGGCTACACCGTCGAAGCCGTGCAATCCGGCTTCCCGGACTGCGAAGCCAAGCGGCAGATCGCCCCGCATCGCTGGCAGCGCGTCCATCTCGAATTCGAATTTGAAAGCCGCAATTTCCGCGACCACGGCCACTCCCTCACCGGCTGCGACGTCATCGTCTGCTGGCGCCACAACTGGCCCGACTCCCCACCCCAAATCGAAATCCTCGAACTCTCCTCCCTACTCAAATCCCTCCCCTCCTCCGGCAACTAACGACGCCGCAATCAAAATGGCTCGCGGACGGATCGGTCATTTTGAGAACACGCGAATCCAAATGTCTGTCATCCTGAGGCCGCGTTTTGTGCGGCCGAAGGATCTCTCCGGAGGTTTTTTGAGTTGCTGAGAAGAAGTCGGAGCAAAGAGAGATTCTTCGCTACGCTCAGAATGACACGCGGGTGCGGAGTTGGTCATCCTGAGAGTCAACGGTCCATCCATTCTGACAGCAAACGCTCCCAAAGTCTGTCATCCTGAGGCCGCGGTTTTTGCGGCCGAAGGATCTCTCCGGAGGTTTTCGAATGCCACAAAAGAAGACCTATTGCGTTTACATGATGGCCAGCGAATCCGGAGTGCTTTACATCGGCGTCACAAACGACCTCGAACGCCGCGTCATCGAGCACAAGAAAAAGATGGTCCCCGGTTTCACAGCGCGCTACAACGTCCACAAACTCGTGTATTTCGAATCGTTCGGCAATGTACAGGACGCCATTGCCAGAGAGAAACAGCTCAAAGGCTGGCTGCGCAGACGAAAAGTTGCCCTCATCGAATCCGTTAACCCACACTGGAACGATCTAACCCCCACACGCCTGTCATTCTGAGCGCAGCGAAGAACCTCTCTTCACTCCTCACTCCTGTCATCTGGAGCCCACTCTCTGTCATTCTGAGCGTAGCGAAGAATCTCTCTGCTCTCCCCGTCCAGCGCCCTGGCACAAGCGCGAATTCGTGCTGAAGGATTGCGACGGCCGTCTGCTGGCTTTCGGCGCGAACCTATAGTCCTCTTCCGTCGTACTTTTACTTTTCCTGGCGTGTGTCATCCCCAGCGTAGCGAGGGATCTGCTTTTGTCCGACGCCACCCGCCCCACCGTCATTTCGAACGCAGCAAGCCGACGCTTTTTCTTCACGTTCGCTCCTGCGAACGTGTCGGCTTGCGAAGAGAGAAATCTCTCTTCTCTTCTCGAAGAGCCCGCCTCCAGGAAATTCGCGCCTTCATCGCCTTGGATAACCGGACGCCGCCACCACGCCTGGCCACCCGCATCGTTTCCGTTGTTGAAGCTCTGCGAATTCACCCGTACCTCGGCCGCGTCGGCCTGAAGCCGGCATCCGTGAACTCATTACCGGCGGCACTCCGTATTCTGAACTACTGTCTTAAGGACGACGCCTGTCACCTAGGCGCCCCTAGACGGAACATTGTCTGCGACCGCCATCCTGCACAGGTTCTAGTACCAGAAACCCGGCTTGTTGCCAAAAAAGTGTAGTAAAGTGGGGATCTGTGGGAAGCGTTGGAATTGCCTGAGTGATGAGAATATGCTTGACATGATATTTACCTGAATGCGAAGATTCGTTTTTCGCATGGAAGGTGCAAGATGTACAAGATTTATCCAAGAAACCTCGCAAGGGCGAGTTCTCCCGTCATAAGTGCAACGAAGCTAGGAAGAATCACGTTAAACGCGGCCGCTGCGCGCATTCTGGTTGAGAAGCGCGTGGAAAATGTTTTCCTCTTGTGGGATGCCGACGCAAGAAAGTTTGCGCTCAAGCCAACTCCGAGCCCAGACGCCACAGCTTACCAACTCCGCTTTGCCCCTGAGAACGCTGGCGCTGGATTCTCCGCCAAGCCGTTCCTCCGGCTTATTGGATACGACTTCGAGGAAACGATAGCGCTACGGACGGAATGGCTTGAAGCCGACGGCATCCTTGAAGTGACTCTACCATCTGAAGGCTTCAACAAGCGATATCGGTCTCCCCGCGTGCGCAGATCCAAGCGGAACACCGTAGGTGGAGAGGATAACGGCGAGAAAGATTCTGCTGCTGTGGCAACTGCATAGCCCCGGTAATCGGCACGGAGCAAGCGGGCATGGGAACACTGAAATCAGAACTGGAAAAGGCAGTCCCGGCACTCACCAAGGTCGCGCGGAAAAACCGTGCGCACTCCCAGCAGCCTCCGCCGTCAATCGTGGAATCCTACGTTGCATTCTGCACGTTCCTGAAGGACGTCAGTGTTCGGGACCCGCTCGGCAAAGAAATTGTGTTCCGTTTGGAAAATTTTCCGTATTTGATCAAGACAGAAAGGCTCATCAAATCGCGGAACGAGTGGGCTGCTGCAAAAGCAGGGGTAGTAATTGAAGCACTGGGAAGAGGAACTTTTGATGAAGCATCGCACCGATGCGACTCAGCACGTTCTCGCGGTTTGCTTCGGATTCCGGAAATATTGAAGGCCCCGGATACAATCCACATCAACATCCATCCAAACGTGCCGGGCGACTTCGTGTACGTGATCAGGGTCGGAGCTGACACCTATAAGTTGGCTTTTATAATTAAGAATCGGGCTGGAGATTGGGTTCTCGTAACTTCGTATTACGCCAGCGGAAGCTATCTGAAAACTTGCGCGAAACACCCGCCGGTGTACACAAAAACAAAGGGCCGCCGAAAGGCAGCCCCTTGATGGCCATTACTCCGGCACCAGAGTAGAGCTCGGCTTGCGCCAAGCTGAAACTTCTGCCGAGATGTTACCCACTTTCGGCTGACCTGTCAAGACAAAAATGGCCCCTCTCCAACCTGCAACTCATTACAAACGAGGTACTTAGGTGGGCCATCGCATGATCGGTGCCAAAGTCCAACCACGCCAAAAGGCCCGGAGCTTCCCATCGATGGCGTCCCAAAGCACCTCTTCGCCATCATGCCATCCAGCGCCGCCGAAAAACCTCTCTTTTCCCTTGCCCTACTAAACGCGCTATATTATGAAGGTATCTCTCTGAGGGCACCTGTCCATCGGTACAGCCGAAGGGCAGGCGAAGTCACGAGTCCACTTACACTTCAACGTGTGAGAATGAGACACATTTTCGCAAGTTTGCACTAGGCCTCACTCACCTGCTGCCGCAAGTGACTGGGACGAAACGGCTTGCTCGCGCATCTGTTCGGTATCTGGATTGCATCGAATAAAGACCGAGGTGCAAGTGTCAGCTGAAGAACAGAAGATTCTCAACTTCCGGGTGAAGGGCGAAGATCCGGTTCAGGCCGTTTCTGCCCTCTACAGCAATTTTCTTGCTGTATCGAGGGTTGGGACCGATGTTCAATTCGAATTTATCTTCCTCGACCTGAACCTCGTCGCGGGAATATTGGAGCAGTTGAAAAAGGCCGGGAAACCCGATGTTCCTGAGTTACAAGGAAAGACAGTCGCAAAGGTTGTGATGCCAGCAGCGACATTGATTCAACTTCGGGACCATTTCGAAAATCTTTTCCGGGCATTGGAAGAAGTAGTCCCAAAAATACCGGAGGCGCAACATGACCGCGGTAGCAAAGTTGGGTAAGTTCGAAATCAGATTCACGGGCGGAGCGACCCGTGCCTATGACCGCGCATGCTTCAATCGCGATGAGTCAGTTTTCGCTGTGGTAGGAGTTGCCGAGCAGAAGTCCACGGCGACTTCGAGGGATCCTTTCACGGCGATCAGCCACGAGTATCGAATTACGAACAGCGTAGTTGTCGCACGTGAGGAGGATTCGCCAATCAAATCTTTCACAGCGACGGTAACGGGCGAACGATATCGTGGGTCTCGCGGTAGGTTGCTCGCTTTTAAGAACACGAGGTAGGAACTTGCGTGAGCCCGGCGAGGATTTCTACGATTTGTCCTCGCCCGCCTACCCTCAGCAAGGCGACATTTTCCCAAATGTTCCGCTAATCAGCCCACCTCTAGGGCCTCACCTTGCAATTCTCCGCGAAACAGACGGCAAGCCTTGGATACCCAAACCCGGCATCTTGCAGGCGCTCGACGAGCGGACAGTGAACGCCTTCGACGGGGGATCCGAGTACATAGCCGTCTCCGCGGAGCGCGGACTTGCTGCGGTCCTAACACAAACTTGTGACCTCGACCAAGACCAATGGCTCGTCTGTCCCTTAACGACGATAGAGGGTACCGGCATCGACGAAGGGAATCTGTTCGCTGGGAAATACGCGAACCTTTTCGGGATACCAAAACACCCGTACGGCTATTTTGAGACCGGTTGCCTGTTCCTGACTCAGTGTTTCGCGATTCGCAGGGAATCCGTACAACAAGGAGACAGAATTGCCTCCCTAACATTGAGCGCACAGCATGCGCTCACCGATAAACTATCGGAAACGCTGACTCGCTTGTGGGGCTTTTCTCCTGGTGAACAGGTTCACGAAACGGGGAAGTACCGATGCCTTCGCTGTTTTCAATTCCACGACGTGAAGGGGGGCATCGCGGAGTTTCAGGTCGGCCAAAAATTCGGGGATTGCACTGATTGCGCCAAAATCGGTAAAAAAGCTCAATGGCGTCTTTTGAGGAAGCACAGAAAATACTAGCTCGCCTCTCGCATCCACGGCTCCTTCGACCGAGTAGACTTGGCAGCTGTTCGACAACCAGGACTCGGTCTTTCTCTTTTCTAATTTCTCTTTTCCAATTTCTATTTTCTAGCAAACCCCAGGCTTAGTTACACGTCCCACGTCCAGTTGGCGAATTGCTCGCGCAGGGCTAGCTTTTTAAATTTGCCGACGGAGGTGCGGGGGATGGCGTCGATGAAGACGAAGGCGTCGGGGAGTTGCCACTTGGCGAAGGATTTTGCGAGGAAGGCGCGCAGCTCTTCGGGAGTGGAGGTAGCGCCATCCTTGAGAACTACCGCAGCGAGCGGGCGCTCCTGCCACTTGGGGTGTGGGATGCCGACGACGCAGGCTTCTTTCACGGCCGGATGACCCATCAGGGCGTTTTCCAGGTCCACCGAGCTGATCCACTCGCCGCCGGATTTCACCAAATCCTTGGCGCGGTCAACAATCTTAATGATGCCTTCGTCGTCGAGCGTGGCAACGTCACCCGTCTTGAACCAGCCATCCGCGGTCCAGCGATTCGCCTGATCGGGAGCATTGTAGTAACTGGCGGCCACCCACGGGCCGCGCACTTCCAGCTCGCCGGGTGTGTCGCCATCGCGCGGGGCTTCGATGGAAGTGCCGCCGGGGCCATCCGGACGCATCACGCGAAGCTCCACAAAAGGGCTGGGCCAGCCCTGCTTGGCGCGGACTTCGTATTGCTGGTCGGGGGTCCAACCACGCATGTGGGCTTTGAGCTTGCCGACGGTGGCCAGCGGCGTGGTTTCCGTCATGCCCCACAAATGCAGGATGCAAAGCCCATGCTTATCGAGCGCGCGCATGAGGCGCTCCGGGGGCGCGGTGCCGCCGCAAACGATGCGCACCGGTGAAGCGCGTTTCCAGCGCTCCGGATTTTTCTCCAAAGCAGCGAGTACACCCAGCCAGACCGTAGGCACCCCGCACGCCACGGTCACCATCTCCTGGCTCATCAGGTCGAGAACGCTCTCCGCGTCCACATTGGGTCCGGGCAAAATTAAGCGTGCGCCGGTCATGACGCAAGTGTACGGCAGGCCCCAGGCATTGGCGTGAAACATCGGGGCCACCGGCAGCACCGTGTCGTGATGGCTGACCGCGAAGGAGTCCACGCCGGCTTCCGCCAGCGAATGGAGCACCAGGGCGCGGTGCGAGTAGATGACGCCTTTCGAATTGCCGGTCGTGCCGGAGGTGAAACACATGGCCGCGCCGTCGTTTTCGTCGATGGGCGGGTAGCGAAAATCGCCGCTGGCTCCCGCGAGTAATTCTTCATAGTTCAGAAACCCTTCGGGGACGGTGCCGCAACCGTAGGGGACGACAATCACCCGTTCGAACGGCACATCGTTGCGGAATTTCTCGTAGACCGGCAGGAGCACGTCGTCAATCAGCAGAAAGCGGTCGCCCGCATGATTCGCGATGGCAGCGATTTCATGCGGATGGAGGCGCAAATTCAAAGTGTGCAAAATGCCGCCCGCGCAAGGCACACCGAAAAAAGCCTCCAGATGGCCGGAGTGATTCCACATCATGGAAGCAACGCGGTCGCCGGATTTCAGTCCAAGTTTGGTGAGTGCTTCCGAGAGTTGGCGCGCACGGCGATAAAATTCGCCGTAACAAGTGCGCACAATGGATTTGTCCGGCTTGCGCGAAACGATTTCGACACGCGAAAAAAGTTTTCCGGCGCGCTCCAGAATAGTGGGCAGCGCCAGCGGAAAATCCATCATCGTGCCGCGCATAGTTCCTCTCGGCTGGAAAAGTAGTTTGCGCGCATCGTATCATTTTTCAGCGGCGAAGGTGAAAAGTGCGGGAGTCCGCACGCTGAGATTCCGCGGCTTTGCATGGAGAATTTCCCGTTGCAAAAGGGGTCAATTTCCGGGAGGATGCAACAGACCGCTGAAGTGCCGGTCTCGCTCCCGCGGCGGCCTGGTGTGACCGCCACCCCGTGATCGAAAGCTGTCCCTTCGGCGCGCTCCGCGACTCGCACTTGGGTTCCGGGCAGAAGGAGTGAGAGGTGAAGAAGCTCTACATCGGGAATCTTCCGTTTTCCGCGACGGAAGAACAGTTGAACGAGTGGTTTTCGCAAATCGGTGTAACCCCTTCGGGCGTCAATCTCATCCGCGATCGTTTCACGGGCCAGTCGCGCGGCTTTGCGTTCGTCGAAGTGAACGCTGACGAAGACGCGGAGCGCGCGATCAACTCCCTGAACGGACAGAATTTCGGCGGGCGAAACCTCGTGGTGAATGAAGCGCGTCCTCAAGCGGAACGCGGAGGCGGCGGTGCTGGTGGGCGAGGTGGGTACGGCGGCGGGCGCGGCGGCCATGGTGGCGGTGGTGGTGGACGCGGCGGCCACGGCGGCGGTGGCGGGCGCGGCGGTGATCGCGGCGACCGTGGCAATCGCTGGTAGGCGGAACGCTGGAAACCGAGTAGGCAGAGCCCTGCACTGATTCAGGGCGCTTTACTTCCCCGGAAGATATCTACAGGGCATTTCTGTGCGAATCAGCGTTTGGTAAGGTTCTTACCTTCGGCACCTGGGCACGTCTAATCCCACTGGATAGCTGTGGCGGAAGAGTTGCGGCGCTTGATGAAAGAGGATTTGGCGCTGGCGGAGGCTTGTGAATCTGTGTAGTATCCGCGCGGTTCATTAACCGCATTGCGGCCGATCGCTGAGAATGCTGCTCAGAGACGGCTTATTCTGAGGAC
>Ga0210409_10003561_pt1 | contig 17275 bp, 16 predicted proteins | sample IncBWH17MmetaG_FD_161649 | JGI IMG/M metagenome (GOLD analysis project Ga0210409, IMG submission 161649) | Forest soil microbial communities from Barre Woods Harvard Forest LTER site, Petersham, Massachusetts, United States - Inc-BW-H-17-M | ecosystem: Environmental > Terrestrial > Soil >... | reverse complement strand
GTCACGCTGGAGCAGGACCTGGTGCGCCGCGACCTGACCATCAACGCTATCGCACGCGCCGATGACGGCAGCCTGGCCGATCCGTTCAATGGCCGCCAGGATTTGCAAGACCGCGTTTTCCGCCACGTCTCAGATGCTTTTGCCGAAGATCCGGTGCGCATCCTGCGTGTCGCGCGCTTTGCTGCGCGCTTCACCGACTTCACGGTAGCACCGCAGACCAACGCCCTGATGCAACGCATGGTGGCGGCGGGCGAGGTCGATGCATTGGTGCCGGAGCGGGTCTGGCAAGAGCTGGCGCGCGGCCTGATGGAAAGCAAGCCATCGCGCATGTTCGAGGTCTTGCGCGCATGCGGCGCGCTGGCGCGCATCATGCCGGAACTGGATGCATTGTGGGGGATACCGCAGCCGGAAAAATATCATCCGGAAATCGATACCGGCGTGCATGTGATGATGGTGGTGGATACCGCCGCCCGCGCAAACTATCCACTGCCGGTGCGCTTCGCTACCATCATGCATGATCTTGGCAAAGGCGTGACTCCGGCTGCCGGCTGGCCCAGTCATCACGGTCATGAAGGCTTGGGTGTGGAACTGGTGGAGCGGGTTTGCCAGCGCCTCAAAGTACCGGGCGAGGTACGCGACCTGGCCCTGATGACCACTCGCGAGCACGGCAACGTCGGCCGCGCATTCGAGCTGCGCGCCGCCACCATCGTCAACCTGCTGGGACGCTGCGACGCATTTCGCAAGCCTGAGCGCTTTATTGATATGCTACGTGCCACCGAATGCGATTCTCGCGGCCGGACCGGCTATGAGGACAAACCGTTTCCGCAGCTGGCCTATCTGCAGGCGGCATTGCAGGCAGCGCAGTCGGTCAATGCCGGCGTCATTGCCGGCATGTTCCAGCAGCAGCCGCAGCGCATACCCGAGGCGATCCACGCTGCCCGGGTGGAAGTGGTTGAGCAGCTGCTGCAAGCGCAACGGCAATAATCCCGATCAGCTTGTCCGACCAGAGAGGCCAGGATGACAGCCACAGATATAAAGACAGCCGGCGGCGCCGGCTCGGGCCAGGCCAAGGCGGCGCGACCCATCGTCTTCGTCAAGGAATTGTCGCGTCGGGCGCGCAAGCGCCTGTTGCGCCATTTCCTGGCGCTGAGCAGCGGCGACCGCCTGCTGCGTTTCGGTTCGGCGCTGTCGGACGATCTGGTCAGCCGCTACGTGGAAAATATCGACTTCTCGCGCGACACCGTATTCGGCGTCTACGACCGTAAGCTGCGTCTGCTCGGCGTCGGCCATCTAGCCTTCGCGCCGCGCGAGGCGCTGCCTTCGGTGAGCGCCTCCACCACCAAGGAACGGGTCGCCGAATTCGGTGTGTCGGTGGCTGCTTCCGCGCGCGGCCTGGGCGTAGGCAGCCGCCTGTTTGAAAGGGCGGCGATACGTTGCCGCAATGTCGATATCGATACCTTGTACATGCACTGCCTGTCGTCCAACAAGGTGATGATGCATATCGCCAAGAAGGCCGGCATGGCGATCCACCGCGATTACGGCGAGGCCGACGCCTACCTGAAACTGCCGCCGGCCAATCCCGCCAGCGTGCTGCAGGAGGCGGTGCAGGAACAGGCGGCCATGCTCGACTACACCTTCAAGGCGAACCTGCGCGCCGCCCTCAAATGGCTGGGTAGCCTGCGCGGTATCAAGCGCGATTAGTGGCTGTTACAGTCCACTGCTTTCCGCTCCGCGGCCTGGCTAAAGCAAAGGCAACGCCGTCGTATCTTTCACCCGCTGCAGCGCGAAACTCGATTTGACATCCAGCACCGCCGGATGGCGCAGCAGGGTCTCCATCATGAAGCGCGAAAAATGCGCCATGTCTTCCACGTGCACCCGGAGCAGGAAATCCATTTCGCCGGTCATGGCGTAACACGCAACCACCTCTGGCCAGCGCTCTACCGCGGTGGAAAACGACACCCGCGGCGACATGGTCTGATGCTGCGCGGCCGCGGCCTTGGTGCCGCTCAGGTATAGCGGATCGCTATGCTTTTCCAGGCGCACATTGATGTAGGCCAGCAGGCCGAGGCCGATCTTGTCCGGTTCCAGCAGCGCCACGTATTGCCGGATCACACCCGCCTGTTCCAGCTGCTTGATGCGGCGCAGACAGGGAGAGGGCGACAGGTTGACGCGTTCGGCTACCTCCTGATTACTGAGACGGCCATCCTCCTGCAAGATCGCCAGAATCTTGCGATCGGTTGCATCCAGTACAATCGTTGGCATAAATGACCTTAAAAGCTATGATTTTTGACATATTAATGCGCAAATAATTGTTTGTGGGACAAAATTTGCAATTAACTGCTTTCGTCTCAGCCGTATACTGTAGGCATAAAATTGGCAAAATGCCTTGAATCCGGGACCGACAGAATGAATGCAAACGTATTGGACATGAACTTGAACACCGATGATTTCTTTGCCACCGTCGCTGAAAAGTCGGACGGCGCCTCGCTGCGCGGCGACTACAGCAAGATCGACGCGCGCTATGTGGTCAAGCAGGACTGGGACGCCTACACGCCGGAGCAGCATGCGCTGTGGCGCCGCCTGTACCAGCGCCAGGCCAAGCTGATCCCGGGGCGCGCTTGCGATGTTTTCATCGAAAGCCTGGAACTGCTCAATATCGGCGACGGCATTCCGCGCTTTGAAGAAAGCTCGGCCTTGCTGTTCAAGGCTACCGGCTGGACGCTGGTGGCGGTGCCCGGCCTGGTGCCGGACCACGTGTTTTTCGAGCACCTGGCCAGCCGCCGCTTCCCGGTCACAGTCTGGCTGCGCGATCCGGAGGAATTCGACTATATCGTCGAACCCGACGTGTTCCACGACTTTTTCGGCCACGTGCCGCTGCTGTTCAATCCGATTTTTGCCGACCATCTGCAGGATTACGGCAAGGGCGCGCTGAAAGCGATGAAGCTGGACGGCCTGTCGATGCTGGCGCGCCTGTACTGGTACACGGTTGAATTTGGCCTGATCCAGAGTCCAGAAGGCTTGCGCGTGTACGGCGCCGGGATTCTCTCGTCCGGCGGCGAAATCGAGCATTGCCTGAGCAGCAAGGCGCCGCTGCGCCTGCCGTTCGATGTCGAGCGCGTGATGCGCACCCTGTACAAGATCGACTCCTACCAGGAAACTTATTTTGTCATCAATGATTTCAAGCAACTGTTCGACGATACCGCGCCGGATTTCACGCCCATCTATGCGCGCCTGAAAGACTTGCAGCCGTTAGCGGCGAATACCTTGCTGGATGGCGAGACGAATCTGCAGTTGAAATAAAAAAGCGGATCCTGCCGGGGAGGGCAGAATCCGCAAACTAGTGATAATGGGAACACTAGAGGGAGGAATGCCCGACATGGCTGGTCCAGGGGAGGTATGCAGCCACATCTGACAAGTTGCCATTACACGCTGAGTCGTGCTCCCGATCTACTCGATTTACCAGTTGTTACAGTTGTTACCCCAATGCCGGCGCGCTTGCATGCTGCGGCGTGCATTGAGTCGGCCCCCCGCTTGTGATAATCTGGGGGCCGCAATAGATAGTAAAAAACAGGACGATTTGCCCACAAGGCGAAGACGTTTTTACCGCGTAGGATAACCTCCACGCAGTGCAATCAAAAACATAATTTTTGGCACGGAGACTGAATGAACGCACCACTCAAATCGGCGCAAGCCTTGCTGCCCACGCAAGCGTCTGAAGCTGATAGCATTTCCCTTGATGATAAATTTACACTAGAACGTGGCCGTGCTTTCATGACGGGCACGCAGGCCATCATTCGTTTGCCAATGTTGCAACGGCAGCGCGATGTGCTGGCTGGCTTGAACACCGCCGGTTTCGTGACCGGCTATCGCGGTTCCCCCCTCGGCAGCGTCGACCTGACTGCCGCCAAGGCCAAGATATACCTGGAATCGCATCACGTCAAATTCCACCCCGGCATGAATGAAGACCTTGCCGCCACCAGTGTCTGGGGTACGCAGCAGGTGAACCTGTTTCCCGGCGCGCAATACGATGGCGTGTTCGGCATGTGGTACGGCAAAGGCCCTGGCGTCGACCGCTGCGGCGACGTCTTCAAGCACGCCAACATGGCCGGCACCTCCAAGAATGGCGGCGTGCTGGTCTTGGCCGGCGACGACCACGCAGCCAAATCGTCGACCACCGCGCACCAGAGCGAACACATCCTGAAAGCCTGCGGCATTCCGGTGCTGTATCCGTCTTCGGTGCAGGAATACCTCGATTACGGCTTGCATGGCTGGGCCATGAGCCGCTATACCGGTCTATGGGTATCGATGAAATGCGTCACCGACCTGGTCGAGTCCGGCGCGTCGATCGATCTCGATCCGGACCGCGTCAAGATTGTCTTGCCCACCGCTGCCGATTTCGAACTGCCGGCCGACGGCTTGAACATCCGCCTGCCCGATACCGTGCTGGGCCAGGAAGCGCGGATGAACAATTACAAATGGTACGCAGCGTTGGCCTATGCCCGCGTCAACAAGCTGAACCAGATCATCTGGGATAGCCCGCGCGCCAAGATCGGCATCATCACCGCTGGTAAATCCTACCTGGACACGCGCCAGGCGCTGGCTGATCTCGGCATCGACGAAACGGTGGCGCGCGATATCGGCATCCGCCTGTACAAGATCGGCATGACCTGGCCGCTGGAAGCGGAAGGCGTGCGCGAGTTCGCGCAAGGCCTGGAAGAAATCCTGGTGGTGGAAGAAAAGCGCCAGATCCTGGAATACCAGGTCAAGGAAGAACTCTACAACTGGCGCGACGATGTGCGGCCGCGCGTGGTCGGCAAGTTCGACGATACCGGCGAGTGGAGCAACCGCAGCGGCGAAGGCCATGGCGACTGGCTGCTGCCGGCTACCTATGAACTGAACCCGGCGCAGATCGCCCGCGCCATCGCCACCCGCGTGTCGAAATATTTTGCCGGCCATCCGGTAGCAGAACGCGTACAGCAGCGGGTCGCCTATCTGGAAGCGAAGGAAGCGCTGCTCAACATCAGCAGCAAGCCGGATCCAAACAAGGACCGCGTGCCGCATTTCTGTTCCGGCTGCCCGCACAATACCTCGACCAAGCTGCCGGACGGCAGCCGCGGCCTGGCCGGTATCGGCTGCCATTACATGGTGTTGTGGATGGACCGCGAATCGTCCACCTTCACCCACATGGGCGGCGAAGGCGTGACCTGGGTCGGCCAAGCGCCATTTACCACGGAAAAGCACGTATTCGCCAATCTCGGCGACGGTACTTATTTCCACCCCGGGCTGCTGGCGATCCGCGCATCGGTCGCGGCCAAGGTCAACATCACCTACAAGATCCTGTTCAACGATGCAGTCGCCATGACCGGCGGCCAGGCGTTCGACGGTCCACTCGATCCGGCCATGATTTCGCGCCAGATCGCGGCGGAAGGCGTGACGCCGATTATCGTAGTGACCGACGAACCGGAAAAATACGGATCGAGCACCGACTGGGCTCCAGGCGTGACGATTCGCCATCGCAGTGAACTGGATGCCGTGCAACGCGAACTGCGCGAGATCGAAGGCTGCTCGGCCATGATCTACGACCAGACCTGCGCTTCGGAAAAACGCCGGCGCCGGAAACGCAACGAATATCCGGATCCAGCCAAGCGCGCGGTGATCAACGAAGCCGTATGCGAAGGCTGCGGCGATTGCAGCGTGCAGTCGAACTGCCTGTCGGTGGAACCGCTGGAAACCGAATTCGGCCGCAAGCGGCAGATCAACCAGTCTTCGTGCAACAAGGATTTCTCCTGCGTTACCGGATTCTGCCCGAGCTTTGTCACGGTCGAAGGCGGCAACCTGAAGAAGCCTGCCAAGATAGCGGCGACGCCGACCGCGGCCGCAGCCCCGGTGGCAGTCCTGCCATCGCCGGTCTTGCCAAGCACAGTCAAGCCTTTCGGTATCCTGGTGACAGGTATCGGCGGCACCGGCGTGGTCACCATCGGCCAGATCCTGGCCATGGCGGCGCACGTCGAAGGCAAGGGTTGCTCGGTGCTGGACATGAGCGGCCTGGCGCAAAAGGGCGGCCCGGTGATGTCGCACGTGCGGCTGGCCGATCATCCTGACGATATCTACTCGACCCGTGTCGGCACCGGCGACGCCGACCTGGTGATCGGCTGCGACGCCATCGTCAGCGCCAATCGCGACGCGCTGTCGCGCATGGGCGAAGGGCGGACTTACGCAGCGATCAATTCAACCCGGACGCCGACCGCGGCATTCGTCAAGAATCCGGACTGGCAATCGCCTGATGCCGCCGCTGAGCATGACATCCGCGCCGCCTGCGGCAGCGACCGTGTCGAATTCATCAATGCCGGTCATATCGCCACGGCCTTGATGGGCGACGCCATCGCCACCAATATGTTCATGCTGGGCTATGCCTGGCAAAAGGGCTGGGTGCCGCTGACGGAAGCATCGCTGATGCGGGCGATCGAACTGAACGCCTTGCAAGTGGCTTTCAACAAGCAGGCATTTGTCTGGGGCCGTACGGCAGCGATCGATCTGGCGGGCCTGGAAAAACGCACCCGCCTCAGCGATACGCCGGCGCAGGTGATCGAATTCAAGCGCACGCCTAACCTGGATGACTTGATCAAGCGCCGTGTCGCTGTCCTTACGTCCTACCAGGACGCTGCCTATGCCGAGCAGTACCGTGCTTTTGTCGAGCAGGTGCAGGCGGCAGAACGCCAGCATGGCGGCCATCGTCTGAGCACGGCGGTAGCCACGTATCTGTTCAAGCTGATGGCTTACAAGGATGAGTACGAAGTGGCGCGCTTGTATACCGACGGCGCGTTCAAGGCGAAAATCGCCGCCATGTTTGAAGGCGACTACAAGCTCAAGTTCCACCTGGCGCCGCCCCTGCTGGCCAAGCACGATGCCCATGGCCATCTGATCAAGCAGGAATTCGGTCCATGGATGATGCGTGCTTTTGGTGTCCTGGCGAAAATGAAATTCCTGCGCGGCGGCGCGCTGGATATTTTCGGCTACACCGCCGAGCGCAAGGAAGAGCGGGCCTTGATCGTGCATTACAAGGAGACCGTCGCTTCCTTGCTGCCGAAACTGACTGCCGACAATCTGGCCAGCGCTGTTGCCATTGCCAGCCTGCCGGAGGAAATTCGCGGCTACGGTCATGTCAAGGAACGGCATCTGGCGGCGGCGCGCGCCAAGGAAGCACAGTTGCTGAATCAGTTTGCTGCACCTGAAGCAAAAGGGGAGTTGTCTCGTTCGATCGCGGCTTGATTGATCGCGCTTGATCGTTAAAAAAACGGCGGGTAGATGAAAATCTACCCGCCGTTTTGTATTTGAGCGTCCGGAATTTCTCCGGCGATTGTTTACCGGGCCGGCGACTCAGGCAACGGAACCTTGCCTGAATTGCTGGTAGCCGCGCGCGCGCAATGCGCACGCCGGACAAGTGCCGCAGCCATAGCCCCAGTCATGCAAGGCGCCGCGCTCGCCCAGGTAGCAGGTGTGGGTATCGGCGCGGATCAGATCCACCAGGGTGTCGCCGCCAAGATCTTGCGCCAGTTTCCAGGTTTCCGATTTGTCGATCCACATCAATGGGGTTTCCAGCTTGAGCTGCGTCGCCATGCCGAGGTTGAGCGCGACCTGCAAGGCTTTCATGGTGTCGTCGCGGCAATCGGGATAGCCTGAGAAGTCGGTTTCGCACATGCCGCCCACCAGCACATTCAAGCCGCGGCGGTAAGCGACGGTGGCTGCCACCGTCATGAACAGCAGGTTGCGGCCTGGCACGAAAGTATTCGGCAAGCCGTTTTCCTGCATCACGATTTCGACGTCTTCTGTCATGGCCGTCGATGAGATCTTTGAAATCAGTGACAGGTCGATCATGTGGTCTTCGCCCAGCTTATGGGCCCACTGTGGAAATTGCGCGCGGATTTTCTGCAGCAGGACCGGACGCACGGTTAGCTCGACGGCATGCCGCTGGCCGTAGTCGAAGCCGATGGTTTCGACCCGTTCATAGCGCGCCAGGGCCCAGGCCAGGCAGGTAGTGGAGTCCTGGCCGCCGCTGAACAGGACGATGGCGCCGTTTGGTGTAGTCATGTTATTTTGCTCCCTTGTTGCTGACTTGTTGCAGAGTCTGTTCGACAAAATCCTTGTTCGGATCGGTAAAGCGCAAGCGCACCGGATACCACTCCAGGGAAGGCGCCAGCCAGATGTCCAGCTGCTGGTCCTTGGCGTCCGGCGGCGGCGCCTTGAAAATGTGCACGGTTTCGAGTTCGCCCATCGGCGTCTTGATCTTTGCCGTGTCGATCACTTTGAAAGTCCATGCCTCGGCATCGTGCATGCCGGCTACGAAGAAGGTCCAGTTTGAGCCTGGCTTGAACTGTTGCGGCGCGGCCCGGGCTACCGAAATCAGTTGCCAGATGATGCTGGTGCGATCCTGTTCGCCACCCTTCAGCGGGTAGCTGTCGCTGGATTCGGAAAAGCCGATGGTGCCGCTGTCGCGATGGAAAGTGGTGGTGGTGGCTTGTTTTCGATAGCGCTTGTTGATGAATTGCGTCGGCGCCAGGCCGAAATCGTCGATCGCACCTTCGCTGGACGACTCCAGTATTTTCCCGAACAGCATGGCGCGGGTCTCCGAATTAACGCTGAAGCGCTTGTCCGCCACTTGCCACTTGACCGTACCTTCACCGCCCAGGGTGATGCCGCTTTGCTTGGCCTGGATGGCATATTCGAGATCGGCGGACGGCGGCAGGTCGGTTTTGTATTTGGTGGCAGGATGATCCGCGCCGGCCGCGGATGCGCTCAAGAGATGGCCGCAGAACGCCACAGCGGCAGCAAGACGGCACAAGGACAAGGTGGATGATTTCATGATTTCCCAAAAAAATAATGCCGGTTCGCCAGCCTGGCCTAATTCAGCCCGTTCGGATTCAGCGGCTTCAGATTGGACAGCGACATGTCGAGATAGTCGCCATCGGTTTCGGTAAAGCGCAGTTTGACCGGATACCATTCCTGTTGCGGCGACAGCCAGATATCCAGCCGCTGTTCGTGCGAGCCTGGCTCCGGAATGCGAATCACATGCCAGGCTGTACGCTGGTCGCCGTCGACATCGATTTGTTCCTGGCCGACGATCTGCATGCGCCAAGTCTCTGCATCCAGCGGGCCGGCGACAAACAGGTCGATCACCGCGCCGGGCGAGAATTGCGCACTGTCACCGCGGCCGATGCTGGCCAGTTGCCAGACTACGCTGGCGCGGTCCTGTTCGCCGCCGCTGAGCGGATACTTGTTTTCCGAAGACGAAAAGACGATCTGCTGGAGTTCGCGATGAAAAATCGTTTTCGTGGCCGGTTTGCGGAATCGCTTTTGCGTATAGGTCACGGGCGCGACGCCAAAACCGTTGACTTCACCTTCGCTCTTGAAATCCAGAACGGTAATGAACAAGGCGCCTGCCTCGCCATTGATGGTGTAGTTGCCGCCATCGGTTTGCCAGGTGATTTTACCGCTGCCATGGTAATTCTGGCCTTTCTGCACGGCTTCCACCTTGTATTTCAGTTCTGCCGACGGCGGCGCGCTGGTCTGATAGTGTTTGCCTGCGGCAGCAGCGGGTTTCGGCGACTCCACCGGTGCCGGCTGTTCCATCGGTGTTTTTGTGTCGGCGGCGGTTCCTGCTGCATCAGCCGCGGCGGACCCGGCAGGCTGGGCGTCGGCGATGGGCGTCACGGTTTCCCTGATCGGCGTATCCGGCACTTCTATCGCAGGTTCCGGTGCCGGCCGCGGTTTTGCCGCGGCAACGGGGCGTGGGCGCGGGCTTGGTTTCGGCTGCGCTTTTGGTTCTTGCGGCAGCAGCACTGGCTTTTCTACCGGCGGCAAGGCGGCGATATTGGTCATGATGATGTGGTCGCGCCGTTCAACCGACAGCGGTGCATCGAACTGGCGGCCGCCCCACACGATCAGCAGGATATGCAGCAAAGCCGTGAGCAGCAAAATACCCAGCCAGCGGCGGCGGCTGCCAAAGGTAAAACGTGCAGTTGAGATGTGTTCGGACGAAGACGGCATCCGCATAGTGTAAACGATCCGCCTGGATTAACTCTCCGCAAGCGTAAGAGTATGTAATAAACCACGTAAAATATTGGACCTATATCAAATTGGAATAGTTGCCGATGCCGCAGCAATCACGTTTCCCCGCCGGCCTTGCGCTGGCATTCATGCTGGCCGGCGGATGCCTGCCGACGGCGGCCCTGGCCTCGCCCGTTGCGAACCTGGCGCCGATCCGGCTCGGCATGATTGAGGGCATGTCGGGACCGTTTGCCAATGCCGGCGAGGCGGTCGAGCACAATATCCGCTTTGCGGTGGAGCAGGTCAATGCGCGCGGCGGGGTACGCTTGCCGGATGGGCGCCACCCTCTTAGCCTGACAGTGTTCGACAGCAAGCAAGGGGTAGAAGATGCCTTGTTGCAGCTAAAGCAATTGACTGACCAGAAAATCCCGTTCGTGCTGGAAGGCAATAGTTCTGCGGTGGCCGGCGCGCTGGTCGAGGCAATCAACAAGCACAATGCCCGTACGCCTGACAACCGCGTACTGTTCCTGAACTACTCGGCGGTCGATCCGGCGCTCACCAATGAAAAATGCAGCTTCTGGCATTTTCGTTTCGATGCCAATGCCGATATGCGCATGCGTGCGCTGGTGGAGGTCATTCAGAACGATCGCCAGGCGAAAAGCGTTTACCTGATCGGCCAGGATTACAGTTTCGGCCAGCAGGTGGCCAAGGCGGCGCGCCAGCAACTGCTGGCGGCGCGGCCCGATATCAAGATCGTCGGCGAGGAATTGCATCCGATCGGCAAGGTCAAGGATTTCGCCCCCTACATCGCCAAGATCCGCGCCAGCGGCGCCGACACAGTCATCACCGGCAACTGGGGCAATGATTTGACGCTGCTGGTGAAAGCCGCGAAAGAAGCCGGCCTGCGCCTCAAGTTCTATACTTTTTATGCCAATAGCCTGGGTGCGCCCGCAGCCATCGGGGATGCAGGCGTGGGGACGGTGCGTGCAGTTGCCGAGTGGCATCCCAACATTGCCGACGGCGTCCAGAATGCCGCCAGCGATGCCTTCTACCGCAGTTTCCGCCAGCGTTTCCCGCAGCCGAAAGATGACTATCTGTTTTTGCGCATGGATGTCATGATTGACATGTTGGCGAGCGCCATAGAGAAAGCCCAGACTACCGAGGCGGCAGCTGTGGCGCGGGCGCTCGAAGGCGCACAATACAAGAGCAGGTTTCACGAAGCGAGCATGCGCGCCGCCGATCACCAGCTGATCCAGCCCTTGTATGTGGCGGTGATGCAAAAGCTCGCCGACGGCGGCATCCGCTTCGACAATGAAGGCAGCGGCTACGGTTTCAAGACCGAGCGCTATCTGGCGCCGGCGGCGACGGCGCTGCCAACGACATGCAAGATGCAGCGGCCATGAGGCGAAGCCAGGGGACTGTTATAGTCCGCTGGCGGTAAGATGGATTTTCCTTGAGGGAGATTGGCGATGAGCGGTTCTAGTATTCCGGGAGCAGATGCAATGCAGGACAGTCTTGAATTCATCAAGAAGATGTGGGGCGGCATGGGCGTGCCGGGCATGGTTGTGCCGACCTTGTCGGTGGAAGAGATCAACAAGAAGATCACCGATTTGAAGGCGGTGGAGTCATGGCTGAATCTTAACCTCAACATGCTGCGCACCACCATCCAGGCGCTGGAAGTGCAGAGTGCGACGCTGTCGGCGCTGCGGGCGATGGGCGCGGTCAATCAGCCGGAAGAGGGTAGCGAACCGCCGGCGAATGCATGGACGATGCCGTCCGGTTTTCCATTTTCGTTCATGACCGCCGCCCAAGATGCTGATGCGGCTGTACCGCCGATGCCGAAAAAGAACGAAGCGGAAGCGCCGGCCGCAGCCGCCGCTGCGCCTGACACTGGAGCGGTCCCTCCTTCTGCCGGAAATGCCAACGCCTGGTGGGATCTGCTGCAAAACCAGTTCAAGCAGGCCGTGAACAGCGTGGCGGCGACGGAAAAGGCGGCGCAAGCTGCGCCACCCGCGGCTGCCAAGAGCGGCGCCAAGGCGCCGGCCAAACCGCGCAGTAAACCTGCTGTTAAAAAGACCAGTGGCGCAGCCGCCGGCAAGACAAAAACGGCAATGGGGAAAATCAAGCCGGCCTCTAAATAAGGTTGCGGCTCGAGATGCGTAGCGCGTCCCGGAAATTGCACGCTGTGTAAAGAAGGTTGAGATTGGCGCTGGCCTGTTCCAGGAACGTTTGCCGGCGCCGATCGTTAACCAGGCAGGATATGAGATCCGGTTGCCACTGTGGCAATGCCAAATTCTTCGAACAGCTTGACTAGCGTCGGATAAGTGCGATCATTGAAATCTAGGAGGCTGGTACTGCCCGAGGCCATGCCTGCAGTTTTCATCCTTTCGCAACGATTACTCATTGGCCGGCTCCGGCAATCCGCAGCTTGTGCGTGAAACATTTCAGAAAACAGGTTTCTGACTGATGAAAAACTCACAACAACGCGTTGGCTGTGTTGTGATTTGTGCCATTTCCCCAGTAAAAAATGCTGGTCGGCCGGTTTATAAACGGCCTTGTAACAAATTCTTGGTAAAATCGAGCAGTTAACTCACTTGCTTAAGGTATGTATGCTGTATCCAGAACTGTTTAAATCGCTTGAACAAGTCCGCTGGAACATGGAGACCGATATTCCATGGGACAAGTTTGATGCCACCCAGTTGTCCGACGAACAAGCTCAAACTATTCGTATGAATGCGATTACGGAATGGTCGGCGCTGCCTGCAACCGAGATGTTCTTGCGCGATAACCGCGGCGACAGCGATTTTTGCGCGTTCATGTCGGTCTGGTTCTTCGAAGAGCAGAAGCATTCGCTGGTGATGATGGAATACCTGCGCCGCTTCCGGCCTGAGCTGGTGCCTACCGAAGCCGAGCTGGACAAGGTGCGTTTCGAATTCGATCCGGCGCCGGCCCTGGAAACCCTGATGATGCACTTCTGCGGCGAAATCCGTCTCAACCACTGGTACCGTTGCGCCTCCGACTGGCATACCGAGCCGGTGATCAAGCAGATCTACAAGATCATCAGCCAGGATGAAGCGCGCCACGGCGGCGCTTATCTGCGATATATGAAGAAGGCCCTGGCTGAAGTCGGCGATAGCGCTTCGGCGGCATTTGCCAAGATCGGCGTTCTGATGGCTTCGGCGCGCCGCACCGAAAAGCCGCTGCATCCGACCAACCTGCACGTCAACCAGTCGCTGTTCCCGAACGACACGGTGCAGAGCCGCCTGCCGGACCCTGAGTGGCTGGAGCGCTGGCTGGACAACCAGATCAAGTTCGACGGCGTGTGGGAAAAGAAAGTGGTCGACCGCATCCTGCACAATATGTCCTTGCTGTTTGAACGCACCTTCGATACGGTGCAGGAACTGAACCGCTATCGCAAGGAAGTAGTTGCGCGCCTGGCCTTGAAGTCGGCCGAAGCAGTCTGATCACTGGCCGTATTTGCGGCGACGGTATGTAACGTCGCCTGCAATGCAGGCCATCATTGATACCAAGCCGCTTGTCGCGGCTTTTTTTCTATTCGCCATGCCTACATTTGAAAACAAGCTTTGCACCCGCGCCGAACTGAAGGCGCGCGTCGCTTCCCTGCCGCAGCCGGTGGTGCTGACCAACGGCGTGTTTGACATCCTGCATCGCGGCCACGTCACCTATCTGGCGCAGGCGCGTGAGCAGGGGGCCTCGCTGGTGGTGGCGGTGAATACCGATGCCTCGGTCAAGCGCCTGGGCAAAGGCGATGACCGCCCGATCAATACCTGCGTCGACCGCATGGCGGTGCTGGCGGCGCTGGAAGCCGTCAGCCTGGTGGTCGAGTTTGATGAAGATACGGCGCTGGAAGTGGTGCAGGAAGCCCGGCCCGGCGTGTATGTCAAAGGCGGCGATTACCAGATGGATGCGATTCCCGAAGGCCGGGCGGTGCTGGCCTATGGCGGACAAGTGGTCGCCATCCCGTTTGCCCATGACCGTTCGACCAGCAAATTGCTGGACAAGGTGCGGCAAGGTTCGTGAACGTTTTGGCAGTGGATGCAAAAAAAGCGCGAGGTTCGCGCTTTTTTTACGGCTGGCGGCCGCTGCCTAGTGCTGGTGCATCGCCTCGGCCGATTTGCCGCTGATGTCGGTGACGCTGACCGAAACATCGATTTTTCCGGCTTTCTGGAAAGTCAGCGTCAATGGAAACTTGTCGCCCGCCTTCAAAGGCTGGGTCAGGCCGATCAGCATGATGTGATAGCCGTTGCCCGGCTTCATGTCGACGGTGGCCGCCGGCGCCAGCTCAATCTCGCCGACTTCGCGCATTTTCATGAGATTGCCCTCCATGGACATGGTGTGGATTTCAGCGCTCTTGGCTGCCGGCGTGCTGACGCCGATCAGCTTGTCGGCTTCCTTGCCGGTATTTTCGATGCTGAGAAAGGCGCCGCCGCTGGGCTGGCCCGGCACGGTGGCGCGAGCGTAAGGATGGCCGATATGCAAGGCGCCGACTGTGTATTCATGGGCATGGGCCGAAACGCTGATCGCCAGCGCGCAGAAGAACAGAGAAACCGAACGTAAAGACATACTGATCCTTTGAGTAGATTGCGTAGATTGTTCTTGCAGCGCGGCTGGGTTGCTGGCCGCAGCCTGGCTTACGATTATAGCAATGCCGCCGCGCTTGTGACTTTATCCACGGAAATGTTTGTCAGGCGCCGCCGCTGAAGCCATTCTGGCGCCAGGCTTCATAGACGACCACGGCAACGGTGTTGGACAAGTTGAGGCTGCGGTTGTCTGGCCGCATCGGCAGGCGAATCCGCTGCGTCGGGGGAAATGATTCGCGCAGCGCCGGATCCAGGCCGCGGGTTTCCGAACCGAACACGAAGACGTCGCCTGGCAAGAAGGCCAGATTGGCGAACGGTGTCGAACCGTGGGTAGTCATGGCAAACATCCGCTCCGGCGCATAACTGCCGGCTGCGCGCATGCTGGCGACAAAGGCTTCCCAGTCGGCATGTACTTTCATGCTGGCGTAATCGTGGTAGTCGAGGCCGGCGCGGCGCATCTTGGCGTCGTCGAGCGGGAAGCCGAGCGGCTCGATCAGATGCAGCTGGGCGCCGGTATTGGCGCACAGGCGGATGATGTTGCCGGTATTCGGCGGAATTTCCGGTTCAACCAGGACGACGTGGAACAAAGCGATTCTCCTTCTATATATTAATTGCGGGACAGAGTCGCACGGATAGTGTTTAAGAGCTACCGTAGCGTGGCGAATTACACTTCCCGTGCAGCTCTGCCCTCAACTGACTAAAACAATGGCGACGCAAGCCGCTCAAGGGGTTCTTGCGAAGACGAAATTGGTAATCCGGCGGGCGCCATGGCGGCGCAGGGTCTTGGCCAGCGCGTGCAGGGTTTCGCCGGTAGTCATGACATCGTCGACGACACCGATATGACGGCCGTCGATTTTTGCGCTAGCCGCAGGCGCCATGGCAAAGGCCTGACGCAGATTGCGGCGACGCTGCTCCAGGTCCAAGCCCATGGATTGCGGCAGCGTGTCGCGCTGGCGCAGCAGCAGATCATGACGCAGCGGAATACCGGTCAGGCGGGCCAGCGGCTTGGCAATCTCGTGCGCCTGGTTGAAACCGCGCTGCTGCAGCCGTTGTGCGCTGAGCGGAACGGCCATCAATATATCCGGCAATTCCGCCTGTTTGCCAGTTGCCTGCAACAGCATCGCATCCCTCAGCATCTTGGCGAACACCGGCGCCAGCGCCAGCTGGCCGCGAAACTTCAAGGCCTGGACCAGCTGGTCCAGCGGAGCCGAATAATCGCATACAACGATAGTGGCGTCGAAGGCTCTGGACTGTTTCAGGCAGTTGCCGCATTGGAGCCGGCCGGCGCCCCCGGAGCGGGGCAGCGGATTTGCACATTGGGTACAGCGCTGCCGGCTGCTGGCAAAGTAGTGCTTGCTGCAGCCGTCGCAAATCACCTGATTGCCGTCCCGCCCGCATACGGCGCAGCAAGACGGCATGCTGCGCAGGATACGGGCAAGTTGATGTTGCGACCATAGTCGCAGTCGGGGGAATGGCAAGGGCGAGTCTCGTTCTGGTTAATCAGGGCAGTACAGCCAGCTTACATACAATCAAGCGTGTAAACTACTGGCGATTATCGCATTTCACCTCACCTGCCGGATTTTGATGCCTACCTCATTGCCTCCTTCTGAAACCAGCCAAAGCGCCCCGATCGACTTGCGCAGAGTACGCCAACTGTTCGCCCAGCCTGCGCTGGTGCGCGAATCCGAGTTCATGCGCCGGGAAATATCCAGTCGCATGCATGAGCGCCTTGCCCTGGTGAAACTGAGTCCGCAGCGGGTATTGGATGCCGGTTGCGGCGCCGGCCCTGATATATATACATTGCAACAGCGCTTTGCCGATGCCGCGATTATTGGGCTGGATGCTGCAGCCACCATGCTGTCATTGGCAAAAGAGCAACGACAAGGTGCGCAGCTGTCGGTGAACCGCCTGTTAAAGAAGTGGCTGCCGTTTACCGGTAGCGGCGAGCAGTTGTCTTCGGCACTGCTATGCGGCGATTTCGCCCAGTTGCCGCTAGCGCCGAACACGGTCGACCTGGTCTGGTCGAACCTGGCGCTGCACTGGCATCCGCAACCGGACCGCGTGTTTGCCGAATGGCGCCGCATATTGCGGGTGGATGGCTTGCTGATGTTCTCCTGTTTCGGGCCGGATACTTTTAAAGAGCTGCGCAATGCATTTGCCGCCATCGACGACGGCGCCCATGTGCTGCCGTTCGTGGACATGCATGATTTCGGCGACATGCTGGTCAATGCGGGTTTCTCTACCCCCGTGATGGATATGGAAACCATCACCGTCACCTATGACACGGTAGAGAAGTTGCTGGCCGATGTCCGGGCCTGGGGCGGCAATCCGCTGGCGACCCGTGGCCGCGGCTTGTTAAGTAGAGAGAAGGGCGGACGTCTGAAGGATGCGCTGGAAGCGAGCCGCAGGGCGGACGGCAAACTGCCGCTGACCTTTGAGATTGTCTATGGCCACGCCTTCCGGCCGGTGCCTAAAACCACCAGCGGCGGCGAGTCCATCGTGCGCTGGGACCTGGGTAAAGACAGGTAAATCAGGTAAATGAAAATATTTTAAAGAATTTGCGTAAAAGTACTTGCGGGGAATTGGGGGGATTGCTATAGTTCGCCTCCCGTTGAGAACGACGCGAAATA
>Ga0210409_10003560_pt1 | contig 17275 bp, 19 predicted proteins | sample IncBWH17MmetaG_FD_161649 | JGI IMG/M metagenome (GOLD analysis project Ga0210409, IMG submission 161649) | Forest soil microbial communities from Barre Woods Harvard Forest LTER site, Petersham, Massachusetts, United States - Inc-BW-H-17-M | ecosystem: Environmental > Terrestrial > Soil >... | reverse complement strand
TCCTGTTTCTGCCATTTGTTTGTACCTTTTTCTATTTTTGGATTGTGCTGAGAAGATTCGCTGCTAGTGAGAGGGGTGACGCTGGTTGGCGTGCCGACTTTCAATTGCGTGTGAGTCAAACTTAGCTAGAATTGATTATACATGAGAAAAGGTAATGCTGGAGAATATTACAATCCTTTTGAGTCGCGCTAGCCACAACGTGCTTTCTTTGTGAACCTTCGTGCCCTTTGTGGTTGATGAACTGCAAATGCTTGGACCACAAAGGACACGAAGGTTCACGAAGGATGTCTTGTAAGGAATCACACCCGAGTTTCTTTAGACGGAGGTCCGTCACACACGGGTTTTCGATTCAGGCATGCCGACAACTACAGTGCGTCTGCGCGGGAGTTCTTCGTCGGGGATTTCGGCGATGAATTGCAAGTCCAGGCCGAGACGCATGCTCTCCTGATATGCCACATCATTGAAAAAGTAAACGATGTCGCCGCCAAATCGATCTTTGGCGCGGCGGCGTTCATCGAGATCGAAGGGGCTGGCGGAATACACTTTCAGGTTGGGTACGTCTCTCAGGACGGCGCCGAGCTCGCGCTGGAAGTCGAGCGCTCCTTGGCGCACTTCCGCCATGGTAAAAGCCACTACGTGATATGACATAAGCCTGAGCCGAGAATGGCAGAGGATACTCGCTCTGTCTATCGGAATTCGTTCACATGCGGCGCGAGAAACATATCTTTACGGAAGCACTGCAAAGGGATTTTCGATGCGCACGCCGGCGACGACCTGTTTCGCGTTCAAGTCCTCGGAGAGAATCCTGAGCGCCCCGCACTTTGCGGCGGACGCGACAATGAGGGCATCCCAGAACCCGATCCGGGATTCGTCCTCAATTCGAAACGCCGTGGTGATTTCCGCCGGAGTGGTCTCAATACACCAAACGGAGTAGCTGTTCACGACAAGTCTCGCCACATCCTTGGAAAGCGGAGATGCAATCTTGCGCGTCACGTTCACGTAAAATTCCTGCAGGACTTGCATGCTCAAAACGCCGCTTCGCTGGCTCCAGAGTTCGCGGAGAACAGTCTTTGCCACCTGATGCTTTGCTCCTGCGTCGACATCGTGAGCGTAGATCAGAATATTTGTATCGACGAAGTTCCTAACGCTCATGCCAGTCGTCTCGACTGCTTCGAATCACGCCGCCCAGATGAAAGCCTTGATCGAGCAGCGTCGTCGCCTGCCGCTCCGCCCGCTCGTAGGCCTCTTCCTCCCCGACGAGGAGCTCGATCTGCTCGGCAAGAAGGCCGCTGATGGAAGTAGCACGGCGCGCAGCCAGGACTTTAGCTTTCCGCACGGTCTGCCGGCTGAGGCTTATCGTCACGTTTTGCTTGGAATCCCGAGAAGTTGCCATGGCTTCATTTTACCACGTGTTCTACGTGCTAGACGTATTTTACGTGTACTGAAATGTCTGCGGCGGGTCCCAGACCGAAAGCCGAGATCGTAGCCTAGTTGCAGGCGTCGAACTTGAAAACAACGATGCGGGTCTCCAGTCGACACTCGCCGTCCCGCCGTGTTTCTGAGTCCTTCCACTCACGTGCGGAGCGCGAACCGGCGCGACACCGGAAGGCAAGACCTGTTACGCTTATTTTCCAACCGAGCGCGGACCCGTAGCTCAACTGGATAGAGCACTGCGCTTCGAACGCAGGGGTTGGGAGTTCAAGTCTCTCCGGGTCCGCCATTCCGCACTGATTGCGCTTCAAACTGAGACGTTGCGAGCAATGTCTCTACAGTAGTTATGGCTCTGTAGAGACGTAGCTTCGGTACATGTCGGGCTGCTGGAACCACGGCCGGCGCATGCCGTCTTCTACAATGCGAGGGTGAAGATTTGGGACGTGATCGTTGTAGGCGGCGGCATTATTGGACTCTCACTCGCGATTGCTTCGCACAAGCGGGGTCTGCGAGTTCTGGTCGTGGAACGCGGAGAACCTGGCCGTGAAGCTTCCCACGCTGCCGCTGGAATGCTGGCCGACTGCACCCTGGAAACCCCAGTTGCGCTGCAAGCACTGGCTACCGCGAGTGCGCGAATGTATCCCGAGTTCGTCCATGAGTTGCAGGACGAATCGGGAATGAAGGTGGATCTGCGCGATAACGGCACTCTCCTGCTTGGTGCACAGCACGTTTCTGATCATTTTCGCGCAGAGAATCCGCTTCCCGCGCCTCTGGCCGAACTGGAGCCAGAGCTGTCTTCCGCGAACATTCCGGCCGTTTTTCTGAAAGAGCGAAGCGTCGATCCACGCGCTCTGGTCGCGGGAGCATTAAAGGCGGTCAAACACCGGGGAGTCGACATTTCCTCAGGCACCGCTGTGACCGACGTTCTTGTCTCGGAGGGACGAGTCTCAGGCGTTCGCACGGATCGAACCCATTACGCTGCGCCGTGCGTGGTGAATTGCGCGGGCGCGTGGGCAGGGAGCGTTTCTACCTATCGCTTCCCTGTCCGCCCGGTCAAAGGTCAGATGTTGGCTATTGCTTTTGCCCGGCATGACGTGGTGCGTCACGTGATTCGGGCTCCCGAGGTTTACCTGGTGCCGCGAAGCGACGGACGAATTGTGATTGGCTCGACCCTGGAAGAGGCTGGTTATGACAAGCGAACGGACGCAGATACCATTCATTGCATGCATCAAGCGGCGATTCGTTTAGTTCCCGCGCTAGGGCAGGCGCGGGTTCTGGAAGCATGGGCCGGGCTCAGGCCGGGAACTCCGGACGATTTACCGATCCTTGGTGCCACCGGCACTCCCGGATACTTTGTGGCCACTGGACATTTTCGCGACGGGATTCTGCTCGCACCCGTTACAGCGCACATCATGGCGCAAATCATCACCAGTGCGAAACTGGACTATGACATTTCAGCGTTCTCGCCGCTGCGATTTCCAGAACCGATTGCAGACCAGACAGCGAGCATCGGACCATCGTAATGGTGGACTGGCGACGCTTGGACTCTTCTTATTCGATTTTCTTGCCCCATCGACCCGGCACTTTCGAGGTGTAGACATACAAGGCTTTCCCCAAGATGTCTCGTGAACTCACCTGTCCGAAACCTGGCTGGCGGCTATCGAAGCTAACGTCTCGATTGTCGCCCATGACGAAAAGACTCCCTGGGAGCACCCGAATCGGTCCGAATTCCGAATGTGAAGCGGCCGGGCCGACGATGTGTTGCACTTTGGGTTCCGACAGTAGTTGGCCGTTCAGCCATATCTGATCTCCCACACCTTGGATCTTGTCGCCCTCAACGGCCACGACACGTTTCATGGCCAGAACGTTGTGGCGCAAGACTACAACATCGCCTCGCTGGGGAACTCTCGTTACGTAGTATTGTTGATCAGCCACGACCCGATCCCCTTTCAAAACTGACGGCTCCATCGAAGTAGTTGGTGAATAGTAGATATGAAATCCTTCAGCTAGGACGATGAGACTGACTGGTGCGTCCCCGAGAATGAGGGCAGCCAAAATCGGAAGGACAATGAGATAGCGAGGCCCCTTTGCACTGCCTGCGAGGAACGCATCCAGACTGGCGACTAGTGCGAGGCAGGTCGCACCGATCTTCACCATCATTAGCCCAATGTACGTCTCAGGCGCTCGAAGAGGCCAGTCGAGAAGCAGCAAAATAACAAATGCCGTCAGGTAGAGGATTGCCTTCTTTGTTTCCCTTTTGAGGAGTTGCCCTGATCCCGGAACAATTGCGGAGAAAAGTGCAGCCAAGACGCGTTTGCCAGTCGTGAAATCCATCAGGAGGTGCGAAAGTATAGTGCCTCTGTTTCAGATATTGCAATTCGAAAAATAACGGTGGCGAATCACAGGCTGTTTGGAGGTTCCCGCCTGACGCAATTCAACAGCTATTTGCTTTGCTGGTTCAGTGCGCCAAGGGCTTTCTTTGCTTCCCCAAATTTTGGATTGAGCTGAAGCGCCTGCTCATAAGCAACTCGGGCTTCCGCATTACGGTCACCTTGCTGCAGGACTTGGCCCAACCGCAAGTACCCTTCGGCGGAAGGCGCCTCGGCCACATTTCGCATGGCATCGGAGAGCTCCACTTTCGCTAACCCGTGCCTGGCATCCGTGCGATCGGGGTTGATCCTCAAAGCCTGTTGGTAGCTGGCGCGCGCCTTATCGTAGTTTCCGATTTCCGCGTACAGCCTTCCGAGAGTGTTGTAGGCCGGGACCAGCATGTTGGGATTTGAAACCAGAGGAATCGCAGTTTCGTACTCCACAATCGCATCGCGAGGACGGTCGATCAGAACCAAATCTCCGGCTAGATTTAGATGGCCTCCCGCCTCGAGGGGCTTGAGCTTCACTGCCTTCTGAAAATGTGGCAAGGCCTCCTGGTAACGGTCCGAGGCGAGAAGCGCAGCGCCCAGGTTCTGCTCGGCAAAGAAATTGTCTTTGGTGACGTCGACAGTGTGCGCCCAGAGATCGACGGCACTTCGCCAGTATCGGAGCTGATCGCAGGTGAAGAGCACGAGAATTCCCAAAACGACTGCGGCGATCCTGACGCGCGACCGGAAGCTCAGTTGCCTGCGGTCTGCCAAGTCTGCCGCGCCCCAGACCATCATCACGAAGATTCCAATCAGCGGGACGTAAGCGTAACGGTCGGCGATTGCTTGCTGGCCCACCTGGACGAGTCCAATAACAGGAACCAGAGTGCCGAGGAACCAGAGCCAACCGGTGAGCAGGTAGGGCCGGGCGTAGCGCTGTTGCCAGACCAGCGCGGTCACGGTGAACACAAAAAGCGCGGCCAGTCCGATTTGCCAGACCGCAAGCGCGGCACCGGGGTGGGGATAGAATACCGCCAGTCGCGACGGCCAGAATGCTTTCCACACATACAGCGCGTAAGCGTAAATGGCGTTTTCCAAACGAACGCCCAGAGGAAGCACCAAACGCATAGCGCCGCCAGAGCGTTGGGCAAAAATAGTGACTGCGCAGTCAATAGCAGCCAAAACCAGGAGCGGCAACTTTTCAAGTACCAGCCGCGAGAAGCTAGCTTGAGGCACGAGGAATGCAGCGTCAGGAGGTGACTGTCCCCAGCCCTGGATTCGCCTCAACGGCCAGAAATCGAGCAGCAAGAGCACGCAAGGCAGAGTGACGACCATGGGCTTCGCGGCGAGTCCGAGCACAAAGAGAATGGCGACCGCGACGTAGCGCTTGATCTCGGGCTTTAGCGCGTACCAGCCATAAGCACCTAGTGTGAGCAGGAAGAAAAACGTGCTGAGGACATTCTTGCGTTCCGCGATCCAAGCCACGGACTCCACGTTAAAAGGGTGAACCGCGAACAGCGCCGCCACCAGCATGCTGCGTCCCGTCGCTCCGGTGACTCGTACTAGTAGAAGGAACAGCAGCACAACGTTAAGCGCATGGAACAGGACATTCGTGAGGTGATGGCCGTGGGGATTCAGGCCATACAACTCGCAATCCAGCGCATGGGAAAGCCAGGTCAATGGGTGCCAGTTTGTGTCGGTCGAGGTCATGGCCCAGCTAACCGTCCGCCAGACCAGACCGGCCTGCACATGTGAGTTGTTTGTAACGTAGACGTCGTCGTCGTAGTTGAAAATGAACGGATGCCAAATGGCAGGACTGTACAGAGCAAACGTTGCAATTGCCAACAGAAGGCAAATAACAAGATTGCGTTTCCGCGGAGACGCCAGCAATTCGCTCTCAATCTTTTGTCGAACGCCAGTTGTCGTTGGCGCGGCGGGCTGTTGTCTCGTCTCCGACCGTTGGTTGCCGGATCTCGCCCTCACAGACATGTCCACCCCAGAAACACTGTGCACGGACTCCCAAAACAGAGTGCATTGTACATTGGGGCGAGCACTCAGTTGAGGCGGCGAGGTTCTCTCAACTCGCTCTTTCTTTGCTAAGCAGCACTCGGTACACCACGAAGGAAACGCTTGAAACCAGAACTGCCAAGGCATACGGCGCGTCCGTTTCCGCAAAGCTGGACGACAGGTAAATGTGGCCGTGGTCATGAAGCAGGAAGATCCCGACGAGAGCGAGCGGGCCAAGAACAGCCCCTAAAATCAGGGCGAGGGGCCACGAAAGACGAGTAATAAAATGCGCGGGGAAAATCAGAGCAGTGGGAAGACCGACAAGTAGCCAACCTGCAAATGAGAACATTGCATAAATAACGAACGAATCGAGGGCGATTGGAATCTGCCGTTGGGGCTCTCCCATGTGAACCGAGACTAGCCAAGCGCGCTCTCGGAGCGCGTTTTGTACGAGGTAAAGAAGCAACATCGCATCACCCGACACAAGGCCAACAAAAGTGTAGGCCAGTCGCTTCATGGGATTGACTCGAATGAGCTTCAGGTCCATATTGGCTACTCCCGTCGCTACTTGGTCATTGAAACCTCATGCCTGAATTCGGCTTCCAAAGGATGAGGAAGCTTGGAGCCGTCACCGCCGCTACCTCCCCAACCGCCAACGTTCAAGATAGGCCTACCATCGACTGCGATCTCGTTGAAGCCACGTAGCCCGCGAACCATATCGCCAAACAATTCGAATTCGACGGCCACCACCGGTTTACCCGCGCTTTTCAGTTGGTCGCAAAGGCCTCGTCCAGAAGTGACCTCTTCATAGTGTGGGTTTTCAACATATCTGAATCTGACCGGTTGGGCATGCGGGTAAGCCGGCATGTAGTGCTCAGGGGCGCATTCCCAGCTCATTCGCTTTGTCACCACAAGCCGAACTTCTCGCTCACAACCGAGAGATGGAAACAAAAAAGAGACGACTGAAATAACCGCGACAGCTCCGTACTTTAGGCGACAAAACATGCAAAAGCCAGTCTATTCCCTAACAGCTCTTGAGGATTCACTCGCTTCTAACCGATCAGTTTATGCCCTTCTGAATCTGCGGGCATATAACCCATGCACCTGAGGACCGGCAGGCGGGGATATTTGGGAAAGCTCGGATCTGTATCCGACAGTTTGCAACGATAGAATGTCGATCCGCGATCCGACTGGATTCGCTGTGCGTTCACGCAATCGAAGCACAAGCCCACGCGGCGCTGTTCATCCTTTGTCCCTGCGGCTTCGGTCACATCCTGCAGGATAACGTACCGCGAAACTCGCATCACGGCTTCAGGTATACTTATCGGTTTCATACGAACTCAACCTGACAAACCACGTCCGAGAGAAAGGCACATCTATGGCTTCCCCAGCAGTGGATTACGCTCGTTCGAATCAACAGCGATTCTTGAATGAACTCAAAGATCTGCTTCGTATTCCCAGCATCAGCACCGCGCCCGAGCATAAGTCCGACGTGCAGAAAGCCGCCGACGTAGTGGCCAGCGAACTCCGGCGAATTGGCATGGAGAACGTGGAACTCATCCCGACCAAAGGCCATCCACTGATCTACGCCGACTGGCTGCATGCTCCGGGCAAGCCAACCGTACTCTGCTACGCGCATTACGATGTGCAACCACCCGACCCGCTTGACGAGTGGATCAGCCCACCCTTTGAGCCTACGGAACGCAACAACAATATTTATGCCCGCGGCGCCGTGGACGACAAAGGCCAGCTCTGGATGGAGATCAAGGCCATCGAAGCTTTGATGAAAGGCCACGGCGGCAAGCTGCCGCTGAATGTAAAGTTCATTATTGAGGGCGAAGAGGAAGTCGGCGGCGAGTCTATCTCCGAATATGTACGCAAGCAGAAAAGCAAGCTGAAGGCTGATTTCGCGCTGGTCTGCGATACAGAATTGTTTGCGCCCGATCTTCCCACTTTGTGTGTCGGGCTCCGCGGGCTCGTGTACACAGAAATCGAGGCATTCGGGGCCAAGACTGATCTTCACTCTGGCATGTACGGCGGCGCGGCGCCCAATCCGTTTTTTGCCTTGATCGAAATCATCAGCAAACTGAAAGATGCAAAAGGCAAGGTCCTGATTCCCGGATTCTACAAAAACGTGAAAGCCCCGACCGCAGCCGAACTCAAGGCATGGAAACGCCTGCCATTCAATGAAGAGCACTATCGCAAAACCGAAGTTGGTTCCAAGGTGCTGACCGGAGAGCCGGGCTACTCGGTGCTCTATCGCACCTGGGCGCGCCCGACGCTGGAAGTGCACGGCATGCCCGGCGGATTCACCGCACCCGGCGCCAAGACTGTGATCCCGGCGAAAGGGGCGGCGAAGGTCTCCATGCGATTGGTCCCGAACCAGGACCCGGACGACATCCTTAAACGCTACACGGCCTTCGTGAAAAAGCTCACGCCGAAAGGCATCGAGACCAAGATCAAAGTATGGAGCAAAGGCCCGGCTTGCGTTGTGGGCACCGATAACAAGTATGTGAAAGCGTCCACCGAAGCCATGCACGAAGTGTTCAAAAAGGACACCGTCTTCATTCGCTCGGGCGGTTCGATTCCGATCGTGACCGACTTTCAGGATGTGCTGAAGATTCCCAGCGTGATGATGGGCTTCGGATTGCCCGACGACAATCTGCACGCTCCGAATGAGAAGTTTCACATTCCCAACTTTCATCGCGGGATCGAGTCGATCTGTTTGTTCTTCGAGAAGCTAGGCGAGTAGGGCAAGAATCACGTCGGGACAGCCGCCTCGGCTGTCCCGGCCGAGGAATCTCGGCCGCGCCTCCGCAACCGTACCGGAGCTTTTTCTTCTCATGCTAGAATCGGCTTGTGAAGCGTCCTCGCAAATTCACGGTCGTCATTGAGCGCGACGAAGACGGCTATTTTGTTGCCACAGTTCCCAGCTTGCGAGGTTGCCACACCCAGGCGAAAAACCTCGACACTCTCATGAAGCGCACACGCGAAGTGATTGAGCTGTGCCTTGAAGATGATGACAGTCAAGTCGGTCCACTGGAACTAGTAGGTATCCAGCAAATCTCCGTATGACTCGGCTTCCTCGGCTGAGAGGCAAGGAAGTCGTACGAATTCTCGGCGGAATCGGTTTTCAAGTCGTTCGAACCCGTGGCAGCCACGTTTTTCTCAGGCATGAGGACGGAAGAGTCACCACCGTTCCAGTTCATTCCGGCGAGACTCTTGGTCCCGGCCTCCTCCGCTCCATCCTGCGCGACGTTGAGATGACCGTAGACGAGTTGCTGAAGCTCTCCTGAATCGTTGTTTTCCCTCGCCTTTTGCGTTAGGCTTATTCCGCTCTCGCGATTCTTCCCTTCCTTCTTCCTCTCCACCCATTTCACACACCAATGCTGCGTTGTGTGTGCAAAATGACGTGGTTGTGCAAAAGGAGACCCTATATATGGTGTTTTCTTGCTTGACCCCGGCCCAATTTCGCCGTTACAGTAGCTTCCATCTGTGCCCGCCCTGTCCAGCCACAGGTAGGTATTTTTCGGAGCGAGCTGTAGAGGAATCTAATTGGTTAACTAGTTCCCGAAGGAGTAGAAGTTGCTCAAACTGAAAAAGCTTCAGATTCTCGGTTTCAAATCTTTCTGCGACCGTACCGAACTCAAGTTTCACGGGGACGGCATCGCGGCCATCATCGGTCCCAACGGATGCGGCAAGTCCAACATCGCGGACGCGATCTCGTGGGTTTTAGGCGAGCAGTCGGCCAAGACTCTGCGCGGCTCGCGCATGGAGGACGTGATCTTCGCGGGCACCCGCGACCGCAAGCCCACCGGCATGGCAGAGGTTGCCCTCACCTTGATTGATCCGGAAGTGTACAGCGGGCCGGACGCGCATGATCCTACCGAGATCGACGTTCAGAATGATTTACCGGCAAGTGCGGACGACTGGGACGAAGCTGAAGTCCGAGCGAAGGCCGCCGAGGAAGTTGAGCGCCTGACCGAAGAAGCGCAGCCGGGACAAACCGATGCTGAGACGGGCGTCCCACCCGTCGAATCAAACGCAGTCGCAGGCCCGCAAGTCGTTCTCAAAATCCGCCGCCGCAAATTTCAGCAGCAATTCCGGGCTGGAGAGATCGCCGTGACTCGTCGGCTATTTCGCTCCGGGGACAGCGAATACTTGCTCAACGGCAAGCTTTGCCGTCTGCGAGATATTCAAGAATTGTTTATGGGCACGGGGCTAGGCCCAGAATCCTACGCCCTGATCGAGCAAGGACGGATCGGACAGATTCTGAGCAGCCGTCCGACGGATCGCCGCGCCATCCTCGAAGAAGCTGCGGGCATCACGAAGTTCAAGACCAAGAAACGGCTTGCTGAAGCGCGTCTGGAAGATGCCAAACAGAACCTGTCACGGGTGAACGATATTTTCGAGGAAGTTACTCGACAGATGAATTCCCTCAAGCGGCAAGCCTCGAAAGCCGAGCGCTATGCCAAGCTGCGGGACGAGATGCGAGCCAAGCATCGTGTTGTGCTGGCCAGCAAGTTTGCGCAACTGGATCGCGAAAGCATTGAAGTGGACGAGCGGATCAACGTGCTATCGGAGGAAATGCGCCATCGCACCGAGACGGTTCAGCAACTCGAAGTGGAGCATGGCGAACGCACTCAGCGTGGATACGCCATCGAGACCGAGATTCGCGAAAATCGCGAGCGCCTCAACCAGATCAAACTGGAGAGCGAACGGGCGCACGCTCAGCGCCGTCACAATGACGAGCGCTGTGCGGAACTGGTGGTGCGTTCCGCCGCTTTCGAGGCGGAATTGGCGCAGGTCGAGCATCGGGTTGCTGCTCTTGAAAGTGAGCGTGACTCCAATCGTCAATTGTTGGAGTCCGCCGCAGCGGACTTCCTTGCGGCGCAGCAGGAGTTGGCACACTGCCAGCAAGAAGCCACCGACGCCGCGAACGCACTGGCCGAACTGGAATCTCGGCAAGAGGCATCCCGCAATGCGATCATGGAAATAGTCGCGTCCGCATCCAACTTGCGGAACATGCTTACGCAAGCCGAAGAACGCCTAGCCGCCGTAGGCCGCGAGGCGCAGCGTTTGCAGGTGGAAATGGCGACAGCGAACTCTCAAGTCGAAGCCTTCGGAGGCCAGCGCGGACAATTCGCCCTGGAATTCGAGTCTGTCTCCCAGCGCGTTGCAGGATTGACCGAAGAGATTTCGCAGGCACGTCAATCAATCGAATCCAAACGCCGTGAAGAATCGGAAGCCAAGAATCGCGTGGATAGCCTGCGCGCCGAATATGCTTCCGCGATTGGAAAGAAAGGCTCACTCGAAGCTGTGATCGCCGAGCATGGCTACTCGACGGAGTCGGTTCGCCGCCTGTTTCAATCGGGGGTGATGGACGGCGGATTCGCTCCTGCGGGTGTCCTGGCCGATTTCCTTGAGGTTGAGCCACGCTACGAAGGCGTGGTCGAAGACTTTCTTCGCGATGAGTTGAATTACGTCGTGGTGAAATCCTGGGATGCGGCCGACGAAGGTTTGCGCCTGCTGCGAACCGACGTGGATGGTCGCGCTACATTCCTGGTACACCCGGAGGATTCCCAGGCGAAGTTTTCCTTCGCGGTGGACGAAGTGGCGCGCGCCGCAACGCCCGGCCAGTCCATCGTCCCGCTCAAGCATGCGATTCGGGTGCTGAACGGCTTCGGACGATCTCTGGAAGTCATCCTGCCGAAACTGCGCGACGGCTACATTGTTCCCGAGCCGGCGTCCGCACGCGAGCTTGCGTTGTCGAACCCCGATGCTTTTTTCCTATCGCAATCGGGAGAGTGTTTCCATAACGTGACTGTCACCGGTGGCAAGCAGCGTGCCGAAGGGCCGCTCTCGATGAAACGCGAGTTGCGCGATGTCATGCGTCTGTTGAACGAGTTGGAGTCGGCCCTCCGCAATGACGAACTGCGCGTACTGACCTTGGCGCGTGAGATTAAAGAGCTCACTTCGCGGCTTGATCGCCTGGAGACAGAGAAACGAGAATCGGAAAAGCAGGCGATGACTTCTGGTCATATGTTGCGGCAGCTGGATTCAGAAATGGTTCGAGTGAGCGAACGTTTGGATATCTGTCGTCACGAGATCCAACGCCTGAATTCTGAGCGCGCCGAACAGGAGGCGTTGATCGGTTCGCGGCAGGCGGAATTGTCGACACTGCAAAAGCAGCGCGAGCAATTGGAAGCGCTGGCCGCTACGGCGAACGAAGCGCTGGGGGCTACGCGCGAGCGGCGCGACTCGGCGGCACAGAACGCTTCCCAACATCTGGCGCGGGTCGCAACTCTCGAGGAACGGCATCGGTCGGCAACGGCTGTGCTCGAGAAGATCGAATCGTTAGTCGTAGATATGAACACGCGCGCCAATTCACTGCAGACGCAGATCGAATCCTCGGTCGTCGAGAAACTGCAACGCGAGACCGAGAATCAACAGATGATCTCTCAGTTAGAAGAGCTCGAAGCGGAGCGCAATACAACCGAAGCACGCGATGGACTCCTGCAATTCGAGTCGGACCAGGTGCGCGCCCGGTTGGCGGAGATCGAGGAAGCCCTACGCGAGGCACGTCAGTTGCTCGATCAGGCGCGAGACCGCCGTGGCGAACTTTCGGCAACCGCCGCCAGATTGCAATCGGACGCGCAATATATGGCGGAGACCTGCCTGAACGAATTGGGCATACAGCGTCACGAACTAATGGCCGACAGCACAATTCCGATCATCAGCGGGGATCCTCTAGCCGCAGAAGACCAGCTTTACCGCGAGATGCGAACCCGGCTCGATGCCATGGGCCCTGTAAACATGATGGCTCTGGAGGAATACAAGGAAACCGCCGAGCGTCACGCATTTCTCGACACGCAAAGAAAAGATCTGCTGGATTCGATTGAGAACACGCAGGCTACCATCAAGGAGATCGACACTTTCTCGCGGCAGAAGTTCGAAGAGGCCTTTCACAAAATCAACGAGAACTTCCAGACCACGTTCCGCAAACTCTTCGGCGGTGGGCACGCTTTCATGCGCTTGACCGATGAAGAGAACAGTGCCGAGAGTGGCATTGACGTTGTGGCTTCGCCTCCGGGCAAGAAGCTGCAGAACGTACTGCTGTTATCCGGCGGTGAAAAAGCCCTAACGGCGTTGGCCCTGCTGGTGGGAATATTCCAGTATCAACCCAGCCCCTTCTGCATTCTCGATGAAGTCGACGCCCCGCTCGACGAAGCCAACATCGGGCGCTTCACCGAACTGGTGAGAGAGATGAGCATAAAAACCCAATTCGTGCTGATCACTCACAGCAAGAAGACAATGAGCATCGCACCGGTGCTATATGGCGTCACCATGCAGGAACCAGGTGTGTCCAAGCTGGTATCGGTGCGCTTTGGAGCCACCGCATAGGGCTGGCCGCCGAGATCCGATCACCTCTCAGATGGATGTTTACATCTGCATACAGGTGCTGTAGCCTGTAATACAGGAGGCTCTATGCCGGAATCCTCGGTTCTAACCTTGCGGCTTGATCCAAAACTAAAGAAACAATTGGACCGACTGTCGCGTTCGATGAGTCGCAGCCGCTCGTTTGTGGCGGCGGAGGCGATTCGAGAATACGTCTCGCTCAACGACTGGCAGATCGCCGAGATTAAAAAGGGTATAGCGGAGGCCGACCGCGGAGACTTCGCCACCGACAAGGAGGTGGAACGCACTGTGAAGAAATGGACCGGTCGTGCGGGTTAAGTGGCTCCGCACAGCTCGCGCGAACGTGGACACGGAAGCCCGATATATCGCCCGGGACAACCCGTCGGCAGCAGCCCGTGTGGTGGTTTCAATAACCGAGGCAGTGGAGCGCCTCAGCCAGTATCCCGGGTTGGGCCGCCCGGGACGGGTCATTGGCACTCGGGAACTGGTTGTTCCTGATACGTCCTACATCATTCCCTACCGCGTGCGGGGCAACACCCTGGAAGTATTGCGCGTCTTTCATGCCGCCCGCAGATGGCCGACCCAGTTTTGAGTTTTTCTTAAGACTTAGACTGAACGAATCTCTTTCAGCGCCCCAGTTATCCTCTGCCATCCTCAGCTTTTCCACAAACGGAGTTCGCCGAAGAGCCGCGCCAGCGGCCCAATCTCAGGGTGCTCACCACCCTCAACACTTTGTCTTTCAAGCGCATGCACAGACTTGGCGTTCGACTCTAACTTAAGTCGTTGACAAATATTTCTGGCGGGTTAGAATACGCGACGTTTTCTAACTGTAAAATTTAAACATGAGCCCCCAGCTTCTCGATTCCGTTCTGCTGCGTACTGACTTCCCCGAACTCAAGCTCCACGCCAGCGGTAAAGTCCGGGATGTGTACGATCTCGATGGCGAACATCTTCTATTCGTTGCCACCGATCGCATCTCCGCGTTCGATTATGTACTGGCCACGGGCATTCCCCACAAGGGGCGCGTGCTGACCCAGATTTCGCTCTTCTGGTTCAACTTCCTTCGCGACGTTGTCGCCAACCATGTGGTCACGGCCGATGTAGAAAGGTATCCTGCAGCGGCGCAAAAGTATGCCGACCAATTGCACGGCCGCTCGATGATGGTCATGCGCGCTGAGATGATCCCGGTTGAGTGCGTGGTTCGAGGATATGTTTCCGGATCGGCGTGGAAAGAATATAAAGCCAGCGGGCGGGTATGCGGAATCGAACTTCCCGCCGGACTCAAGGAGTCGAGCAAACTACCGCAGCCGATCTTCACTCCAGCCACCAAGGCGACGACGGGGCACGACGAGAATATTCCTTTCGATGAAATGACGCGGATCGTGGGCGTGGAGCTAAGCCGTCAACTCCGGGATCTCACATTGAAGATTTACAGCAAGGCCGCGGATTACGCCCTTCAGAGGGGCATCATCATTGCCGACACGAAATTTGAATTCGGGATGACCTCCAAGGGGATCACCCTCGCGGATGAAGTGCTCACTCCTGACTCGTCCCGTTTCTGGCCGGCCGACAAGTATCAGCCCGGACGGGCACAAGAATCCTACGACAAGCAATATGTTCGGGATTACCTTGAACAAATCCGCTGGAACAAGCAGCCGCCTGCACCCGCTCTCCCCACGGACGTGGCGCGCCAGACCAGCGAGAAATACCTGGAGGCTTTCCAACAGCTCACCGGGCACGAACTGGATGTTTAGCGGAGCGATTGGTTGGAGAACGCGATGACGGGTGCTGACTGGGTCATCGTGGCTGTGGTTGTGGTCTCGGTAATTCAGGCCGCGATTTCCGGCTTCTTTCATGAAGCCTTCGGAATCGCGGGCTTGGTTTTTGGGTACCTGCTAGCGGCTTGGAATTACGCGCGGCTGGCAGCGCGGTTTGCGCCTCACCTGAAGTCTGAATGGTTGGGTGAAATTGCGGCGTTTTTGATTATTTTCTTGGCGGTGCTGGTGGTGGCCGGAATCGCAGGCCGGATCACCCGCCATATCGTGCACGAGGCTGGACTGAGTTTTTTTGACCGGATCTTAGGCGGAGCGCTGGGACTGGTGCGCGGGATTTTGATGGTGGCCGTCATTCTCATGAGTATGGCTGCTTTCACGCCTGCGTCGCAGTCGCTGGAAGGTTCGCAACTGGCGCCTTATTTTCTGGTCGTAGGACGCGCCGCCATTTGGTTGGCGCCTTCAGAATTGCGGGCCCGCTTTTATCAGGGACTCGATTTGCTGCGCCGTGAGGAGCAACACAAGTAAACTCGCGGCTGCGGCGTACGAAACGGAATCTGGCAAACAGAGAAAAGCGCAGCTGGCCCAGAAGCAGCTTTTCAAGAGAAAGAGGGATGCCGTGAGAGATCAGCTCGAAGCACTCATCCTGCAGATGTACAAAAGCAATATTCTGTACTCGGAGGCGGTGCGCGAATTCAAAAAGCGGTTCATCCTCACCGTTCTGCAGGAAAACAACGGCAATCAGTGCCGCGCCGCGCGTCAACTGGGGATGCATCGCAATACGCTGAGCCGCACCATTTCAGAATTGAAGATTGACATACGGCAACTGCGCGCCGGGGTCAAACGTCCTCCCCGCAGCGCTCGTCCTGCCGCTTACGATAAGAAGGCCGTCCGTTGAGAATCCTGCTGTAGCCTTCTAGAAATCCCAAACCAAAAAATAAGGGCAGCGTTGGAACGCTGCCCTGGTCTATTAGCAAATCCGCGCTCAGTGGGCGGTGGAATGATGATGAGGGGCGGGTTTTGGCGCAGCCTTGGTCAGCAGCGCACCCTTTTCCATCGTCATCACAAACGGACTTGGCGTGTAGGAAACAGGCGTGCCTTCGAAATCCAAGGTAGATCCTTCCTGCGGCATCAACTTGGCAGGAATGGTTCCGCCCATTGTGATCACGATGTCCGCCCTCTTCGCGTCGATGTCGTCCTGACTGGCCGCCATTTGTAGCTCGGTCGGAGCCGCTTTGATCACCGTGCCTTCCATCTGTAAAGGCACGCCCTTGATCGCAGACCAAACTTTCTCTGCATCGGCCGGTGCACCGGCGGAAAGGACCAACTCCCACTCGGCGAAACTCATATCTTTCGGAGCTTTGCTTTTGACCAGATCTGCAGCTTGCTGGGCCGGGGTCGGAGGAACGTATTGCTTGATGGTGAATCCTGGCGGCGGCAGCGGCGTGGTTGCCGTCATGGCCAGAAGCTCGTTCCAGCCTTCGTCCGAGCCATGATATTTCACATACTTGGCGTGGCCGAATTTCGTAATCTGCGCCTTTCCTGCCGGATCTTTGACCAGGTTGACGGCGCGGGCGATGAAGAACAGTCCGTTCACGTCATCTTCGGGAGTGGCCGTGAGGCTGGCGAGGGCCAGAGGATAAACGTTTTCGACATTGTTCGGGTCGGCTTCGACGGCCGCGCGCAGATCCTTCTCTGCCGTGGCATTATCTTTCAACTGGAGAGCGGAAAAACCGGCCACGCTATCCAGAAGAGCTCCCAGCTGCGTCTTCGTTTTCTGGAAATCCGCATCCGAAGCTCCGTCCGGTTTCGTCATGCTGTCGAGGGCCGCCAAACCTTGTTCAGCGTGTTTCTTGGCATCCGCCCATTTTTGCGCGGCACGCTCGCTATAGGCCAGTAAGGCCAAGGCGCGAACATTATTCGGATTAACCACCAACAAGCGGTTCGCGGCGTCGATCACTTTGGCCTGGTTGCCGGTCTGCTGGTAAGCTCCCATCAGTATTTCCAGCGCGTCTTCCTTCATCACGCTGTTGGGGTACTGGGTGAGGAAAGCTTCGAGGCCGCTGATCTTGGCGGTCGCATCCGTCTGCTGCAGTGCTCCGACGTAGGCGTTGTACTCCGCCGGGTTCTTGATCTCTTTCTTCTGTTGGGGTTGTGATGCGGCGGGCGCCGCAGTTTGCGTTTGCGGTTGCGTTGTTGCTTGCTGACTCGAGGCTATTCCAGCAAACATAATCACAATCGCCACTAGACTCGTCTTCATTTTGAAATGGCTCCTTGAATTTTCGGGAA
>Ga0210409_10003559_pt1 | contig 17278 bp, 7 predicted proteins | sample IncBWH17MmetaG_FD_161649 | JGI IMG/M metagenome (GOLD analysis project Ga0210409, IMG submission 161649) | Forest soil microbial communities from Barre Woods Harvard Forest LTER site, Petersham, Massachusetts, United States - Inc-BW-H-17-M | ecosystem: Environmental > Terrestrial > Soil >... | reverse complement strand
TTTTCACCCGGACATCTTTCGTGATCCAACTGTTGAACACGTCTGTGGTACCAATCCCGAAAGCCACACACCCAATCGCTCCCACATGTGGCGTGTGCGAGTCCGAACCAACGTTGACCTGCCCCGACAGCGCATAGGATTCCAGCATCACCGAATGGCAGATCCCCTCAGAGCCTTTGCGGTCTTTCAATTCGCCATGCAGTTTGATGCCTTGCGCCTTCGCGAAGTCTTCCTGCTTCAACTTCAGCTGGGTTGCCAGGTCGAGCAGGCCGATCTTCTTCTTCTCTTCCGAAATCACCTCGTCGAGAAACGTCAGGTGATCGCGAAAAAAACGGATGCTCGAGGCGTCGTTCACCGGCACGTCTTTGCCCACATAGTGCTCGTAGAAGATCGCCGCCATAGGCGTCACGTACTCGTGGCTGAAGCGCAGATCCACTCGCGTGAACCCTGTGTCCCCGGGCTTCACCGCGTCTACGCCGACCTTTCCTTCCCCGGTGACCATATGCTTCGCGAAGATTTTTTCCGTCAGTGTCATCGGCCGCCTCGCCGTCGTGATCGCCGGCAAAAAAACCTTCCTCTGCATGCGAGCGACATTGAACGGAAATAATCCACCGTACTCGATCACCTGCCGCGTGATGTCATCCTCGCCCGCCGTGAATTCGCTCAGGAGAATCTCCTCACCTGCGCGAATCTTATCGATCAGCGAAAAGTTCGTAGAGGTCAGGAGCCCGAGATTCTGGCAATTCTGCTTGTAGATCCGCTCGATATTTTCAGCGATCACCACCTTGATCCCGGCTGCCATCTCCGCATAGGGCGACTGCTCGCGGCTCGATCCCTTGCCGCGCCGTTTACCGCTGACCGAGCAGACGAACCCGCCCTTTCTCACGTCCGTCCGCCCGATCGGCAGAACGTCGCCGCACTTCAACCCCATGTACGGGATTTCGCCCAGTGTCTTGTCGAAATAAAAGCAGTAATGCGCTGGGGTGATTTCATCCGTGGAAATGTCATCGCGTAGCTTCGGATTATTCGCAGGATTTTTCGGATCCCACGGCAAGTCTTCTCCTGCCAACTGCCGTTTGATCAGTTCAGGATCTTCGGTCAGGAACAGAATTCTTCCTGAAAGCCGCACATGATCCGGACGTTTGTTGATTTCACGCTCAAGTAAGGAATGGTTCACGATTAAGACCTGCGTCGAGATATTCTCGGGAAGAGGCTGTGGAAGACGGGTTCCCGGATTACGACCCCATATACCTATCTATTTTACCGCTGATTTGGCCACGACTGGGGCGGCTAAAGCATGTTTCTGGGAGTGATCGTACTTCTCGCCCGCGAGGATGCTCACCGCCAACTGGTTCTCCTTCGGCGGTAGTGGGCATGTCGCGTAAGCGGTCACCGAGCAGGGTGGATTGTAGGCGCGGTTGAAATCAAGCATGACGTGACCGTCTTTCACCGGCCCAGTCTGAAGAAAACGCCCCGCAGGATAGGTGTCCGTTTTACGCGTCGCATCGTTGAAAATGATAAACAGCCCGTGCTCCGCATCACCGCTTGTCGCTGACAGACGCACTTCCCGGCCATCGATCTTGAAGCGCGCCTCTCCAACCACCGGCGCAGCTGTGACATCGCCCAAAACATTGGGCACCAGCACAGTCCTCTTCCCGTCCCCTGAAACCCACGTTGCGTCGATCTCGTAGGCCGCGTTGAGCGGGTAGAACGCTGGACCCCGATATTCATCGACTGCGGGATTCTTCAGGTCCTTGACCCGAATCCCCCAGCGATCGCCACGCTGAATCACATGCAACCGCAAGCTGCCCAATTCGACAACCGTAGGGTGCCCAGACACATCGGGATCGAGCTTCATCGTCGCCACAGGTTTTCCGGCAACCGAACCGGCCACACCCGTTTGAAATTCGACGGTCACTTCCTTACCCTGAAGCTTAAAACTTCCGGCATGAGCGGGCGCCGTACCGCTCGGAAGAACCAGTGCGTTCGACGCGTCGATGCCGAAGCTGTTCTCTCCCGGCTTCAGCCAGTAGAGTCCGACGAGCGGGAGCCAGTTCTCGCGGCGATCCTCCACGAGGTCCGCTTTCCATTTTGCAAAAGATTCGCGATAACTCTGGTCCGGCGCCGCTTTGTGCTGCGCCGCCGCAGGCACAACCCCGGTAACGCAGATAAGGGAGAACCAGATCGCAAGAATGCGTTGACGCATAGGCAACTATTGAGAACGCTACTGCGGGCCGGCCACTCGCAAACAGCTATAACCCATCAGCGGAAAACCTACTTCCGGTACTCGCGAGGATCCGGTAAAGGCTCAAGCCCGCGACCTGCGAATATTTCAGCAAACTCGTGCAGCATCTCGTCATGGATCAGGCCATTTGTAGCCATCACGTCACGGTCTGTGATCTGGAGCGGCTGTCCCTGGAAACCCGTCACCCTGCCTCCAGCTTCCTCCACAATCAGAATTCCAGCTGCGGTGTCCCACGCGTTCAGGTTGAATTCCCAGAAACCGTCGAATCGCCCGCATGCCACATTTGCCAGATCGAGGGCTGCGGACCCAGCGCGCCGAACGCCATGCGTCCTCAGCGTGAGCTGGTGATAGAAGTAGATATTGGGACTCTTGTGGCGCTTGTGACTCGGAAATCCGGTCGCCACCAGGCTGTGCGCCAGCTTCGCCGTTTTTGAAACTTCAATCTTCTGCCCGTTAAGAAATGCGCCCTTTCCGAGTTCGGCCGCGAACAATTCGCCGCGAGTGGGATCGTATAGAACCGCGGCCTTTCGCTTCCCCTTGAACGCCAGCCCCAGCGAAACACAGAACACTGGGAATCCGTGAGCGAAATTCGTGGTGCCATCCAGCGGATCGACATACCAGCGATAGTCGCCACCCGTCTCAATTCGCGCACCCTCTTCGCCGATCACTTCATGGTCGGGCCAGTTCTTACGAATCCGCTCCAGAATCAATTTTTCCGACGAGCGGTCGGCCTCCGTAACCAGATCGGCGTCGCCCTTGTACTCGATCTTTACCCGGCGACGAAAAAAATCCATCAGGAGTTCACCCGCCTCGCGCGCGATCTCTGCCATCCGCGGCACGAACTCCAGGTCGGCCGCTGCCGGAACCTCGGCTGAAGAAGCGCTTTTCAACAAATCGGCGAACTCCTCTCTGGGGAACTCTTGAATGAAAGATCGGCCGCGTCCACGTACACAAAAGGCTATCTGCGTTTTACGGGATCTTCCGCGATGTAAGCTATATCGTGTTTAAAGATAAAGAGATTGGGCGCGCCTTCGCGCGTCAATCGGATCATATTCCTATCGTAATACTCGATCCAGCCGCGAACCACTTCTCCGTCCGTCAGCTTCACCGTCACTGCCTTTTGCTTTTCGCCCAGCAGTTTGAGGTATGCGGCTTCTTCGTGGGTCTCGTCTGGAGGAGGAGTTTTCCCTCCGCGACGAACTGATCCTTGTCCATTTGCATTGAAGGGCATAGTCAGCATTTTACACGGCATTCTGGTTGGGTTTAATCGCCGGAGCCGTGTGGAAGGAGGTGCCCTCCCTGCGCGAAGTCAGTGCCCGGTCAGAACGTGACCTTCACTCCGAACTCCATTTGCCGAGGGGCTCCGTAGTTGTACACGCCCGACCCCGGCCCGATGCGCAGAACATCGCGAGAATTGCCGGGCGGGGTTCCGTTCGCCGATCCCGCTCCCCCGACCGACGGCTGTCCTGAACCAGGGAAATAGTAAGTGAGCTGGCCGGATAGCGGCTGAAAGTTCGCGAAGTTGAATACGTTGAAGAAACGCGCGGTGGGCTCCACAGTTAGGCGCTCACCGAACTTGAACGGCCACGAAACCGCCGCATCCAGAGACTTGAACATCTCGTTGCTGTACTGGTCGCGCGGAGGCAGCACGATAAACGGCGTGACGCCCTTCAAGGTTGCGAGTTGCGTTTTCGAGAGCAACCCGGCAATTACCAACGCCTGCCCGGCCGGCGTCAGTGATCCCGCAAGCGTGTTGTTGTAGGTGTTGATCTCGGTCGAGAGGTCACTGCTTGAAATAGCGCTGAAAGACCCCACCCTGCGAAACGGGAAAAGATCTCCTGGCGTGCCATCGCCCGTGAAATCGGTTCGGAAGATCTCTCCCGGAGTGCCTTGTGGATTCCCCGAATAAACGAGCATCGACGGCAATAACGGCGCAGGCGACGCATAACGTCCGGTGAAGGACAACACCCCTCCCCATCTCGTTTGCATTGTCCAGGCAGCCGTCACCTGGTGTCGGCGATCGAGTGGCGATGGACCTTTATAGAAGCCCGGATTTCGGAAGTCGTAGGCCTGGCTGCTGCCCGCCGGATTGTCCCCTCCGTTCGAGACAAACTTCGATAGAGTGTAGGAAAGCAGAATGTCACCGCCCCGGAAGATGAAAAAGTCCTGCACATATTTCTGCTTCAGCGAGAATTGCCCACCGTTGTAGACGCTCTGCCCGCTCGAAGTCTGGAAGCTGCCTTGTCCCACGAGCGCATTCAATCCAGGGAATGCCGCGCCGAAATTGCGAGGATCAGCGCCGGCAGGAACTTGCACTCCGACGGTTGCGGGCAGTCCGCCCAGGAACGCAACTCCGGAGTCCAGTCCATTTGCAGCAAAATCATTGATGCTGGGATTCGTGACTGCCGAGATGTAGCAGGAGACCGCTGCCTGCGAAATGGCCCCTGCCGAAAGCGGTACGCCCGGCAAACACTGCGGCGCGCGCTGCCTGATCGTATTGGTAATCGCGTTCAGCGCGGCGGTGGGAACACCGCTCCCGTTATTATAGAGATAGTTCGCATCCCCAACGTGATTTGTATCCACGATTAGCCCAAAACGCTCGCTGATGTTCCGGACGTAGTCGGCGGTAAACGTACCGCCGCTCCACATCTCCCGCTGAATTCCGATGTTCATCTGATACGAACGCGGCGATTGATAATCAGGGGCGAAAGCCGCCAACCGATTGGTTGGGTAGCTGAGCGCGAGCGTATTCCCGACGAAATTCGGATTGCTCGCTGCTCCTGCTGCGGCCACGGCGGCCGCGTAAGCCGTCTGCAAATCAGTGATCACCCCGGCTACCGTCCCGACGGGCTGACCGCAAACCTGCGTGGCGAGATCCAGGCCGTCGATCGATCGAACCGCTGTCGGCAAACCGTTCGCCGTCGGAAAGTAGACAGCCGTCGTTCCTGCCGCAGATCCCGGCGCACAGGAGAGCGCATTGGTCGCCGAATACAGACCTGAGCTCAAGCGTGCCGGACGATCCAACCGAACATTGCTAAGCAGCGAGGTGTCGTAGAAGACTCCTGCTCCGCCCCGCACAATGGTGCGTCCATTTCGAAAAGGATCCCAGGCAAAACCAACTTGCGGAGCAAAGTTGTAATTCGGCTGTGCAACGACCAACCCCTGGCCCGGTTTTGGGGAGAACTGATCGAGCAGGCTGGCGTTTCCAGTGCATGGAACGAAGCCGCTCGGAATGCCTGGATTTGTAGCCGAACAAAGAATTCTGCCCAGGTCGCTGTCGATTCGCCCGGTGTCGCGTACGTAGTGCACGCCGAGCGTGATGGTGAGGTTTTCCCGGTAGCGGAAATTGTCCGCTACGTAACCTTGCAATCGGGTATCGGACTGTTGGCCACGCGGGAACCCGAAGCCCGAATTTTCCGTCGAGAAGCGCTGTCCATTGCTCAACGACGCAAACAGCACCGGATAGTGCAGCGGATTCGGATCGATTCCCGCAGCCAATGCCGTGGTTACCTGCGGCGCAAGTCCGAACGCATTTGCATATCCGCCGGTTGTGATCCGGTTCACGCTTCCACCGAAATGGATCGTGTGATCCCCGTGTACTCCCGTCGCGTCATACCGCAGTTCCAGATTTCTTTGAAATGTCTCCTGCGGCGCAAACGGACTCTGCCCGAACTGCACGCGTCCACCACCCAGATCGCTGAATCTCAGATTGACCGGCAACGACACTCCAAGGGGATTGAATCCGGTCGTCGCGTCCTGGAGCGAATTGTGATACTGCAAAAAGTCGAAGCGCAGGCTGTGTACATAGTCGCCATGCGTCAGATCCAGGCCCACGGTGTGTGACGGCGACGTGTCGTGATTTTGATAGATCGAATAATCGTCGCCGAAATCATCCACCGACCGGTTGAAGTTGTAAGCGAAGCGATAAAACGCTCGCGTCGCCTTCGAAAATTCCCAGTCCAGCCGTCCGGTTCCGGAAGTATTTCGGAACGGCGCCGAAAATGAACCCGTCAGCGACTGAAAAGGCAGTGGCATGGCAACCGCTCGATGCGCATCCAGATTCAGATACTCGCCGCCAAGAAAGAAGAACGCCTTGTCCTTGATCAGCGCGCCGCCTACACCCCCTCCAAAGTCCTCTCTTTGATACGGCAGATCTTGCCGGCCCGGCATCTTGGCAAAAAGGATGCTGTGATTGCGGAACAATCCATAGGCATTTCCATGCAGATTGTTCGTACCCGTGTGCGTCATCATCTCCACCGCGCCCGAGGACGTTGGACCGAGGCTGGCGTCGAGCGCTGACCGGCTTACATTCAATTCTTGTACGGAACTCTGCGCGACATTCTGTGTAACATCGCCTTTGGTCTCGTCGTTGATGTCAGCGCCGTCGAGCATGTATCGCGTTGCTTGGCCGCTGACACGATCAATGGAAACGCCAAAGTTCCCGGTCTTGGTCGCATCCAGCGATCTTCCATCCTGAACCAGAATCCCCGGCTCAAACTGTGTGAGCCCGAGAACATCACGCCCGTCGATCGGAAACTTCTCCATCTCCGAGGGCGAAATCTTCCCTTTGAGTGTCGGAGTTCCTGGATCAATCGCGACCATCTTGCGATCGCCGTTGGTGGTCTGGCCATTCTGCACATTCACGGCAAAACGGCTGATCCGAAAATTCTTGCTCTCGATCCGAATTGTGTACGTGCCTTTCGGCAGTGGGCCGGAATCGTACTTTCCTTCGGCGTCGGTCTTCACCGACACCGAAGTCTCGGTTTGTTTTGAATAGATATTCACCGAAGCGCCGGAGATCGGCGCTCCCGAAGGATTGACCACGACTCCTTGGATCGACCCCTTGGGAAGTTCCTCCTGGGCCGTGGCCAGTACGGTGGTGATCAGAAGAACAGCGATTGTGAAGGCCAGATTTGCGAAAGAAATATAAGAACAGCGTTCAGATCCCTTCGAAGCGCGCAATTTCAACAAACGCTCTCTCCTCCCCATTCCTGAGCATACGGGTACTGCCACATGGAATCGCTCCCCGCGGGAATGGTTGCTTCCGCTTTACAAAGTCGAATTGCCTATCTTACTAGACCTGTTGGGAGTGCGCCTGGTAGCGCAGACGTCTGGGCCGCTGTCGCACCGTATCGACCCACTACAAGCTGTGGAAAAGTCGCGCAGGACGTGGCCAGCAGGAAAAAAGGCCGCCGGAATTGCTCCGACGGCCCAAAGCGCGAAAACAAAAAATTAGAAGATAAGTTTCAACTGGAACTCTATGACCCGGGGCGACCCGAGCCCGAACACACCCGACCCGAGACCCAGCCTCAAACCGGCGGGCTGCGGATTGGTCGTGCTGTTCGGAGCGCCTGCAGTAGCTGTTCCCAGCGGATCCAGCGTGGTGCTGAACGGCGCGCTGACGCCGTCAAAATTCGCCAGGTTGAACGCGTTGAACACCGTCACCCCAGGACGAACCTCAACCCGGTCCTTGAATTTGTAGCCCCAGCTCAGACCGAGATCGAACGAGCGCAACCAGTCCTGCCCGACCGCGCCCGCCGGAACGGGGTTCAGAGGCTGCTGCACTCCTCCCAGTTGCTGCAACTGAGAAAGCGTGAACAGATTGTTGCTGATCAGCACCTGCCCCGCCGGGGTTGGCTGACCAACATTCGTGTTGTTGTAATTGGCGATCAGATTACGCAGCTTGCCGACGCTTACGTCCCGGCCAAACGCGCCGTATTTTGTACCCGGGAACAAATCGCCGAGGCCGGCGTTCGAAGCCGCGCCGCCGTCACCTGTTCCATCCCCCGTTAGATCCGAGACAAAGATGCCTCCGCCAGGAAGATTCAGGTTCAACGCCAACGGACTATAAACATGTCCGATCATCGTGAACCGGAAATTCGCCGGCAGGTCCATCGTGCCTCCGAATGAAAGTTGGTGCGTACGATCGAGTGCATTCGGACCCATGGCCGCCGTCGGGTTTCGATTGTCCGCAGCGAAGTTGATGAAGTCGCTGTCGCGGGCAGTCGAGACGTACCGCGAGAACGAATAAGAGACTTGCAGATCGAGCGCTTTAAGCCCGGGCAGCGGATTGCGGAGGTTCTGCCGCAACGAGGTTTGCAAGCCGTTATAGACCGATCGGCCGATGGGGAACAGCATCTGGTTTGCCCCCAGAGCCGAGTTGACGCCAGGGAAGGCCGCGCTGAACGTACTCCCGATCGAGCAGGGCAGCCCGCCGCACAGCGAGTACCCCGAATCGAGCCCAAAGCCTTGGAAGTCGCCAATCGTAGCTCCGCCCGATCCCGGATGCAGTCCCGGGCATCCCGCAATCGCTGCATCGATGCTGCCCACTCCGCATGCAGCCAGCGTTCGTGCAATCGCTCCCTGTGCGGCACCCATATCGAAGAACCGCGAATCTCCAACATGGTTGGTATCGCCGCTAAGCAGCGTGTGCGTCGCGACGTTCCGCAGATAATCCACCGTCAGCACCATTCCCGGCTTCAGTTCTCGCTGAATACCGATATTCATCTGGACTGAGCGCGGTGTCTGGTAATGCGGGTAATACAGATTCGTACCAGTGATGTTCGCCCCGTCTGCCAGTATGTTTCCGACGTATACGCCGTTTTGCGACGGCCCTGCCGCCAGCACAGAGGCCTGATACTGCTGTTGCAGCGTGATGATCTGTTGAAAGACGCTGCCAATCGGCTTGCCGCAGATTTGGTTCGGATCGATGGTCGACGTAAATGGCAATGGTTGCGCATTACCGTTCTGGCAGACGTTCGTGGTCCCAAGGAACAGCCCTTGTTGCAACCGCCCCGGTCGATCGAACAAGACGTTGTTCCAGACAGCATTCTCGTAGAACAGCCCAATGCCGCCGCGGATCACGGTCTTGCCGCTTGATCCCGGAGACCAGGCGAACCCAACTTGCGGTGCGAGGTTGCTATTCGGTTGCCGTACAGGATTCTGCAGCCCCGAATAGAACTGGTTGTTGAACTGGGCCAGTTGCGGAATGCCGGCCAGATCACTGTCTGTTCGTCCCGTGTCCCGCACATAGCGCAATCCAGCGGTAATCGTGAGGTTCGGCCTAAACTTCCAGGAATCCCCAAAATACGCACCCAAACGGTTGTCCGGACCCAGTCCCCCTGCGGGCAGCCCGAACGCAGAATGCTCCGTCGAGAATCCTTGCCCGTTGCCCAGAATCACGTTCTGCACCGGATACGCCAGCGGATCCGCGGGATTCGTGCACACGGGGGCGACGCACGCGTTCAGCGGCGCACCCACGGCCGGTGCGAGTCCGAGAAACTTCGCAAATCCACCGCCCTGGATGTGATTGAAGCCGCCGCCGAAGCGGAAGATATGCTTCCCGACCACCTTGCTGCCGTCGTACTTGATCTGATGGTTCGTCTGAATGGTCGTCTGCGGTGCCAGGAAGTTGATTCCAGAGCAGAATTGGTTTGCACCGGCCGTCAAACACCGCACGTCCGAGCCAATCGCCAACTCGATCCCCGGCGCTGGATCAAAGATGCTCGACCCAGTCACCGCATCCAGGATTCCGTTCTGAAATTTCATGTAGCCGAAGCGGATGCTATGGGTGAAGGTGCCGGTGTTGAAATCGAGTCCAACCACGTGATCGCGCGCGTGGTTATTGTTCGCGAACGGCTGGAACGAATTCGGTATGAACGGCAGCGTGCTCCGGTTGCTTTCGTAGCTGACGCGGTAGAAGAGCTTGTAAGGGCCACCGCTGTAGTCAAGCCGGCCCACCAACTGGGGATCGCGGAAGGGTGAGGTGAAACTTCCCGTCAACCCCGCGAATGGCCCGCTCGGCAATACCGGGTTCACGAAGTCCTGCTTTACACGCTCGGCATCCGCAAAGAAGAAGAGTTTGTCTTTGAGAATCGGACCGCCAACACTGCCTCCGTAGAAGTTCCTTTGAAACGGATTCGTCGATCCACCGGGCAGCGCCGCATCCATCTTCTGATCGCGGAACAAGTAAAAGCCTTCGCCGTGCAGACCGTTCGTTCCCGACTTGGTGGTGACGTTCACGGATCCGGACGAGGTGAGTTCCGTCGAAAGATCCAGCGACGACTGTTGTAGCGAAGCTTCCTGGATCGCCCCGAGCGGAATATTCTGCGTGGTCGTTCCGACGTTCTCGTCGCTGATGTCGATGCCGTCGACTTCAATGCGCGCTGTCCGGCCAAAGCGTCCCCCGAAAGAAATCGAAGAGAACCCGTTCTTGGTTGGATCGAACGTGCCGCCGTCCTGGATCTGCACGCCCGGCTCGAGCTGCGCGAGATCGAGGAAGTTGCGCCCGTTGATCGGCATGTTCTCAATCTGTTGTGCGTTGAGAATGCCTTGTACCGTCGCTTGCTCGGTGTTCACCCCAACCTCTGACGCCTGCACTTCAACCACCTGCGTGCTCTCACCGACCGACATCTTGGCGTTGGCGGTGGAGGTCGTGTTCAGCTGAACGATAACTGTCTGGTTTTGTGTCTTGAATCCCTGCGACTCCACCCGCACCTCATATTCGGCGGGTGTCAGCGCGCCCGACGCAAACGCGCCAGCGCCGTTCGTTGTGGTCGTCGTGCTCAGACCAGTCGCTCGGTTGGTAATGGTGACCTTCGCACCGCTCAGAACAGCTCCCGACGAATCGGTCACCGTTCCCTGAATGCTGCCCGTGGAGATGGTAGTCTGCGCCGACAATCCCGCCCCTAACAGCAGCAGAATCGCGCTCAGTGCCACACACCATCGCACGAATGCATAGCGACAAATCTCGGATCTCAACATTCGTTCACTCCCTCCAAAAAGTGGTTTTCGCCGCCCCAGACAGAACAGAGCCTCAGTGTGAAAAAACACCGCGCACACCTTGCCCACAAGGTCTGCGAGTGAACCGCGAAGAAACAAAACACCCACACACCGAATCGCTATTTACCGCTAGACCGTTTCCACGCATTCACAACTTTTGGAGGGAACGTGCAATGGACACGCCATAACACCAACTACCGACAAACGAAGTAAGAGAGAGGAGTTCGCACTCGGGTCAACGAAGCCCGACATTTTGTCTAGGACCCAACACCACTCCGCAATCTGGGAGGAAGATTTCGGAATCGGGATAGTAGGTCAGCGTAAAAGAAAAAGGCCACCCGTTTCGAAGCGGGTGGCCAAGATGTTATCTGTAATCTTCTATCGACTAAAATTCAACGCGGAAGCCGAACTCGATCTGCCGCTGTGAACCCAATGAGTACACACCGGTCCCGTTACCGACTCGGAACCCGTCAAGCGAACCATCAGCCCGAGTCGTTCCGTTGATAGACCCCGTGCCGGGTCCATTCAGAATACCCGACATAGTATTCGGAGGTAGGTTGAAGTTGGCAAAGTTGAACAGGTTATAGAAGCCCACGTTCGGCTCGATCGTTAGGTGCTCTTTGAACGTGTGCCGCCACGACAACTTAAGGTCCAACGTCTTGAGCCAAGTAAAGCCAACCTCGCCGGGTGGAGGCAGCGGAATCTGCTGAGCCACGCCACCAAGTTGATTCAACTGACTGACTGTCATCAGTCCCGCTGACACCAGGGCAGCGCCGGCCGGGGTTGGAGTACCTGCAATATTCGAGTTGTAATTGTTAATCGTCTTTATCAGACCCCCAACATCAGTCTGCCGCCCGAACTGACCAAATTTCGTTCCAGGCAAGGGGTCTCCGGTTGTGCCGTCGCCGGTGAAGTCCGATTGGAACATATCAACCCCGGGGTCGCCGGTAACCGGAGCAACCATCGCACTCGACAGAGGACTGTAAAAGTGAGCAATCATGCCAATGCGAAGGCCCAGCGGAGCATCTGCGTACCCACCAAATGAGATCTGGTGAGTGCGATCCAGTAATGATGGACCGTAGTACCTACCCGGATTGGCGTTGTCGGCAGTCTGCAGGACAAAGTCCTGATCGTTGTCACCAGCGGTTCCCGTGAGCTGCGCACCGCCCGTATTGCTGAAGTTCGAGAAGCTGTAGCTCACCTGGAAGTTCGCCGATTTCACTCCCCGCATGGGATTCACTACGTTCTGCGCGAGCTTCATTTGCAGAGCGTTATACACCGAGCGCCCGATGGGCTTCAGCGCGAAGGCTGTCGCCTGGTTCGAGTTGATCCCGCCAAAAGCGCATGGCCGTCCGTTGGGGAACTGCGGGGTGGGGCCGAACACCGTTGCGCATCCTGCGCCAAAGTGGTTGTCGTTCCCCAGTCCGTTGTCAGCGTAGTCGCCCATTGTCGCACCGGCCGCAATCGCGCAGTCGACAGTCGCGCAGGCAGTGCCACCGCTTGTGAAGCTCGCGTTGGTTGCTGCAATCGCTGCTTGGGCTGCACCTTGATTGAAGTTTGCCGCGCTGCCCACATGGTTTATGTCGATACCGAGCAACGTACGTGTCTCAATATTCCTGAGATAATCCGCGCTAAGTACCAAGCCATGACGGATCTCCCGCTGAATGCCAATGTTCAATTGCACGGAGATCGGCGTTTTGTAGTTCGGGTCAAACCAGCCCAGAGGAAGGCCGGCGCCGCCCGCCAGAAAGTTTCCGATGTAATTGGGATTCGGATTGTTAAGCGTAAACGGATTCCCCGCCAGAACCTGAGTAGTCCAGAAGTTCAGAATGTTGGGCGCCGCTAATCCGATTGGGATCGGGCTTGCCGATGCTCCGCTTCCGTTCTGACAAACTCCCGCAGGGGGAGCGATTAGCCCGGAGGTCGTAGGTACCACTTGCTGGGGCTTGCCCCCCAAACAACCACTCGCAACCTGGTTAAATGCCCCGTTGACCAACCGATATGGCCGGTCGAACAGAACGTTGTTGTAAATGATGTTCTCGTAGAACATTCCTGCGCCGCCGCGGATCACGGTCTTTCCGTTCCCCTTTGGATCCCATGCAAACCCAATTTGGGGAGCGAAATTCAGATTCGGCTGCTTCACGCGATTTCCATAACCCGGAAACTGTTGGTTCACCACTGCAATCGGGCCAAGATCACTATCCGTTCGCCCAGTGTCTCGGTCGTAACGAAGTCCAATATCAACTGTGAAATTGGGCTTGACCTTCCAGATATCTCCGATATAGGCGCCGACCCTGTTGTCCGGCCCAAGTCCGCCTGCCGGAAATCCCAAGGCCGGATGCTCGGTATTGAAGCCGAGACCATTTCCAAAGCGCACGCGGTTAACCGCGTAGTTAAGAGGATTCGTGTTGCCCCCCGTAAAGCAAGGGCCCGTGGGCCCTGGCAACGGGCAACCTGATTGCCAGCTGTTGTTGGCAAAGGCCTCGGTAGCGGCGTTGGTCGAATAGGACGCGCGTGGTGCCAATCCGTAGAAATCCGCAAAACCTCCGCCCTGAATGTGGTTGAAGGAGAATCCGTAACGGAGGGTGTGACTGTGAAGCACCTTGCTGCCGTCATACTTGATTTGATGGTTCGACTGCGGCGTGCTCTGCGGTGCTAGCAGGTTGGGTCCGACAAAGTAGGTTCCGGAACTAATCTCCAGCCCCGTGCAGCACAAAGGCAACGAGCTGTTATTGAGGGTGGCGTCGACGATCTGGTTTTGAAACTTCAAATACGAGAAACGCAGGCTATGCGAGAAATTCCCGTGTCCCCAGTCCACTCCGACAACATGTTGCCGCGTGTAGTCTGTGTTGTCATAAACCGAGTAGCCGAGACCGAACGTGGCGAATAGAGAGTTGTGGAAATAGGAGTATCGGTAAAACGCCTTCGCACCGTTCCCCAGATCGTAGTCCAACTTGCCGAGAGCATTCGTCTCGCGGAACGGTTGTCCGAACCCGCCCGTGAACGACGCATATGGCGTGCCGTTATAGTTCACTCCCGCAAACGAATCCTGCTTAGTGCGTTCGGAGTCCAGAAAAAAGAACAGCTTGTTCTTGATGATGGCTCCGCCAAACCGTCCGCCGAATTGATGACGCTGGTAGTAGTTGTCTACACCGCCCACACTACGCGCTGCAAAGCTGTGGTCGCGGACGAAATAAAAAGCTTCTCCATGAAACGCGTTCGTACCCGAGCGCGTCGTTACGTTTACCGCTCCCGATGATGTCAAATCTTGAGACAGGTCGAGAGACGACTGGCTGAGCTGGAATTCGTCGATCGCGCTGGCGGGGATGTCAGCAGTGGTTGTGCCGACAGTCTCGTCCGAAACGTCCACGCCGTCGACATTGATGCGCGCTGTTCGTCCGAAACGGCCGCCGAAAGATATAGACGAATATCCAGCCTTGGTCGGATCGAAGTTTTGCCCGTCTTGGATCTGAACACCCGGCTCGAGCTGCGCCAGATCGAGGAAGTTGCGACCGTTGACTGGCAAATTCTCCACCTGGTTCGAGGTCAGAACCCCCTGCACGATCGCTTGCTCCGTATTCACCTGGACATCGCTCGCCTGCACCTCGATGGTGGTGGTTTCCTGTCCGAGGCTCATTCTGGCATTCACTGTTGTCGTATTTCCGACCTGCACAACAGTGCTCGTGCTCACGCTGCTGAAGCCCTTCTGAGACACCTGAACTTTGTAAGTGCCAGGACTGAGCGGTCCGGAGGTGTACGACCCGGCAGAATTGGAGGTCGCATCGATTGTCTGGCCGGTTGCTGTGTTTGTGATGGTGACTTTGGCGCCGCTAAGCACGGCACCCGAAGGATCTGTCACTGTGCCTACGATGCTTCCCGTTCCGACAGTCGTTTGCGCCATCATTCCGGCGGAGAGAAGAATCGCGATGGCCGCGAGAAACACGCTAAATCGCACGGCGGGGGAAACTTTGAATTTCGTCAACATTCCCATTCCTTCCTTTCAAATCCTGGTCGCACATTCTGAAGGCACGTGCTGCAACGAACCTGGGCAATTCTGTACAGCGCGCTATGAACTGCTAAGGATGTTCACCCTGCTTCATACTTGGCAAAAGAGACCATTTTGAATCCGTTAGCGAGACCGCTTTCCCTCAACAGGGTTAGTTCTGGACAGAGAGCTACGAAGACCTGCGCGTAGCGTTTGTGTAGCACCGTGCAATCAACAGTCCAAGACAATCAATGTCAAGTTATGTTGTTGATTTTGCTGGTGTTCCTGCCGCTGTGATGGATAGTTGTTGCTTCGATGGTCAGAGCAATTCCCTACGTAATTCAATATCCGAATCCTGAAAAACGTAAGGATTTACCTGGGTATCTTCACGGAAACAACCGCAACGCCTCGAGGGGACCCCAGGATCAGGAAATTTCGAGAAACGAAAGATGCACGATCGATTCCCGAGGAGAGATGCCGCCCCCTTCGTGCAAGGGAAAGTCATAACATTCAACAAGCGTCTAGATAAGAACGCGCAACAAACGTCTAGTTTATTCGCTAGGTCTTGCGGAGTAATACCCGGTCCTATGTCGTACGCGGAAGTTTGTCGCCTCGGGTTCCCCTGTAACTTTCACGTCGATCTTGCGGAATTCCGAATCGGAGTAGCGCTGCGAGGGGTAATACGCCAGCAGGTATTGCGTGCGCAATTCCTCGCTGATCTGTCGGAACGCGCTGTCGAGTTGTGGCAGTGAACTCGCATAGTAATATTTGCCGCCGGTGTCTTCCGACAATTGGATGAGCGCATGCTCCCCGCCTGTATCGCGGCCCGCGCTGGCTTCCACCGGCACAACAATGATGCTGTACAAAATCGCTTCGGCCTCTTGCGCTGCCCGGACGGCGTCGCGATAATCCACCTTGCTGACCGTGTCCCCGCCATCCGTGATCACCACCATCACCTTGCGCCCCTTGCGGCGATCGAGCGCGCGCGCTCCCAAAAACAGCGCGTCGTAGAGAGCCGTCGCTGACCCCACGCGAATTCGATCGATGCCGTGATCGATCGTCTTCAGGTCGGGGGTAAACGGCACCACTTCATCCACGATTTCGCTGAACTGATAGACCGAGAGCGCATCGACCGGGCGCAGGATGGTGTGGGCAAAGTGCCGCGCCGATGCTAACTCGAGAGGCAGATCTTTCTTCGTGCTCAGGCTGGTGTCGATGGCGAGAACAATGGATAACGGAAGGGCCGATTCCTTGTCGAATACCGCAATTTTTTGATCCCGCCCATCTTCGCTGAGGCGAAAGTTGTCTTTGGTGAGTACGGCGACCGGCGCACCATTCGCGTCCGTGACCGTCACAAAGACGTTGACCAGCCGGACGTTGATTTTCAGAGTGGACGAAGAATCGTCCTGCGCAACCGCCGCGCAAGAAGCTAACAACGCCAGTACCAACGTAGCTGAGCACTTCATCAGTCGCATCACTTAGATGCAACCGGATTGCTGGGGCTGCCTTGCGCGCGCGGAATCTCTTCGGGGAAAGGCTCGCCATCGGCCCACACCGCCCCATCCACAAAATACTCTTTCTTCCAGATCGGCACAGTGCGCTTCAGGGTATCGATCAACCAGCGGCAAGCTTCAAAAGCAGCCGCCCGGTGCGCCGACGCCACCGCGATCAGCACGCTGGTTTCGCCGATCTCGAGACGCCCTAACCTGTGAACGATAGCCACCTCCCGCACTGCGAATTTGCCCAATGCCTGTGTGGCCAGCTCTTCCATTTGCGTGAGCGCCATCTCTTCGTAGGCTTCGTAATCGAGATAGAGTGTTTGCCGCCCGCGGGTGTTGTTGCGCACCACGCCGTCGAAGACTACGGCCGCTCCATCTTCAGGATGTCTTACTTTTTGGAGGATCGTTTCCGCGTCGATTCGCTCGCGTACGATCGCCGCATGCGCCGTTCGCGACGCTCCTCCGCTCACCGGAGGCAACAACGCAACTTCATCGTCATCGCCCAGGATCGCACCCGGACCTGCGTAGTGCTGATTCACCGATAGCGCGACCGAGTGCATCACCTCGCGAATTTTCGGCTCGCGCTCTTCGTAGTGCCTCAACACGTCCGCTAAAGTCGAGCCTTCCCGAAGCTCGAGCGACTCGCTCGCCCGTCCCACAAGATCCTTCAAGACCCCGAAGAATAAGACCTGCACTCGCATTGAGGTTAGTGTATCTGTTTCGAGGTAGCGCGGGCGAAGTGCCCGCATCTTGCCGGCCGTTTCTTTG
>Ga0210409_10003558_pt1 | contig 17282 bp, 7 predicted proteins | sample IncBWH17MmetaG_FD_161649 | JGI IMG/M metagenome (GOLD analysis project Ga0210409, IMG submission 161649) | Forest soil microbial communities from Barre Woods Harvard Forest LTER site, Petersham, Massachusetts, United States - Inc-BW-H-17-M | ecosystem: Environmental > Terrestrial > Soil >... | reverse complement strand
TGCTGGCACCCATCGAGTATCGGGGGCCGTTGGGGACGGTGAAGACGAAGCTGGAAGGCATTTATTTTTCCGAACTGCTCAAGCAGACAGCAGGGGTGGCGGACAAACTCTGTGTGGTTCGCTCGATGACGCACGGGGAGGCGGACCACAACCGGGGCACCCACAATATGTTCACCGGCTGGCGTCCAAGCCCGGCCGTGGAGTATCCCAGCATTGGCAGCATCGTGTCGCACGAACTGGGGCCGCGAAACAATCTGCCCCCTTACATGTGCATCCCCACCCAGCCAAACAGTTTTGCGGGAACAGGATACCTGGGTTCGGCCTACGGTCCGTTCAGCCTCGGGGCGGATCCGGCCAGCGGCGGGTTCAAGGTGCGGGATCTGAATTTGCCCGGAGGCGTCGACGAGAAACGCTTCGACGAAAGAAAAGAAATGCGGGCCGTGGTGGATGCGCATTTCAGCTCACTGGAAAAATCGGACGCGCTGGATGGCATGGATTCGTTTTACGAACGGGCCTACGCCATGATGAGCTCCGACAAAGCGCGCGAGGCGTTTGATTTGAAGCAGGAACCCGACAAGCTGCGGGATGAATACGGGCGCAACGCCGCCGGTCAGCGGATGCTGCTGGCGCGACGGTTGGTGGAAGCCGGCACGCGCTTTATTTCACTGACCTACGGCGGCTGGGATCATCATGATAACATTCGCCGCGGTTTCGCGTCGCAAATGCCCCAGTTCGACCAGGCGTTTGCGGCTTTGGTGAGGGACTTGGACCAGCGCGGGATGCTCGATTCGACGCTGGTGCTGGTAACGACCGAATTCGGCCGCACGCCAAAAGTCAACGGGACCGCCGGGCGAGATCATTATCCGAAAGCATTCAGCATCGTCATGTCGGGCGGCGGAATGAAACAGGGCTACGTTCACGGGTCGACGGACCCGACCGGCAGCGAGGTTGATTCCGACCCGCTGACGGTGCCGGATTACGCCGCGACAATTTACAGTTTGTTGGGCATTGATTGGGAAAAAACTCTGATGGCGGGAGCGCGCCCGGTGAAGATAGTGAAGGACGGCGAGGTAGCCCGGAATTTGCTGGCGTAGGCAAATCGAGTTATCGAAGCAATGCAGCCGCGGACGTGAGGACGTGGAGCGATAAATCCTGGAAAGAATGCCGCCGACTCACTTCGGCGGCTGCGGGGTTTGGCTGGCTATTGTGCGTATGGCCGCTGGTTTGTCAGGGCACCGCGCCGGAACTTAAGGACATCGTTCCAACGGGCGCCCAACGAGGCAGCGAGCTGGAGGTCTCATTTATCGGAACGCGTCTGCAGGATGCCGAGGAGATTCTCTGTTATGAGCCGGGAATACGGATTCTCGGCCTGAACCTGGTCACCAATAACGTGGTCAAGGGGCGGCTGAGAATCGAACCGGACTGCGAGTTGGGTGAGCACCACTTGCGAGTGCGAACCGCAACGGGAATTTCCGAACTGCGAACTTTTGTCATCGGTCCGTTTCCGGTGGTTGAGGAAGTTGAGCCGAACAACGAACCGGCAAAAGCGCAGCCGGTGGCGCTCAACACAACCGTCAGCGGAGTGATCAAGAACGAGGACGTGGATTGCTTTGCGGTGGAGATGAAGAGCGGGCAACGGATTTCGGCGGAAGTGGAAGGCATCCGGCTGGGCCGGACTTTATTTGATCCCCGACTCAGCGTACTCGACACGAACGGGACTGTGCTGTCCGATGTCGATGACACCTGGCTGGCAATGCAGGATCCGTTTATCAGCCTGGTCGCCCCCAAGGACGGCACCTATATCGTTCGTTTGCGCGAAGCGACCTACGGGGGAAATGACGCTTGTCACTATCGCCTGCATATCGGCACTTTTCCACGCCCCACTGCGGTCTTCCCACTGGGAGGGAGGACGGGAGAACCGCTGGATTTGAAGTTTTTCAGCGAGGCGACAGGTGAATTCGTCCAGCAGGTGAAACTTCCGTCAACGCTTCAAGCGAAGTTTGGTGTATTCGCCGAGCTGGACGGTCTGCCGGCGCCGACGCCGAACTGGATTCGGGTTTCCGACTTTGCCAATGTCCTCGCCACCCCTTCCAATCATGACCGCGAGCATGCGACGGTTGTCGAGCAAACGCCGCCCTTTGCGTTGAATGGCATTCTTCTGACCAATCGCCAGGAGGACTGGTTCCAATTTCCGGCCGTCAAGGACCAGAAGCTGGAAGTGAGCGTCTTTGCGCGCCGACTGCGCTCACCCCTGGATTCTGAAGTGGAAATCTTTGATGCGAATGGCCGTCAGATTGCATCGAACGATGACGGCGCCGGGGCGGACAGCGAGTTAAAGTTTACGGTTCCGGGAACGACCAACTGCTTTCTGCGAATTTACGACAAGCTCGGCCGCGGGGGGCGCGATTTCACTTATCGCGTCGAAATCACGCCCGTCAGCGCCAGCGTCGCTGTCAAAATCCCGGAAGTTGCCCGCAACGACACGCAGTCACGCCAATTCATCGCAATTCCACGAGGTAACCGCTGCGCGACGCTCATTTCCGGAAAGCGGGCGAACTTTGCCAGCGAGCTGATTTTCCAGGCCTCAGCGCTTCCGGCAGGGGTTAGCCTGGTTGCCGATACGATGGCGAAGAATGTCGAGCAGATGCCATTAGTGTTCGAGGCCGCTCCGGATGCTCCGCTGGGTGCACGACTGTTGGCTCTAAGCGCTACCGGCACGAACGGGACGGACCAGGTTCGAGGGGAGTTCAGCCAGAATGTCGAGTGGGTCCAGGGTCCGCCGAACAACGCCAGCTATTACGCTACCAGTATCGATAAACTGTGCGTGGCCGTGACGAAGGAAGCGCCCTTTCATCTCCGGGTCGTTGAGCCAAAGGTTCCGCTCGTCCAGGCAGGATCGATGTCGTTGGAGGTGATTGCCGAGCGCGCGCCCGGCTTTGATGAGCCCATCGAGGTCCAAATGGTCTGGAATCCGTCAGGGGTAAGCTCGGAATCTGAGGCGACGATCCCCAAAGGGGGAACCAACGTTTCTTACCAACTCAATGCAACGGCCGGTGCGGAAACCAGGGCTTGGAAGATCGTCTTGCTCGGGCATGCGAATGTCGAGGGGGGCCCGGTCTATGTTTCCTCTCAATTGGCTGGCCTCGAGGTAAGTACTCCGTTCCTGTCCGGCAAAATTGAAACCCTGTGGCTAAGTCCTGGCAAATCCGCAAAGCTCACCGTAAATCTGCAGCAAAAGAAAGAATTTGAAGGCAAAGCGACGATTCGGTTATGCGGTTTGCCCGAAAAGGTGAGCTGCCCCGACCGAGAAATTACCAAGGACGACCAGGAAGTGGAATTCGATGTCACGGCCGATCCGACCTGTCCGCCGGGGTCGTTCAAGAATTTGTTCTGCAATGTTGAGGTAAAACAACAGGGCGAGGTCATTCGCCACAATATCGCCCAGGGCGGTATCCTGCGCGTCGTTCCGCCAAAAAAAGCGGAAACGAAAGTCGCCGCGGCGGAGAAGAAATAACCGTGAGAACCGCCGTGACCCACGAAGCGATGGCAAAGATGTTAGCGCAAGCGCGATCGGAGCACCGCGGTGAGGGACGGACGAATTCCACGAGTCCCCATTTTGATCAGGGACTCGCAGGAGTTCGTCCCTCCAAGGTGTTTTGGTTGGGGCATATAGCGCGCCAACGGTGGGCACGCTTGCCGACTAACAGTCGGCGATACAGCCGACTAACAGTCGGCGCTACGATGTGCGGCTCATTGGTGGCCGTTCTGCTTCTGGGGGGTTCAGTCTTCGCGGCAGCTCCTAGACCAGAGCCCGTGCTCAGCGTTTTTCCTCCGGAGATTCAACTCGATTCGGCCAAGGCGCGGCAACAGTTGGTCGTCCAGATGACACAGCCGGATGGGGTTACTCGGGATGTCACGACGCAGGCTGTGTTCAAATTAGCCGACCAGAAGCTGGTGCGGATTGAACATGGGACCGTAATCCCGCTGACGAATGGGCAGACGGAATTAAAAATCGCCTTTGCGGGTCGAAAGGTAGTGGTGCCTGTTGTTGTCACGAACGCGACTGTGCAGCCACCGGTCAGCTTCAAGCGCGATGTGATGCCGGTGTTCACGCGAGCCGGCTGCAACTCTGGCGCCTGCCACGGCACCTCGCGCGGCAAGGATGGATTCCATTTGTCCCTGTTCGGTTTCGACCCGGACGGAGACTATTATCGCCTTACCCGGGAACAAATTGGCCGGCGCATCAACCTGGGTATCCCGGAGGAGAGCTTGATTGTGCAGAAGGGTTTGGGCGCGGTGCAGCACACCGGCGGTGTGCGTTTCGCTACCAACAGCAGCCTGTGCCAGACGCTGGTTGCCTGGCTGGCCGCCGGCGCGCCGGAAGACCCCACCAATGTCGCCAAAGCAACCGGAATCGAAATCTTTCCCAAGTCAGCCGTGCTTGAAGGTTCAAACAGCGTTCAGCGCTTTATCGTCCAGGCACGCTATTCCGATGGCACGGTCCGGGATGTCACGCCGCTGGCGGTTTTCCTGGGCAACAACGACACGGTCGCGCGCGTCAACGAGGACGGACATGTGACGTCTGGGCAGCGAGGAGAAGCCTTTATCCAGGCCCGCTTTGCCGAATTCAACGTAGGCGCTCAGGTGATCGTCATCCCGAGAGGCCTGCCCTACCGTTGGCCGAACATTGCGGCTTACAATTACATCGACGAGGCCGTTTACGCGAAGTTGAAAAAGCTACGCCTGCTGCCCTCGGAGGTATGTGACGACGCAACGTTCGCTCGGCGTGCCTTTATTGATATCACGGGAACTCTTCCCACGCCTGACGATCTTCGCAATTACAATGCAGAAAAGGAGCCAGGCCGCCGGGAACGCCTGGTGAACCACTTGCTGGGCAGGCAGGAATTTGCGGAGCTCTGGGTGATGAAACTGGCGGAATTGCTCGAAATTCGCACCCGCGATAACCAGGTCTATCCCAAGGCGGCGCTGGTTTATTACGAGTGGCTCCGGGACCAGATGCTGACCAATGTGCCAATGGACCAGATTGTCCGGACGCTGCTGACGGGTTCGGGCAGCACTCTGCGTGAGCCAGAGGCGAACTACTACCAGATCGAGCCTGATACCTTGAAGCTGGCGGAAAACACCGCGCAGATTTTCATGGGCATGCGTATCCAATGCGCTCAATGCCACAACCACCCATTCGACCGCTGGACGATGAATGATTACTACGGCTTTGCCGCTTTCTTCACGCAGATCGGGCGCAAGCCAGGCGATGACCCGCGCGAGACGGTGATCTACGATCGCGGCGACGGTGAGGTAAAGCATCCGGTCACACACGCGGTGATGCGGCCAAAATTCCTCGGAGGCGACGTGCCGGAAATCAAAGGCGAAAGCCGCCGCGAGGTGTTGGCGCGCTGGTTGACTTCACCTCAAAATCCCTATTTCGCCCGGAACCTGGCCAACCTGGTGTGGGCGCATTTCCTGGGCCGCGGAATCATCGAACCGGTGGACGACGGCCGGTTGAGCAACCCGGCGGTCAACCCGGAACTCCTGGATGCCCTCGCGGCGAAGCTCGTAGACTATAAATATGATCTCAAGAGACTGGTTCACGATATCTGCACCTCCCGCACTTACCAGCTCAGCACGGTTCCCAACAAAACGAACGCTTCGGACGAGCGCAATTTCAGCAGGGCCTCCATTCGCCGCCTGCGGGCGGAAGTGCTCCTGGATTGCATCAGCCAGGTCACCGAAACTCAGGATAAGTTCCCGGGGCTTCCCCGCGGCGCAAAAGCCGTGGAAATCCCCGATGGCAACACCGGCAATTATTTTCTGACCACCTTCGGACGCGCCACGCGCACGACCGTTTGCTCGTGCGAGGTAAAAGTGGATCCGAACCTGTCCCAGGCTTTGCACCTATTGAATGGCATCACGATCCAAAGAAAGATTGAACAAGGAGAAGTGGTGAAGAAGCTGCTGAAGGACGGCAAGAAACCCGAGGAAGTAATCGAGATGCTCTACATGCGTTGCCTGGGCCGAGAACCCACCAATGAGGAGCTCAAAAAACTTGAGGGATTTCTTCAGGGCGATGACGCAAAACCGGAGCAGGTGTTGAACGACGTATTTTGGTCGCTGCTCAATGCCAAGGAGTTCGTGTTTAATCATTAAGGGGGGAAGGTTTTAACCGCGAATGAACGCGAATGAACGCGAATCAGACCACAGTGGGTCGTGGCGAGGGCCCCAAACCGCGCGAAGCGTATGGAGTGCGCGGAGCTTGCTCCCGCTTTTCCCGCACGGCAACCGCCCGAACTTGCCTCTGCCCTGGATTTTGGTCGGTGTCGTCCTGCTCACTTTTCGCGGCCACGCCGATGAAAAGGTCAACTATACGGATCACCTGACGCCGCTCATCGAGGCTAACTGCGCGAAATGCCACAATTCAGACAAGATGAAAGCCGACCTCGACCTTACCAGCTATTCAGGCGTGCTGAAGGGCAGCGGTTCGGGAGCCATTGTGGCGTCGGGCAACCTGGAGGGCAGCAAATTGTGGAAAGCGCTGATGCACGCGGAGGAGCCGTTTATGCCTCCAAACCGGCCCAAACTGCCCGACAAGGAGCTCGAGGTCTTTAAGCAATGGATACTTGGCGGGCTGCTGGAGAGCGCCGGCGGCAAAGCCGTCGCGGCCGTGAAGCCTGGTTTTGACTTGGCGCTCAAGCCTGAGGAATTGGCCAAACCGGAGGGACCCCTGCCCATGCCACAGGAGCTGCCGCTGAATTGCGTCCTGCACACAACGCGGATGGGTGCCATTACGGGTCTGGCGGCGAGTCCTTGGGCTCCTTTGGTTGCTGTCGCCGGACAAAAACAAGTCCTGCTCTTTCACACGGAGACGCTCGGCTTGCTCGGAATACTTCCATTCAAGGAGGGAGAACCGGTGGATCTGGAATTCAGTCAGAATGGCAAACTCCTCCTGGCGGCGGGCGGATGGGGCGCCAAATCCGGACGAGTCGTGGTTTGGGACGTAGTCACCGGCGAACAGGTGATGGCCTTGGGCCAGGAATACGACACTGTGCTGGCCGCGGACATTCGCCCGGACCAATCAGTGGTTGCACTCGGCGGCCCGAGCCGGCTGGTGAAGCTCTATTCGACCAAGACAGGTGAACTGCAACATAAGATGAAGAAACACACTGACTGGGTCACCGCATTGGCCTTCAGTCCGAATGGTCAAATTCTGGCCAGCGCTGATCGAAACGGAGGCATCAGCCTGTGGGACCCAGACAGCGGACAGGAGCTGTTCACCCTGGCCGGGCACAAAGCGGCGGTGACCAGCTTGAGCTGGCGCCCTGATTCAAAATTGCTCGCTTCTTCAAGTGAAGACGGCACGGTAAAACTATGGGAGGTGCAGGAAGGCAAACAGGTCAAGAGTTGGACCGCTCATGCCCCCGGCGTTCTTTGTGTCAGCTATTCCCGTGACGGGCGTCTGGTCACTTGCGGTCGTGATAATGCGGTTGTGCTCTGGGACGGCAAGGGGGGAAAGACGCACAAATTCGAGTTCTTTGGCAACATCGCTCTGCGCGCGGTGTTCAGCCAGGACAGCTCGCGCATCATTGCCACCGATTTCAATGGCCGGTGTGCCGTCTGGGAGACCGCGGATGCCAAACGGGTTGGCGAGTTAAACCCAAACCCCCTGCCGCTGGCGCAAAACGGTCCGGGGCTCAAGGTGATTCGATAGACGCGTTCGCAGGACGCGTCGTCAGGCTAGGTTGTTCTTAGTCGGCCGGAATCGCTTCCACAAGTCCTTAAACGAAGTCGAGGCGACCTGAGCAGGATCATCGAACGAGAGGACCAATTCCAGTCCTCGCAGCTTCAATTTCCCTGCAAATCTCATGGCTCGGGCAATCAATTCAAAGTCATGAGCGCTGTCGCGATCGGGTGTCCAGCGGTCCAGGGCTTGGAAATATTGGCCGGTCGACTGGTGTCGTAGGAACGTTCTCATCTATTTTGGTTGGTTTTCTAGTGCACCCCAAAGCTGAGCACGATCCGGGCCAACCCTGGGGCGCCCGGCGTCTCGCCCGCGAGTTGCGGTCGCTCCCATACCGGGTACGGCGCGCTGCGCTGTCCGCGCCGCGTTGAGCCGCGCAAGAGGCACCGCGATTCGCGTGTCCTCGAGCATGTGTTCAGCCCGCTGAACGCGGGCTGGGACGGCCTGCGCGCCGCACTGCCATTGAGTTTGGGTGGCTGCTGCGCGGACGCGGTCTCCCTCTCCTCCTTTGGAGGAGAGGGCCGGGGAGAGGAGGCCGTTTACATGCCTCGCCCATGAGTGTATTTGTTTTCCCACGGTGGTTTTCGGGTTGGCTTCTTTCCGAGTTGGGGGCAGGTACGTCTGATTTTCCAATTTGCGCATGATTTGAGTGCAGCCAGTCCTGCCGTGAATGGCGGCAAGGTAAAGGGCCTCCTCTCCCCAACCCTCTCCTCCAAAGGAGGAGAGGGGGAGGGCTTGGCCGATGTGGACATCGTCAATCAAACTCAATGGCAGCGGGGCGCGCTGCGCTGTCCGCGCCGCGTTCAGCGGCGCAAGAGGCACTGCGATTCGCGTGTCCTCGAGCATGTGTTCAGCCCGCTGAACGCGGGCTGGAACGGCGCAGCGCGCCATCCCTACCAAATGACCAATGATCCGCGTATTAAAAATTCTTGAGAAGGAGCACAGAGCGCGGTAAATCATTTTCCTAGAACACTAATACCCATGGCAATTTTTTCTTCTGCGGACAGCTTTAAAGAGCATAAACAATACCTTCCGCTGCTAAAAAGGGCGCTTCTCCTGGTCAAGCCGGACGCTCAAAAAAAGTTCCTCTATTTTAAACAATATCCCTTCGGGGCGAAGAAACTCCCGCTGGTGCTGGTGGATTTTGATGCAAACTGCGCGGCCGCTTTGGCCAAAGCGGGCCACAAACCAACCGACGAGGGAACGGTTTCATTAACGCCCCAGGACGAACTGAATTTTGAGCCGAACAAGGGGGCTTTGAAGCGGATTCGTCTCAAAAAATATTTCGCAACCATGGGGGCGGGCATCAAACCGGTGTACGTGCCGGCGGGCGAGGTGGACGACGAGGAACCCGGTGAACACGCGATTCCGGCAGGCGAAGCAACGCCCGCCCCGACCGAACCTGCGCCGATCCCGGAGGCCGCTGCCGTTGCTACGCCGGCAGCCTCTCCGGCCGCGACCCAGCCGGCGGGAACACCGAGTCCCGAAGTTGAGGAACTTCAAGCGAAGCTCCGTCAACGAATTCAAGATCTTCGGAAAGCGGCGTTTCCGGCAGAACTGCAAGCGCAAAAAGACGCAGCCTTGGAGAAAGCAGCTTCGCTCGTGGCCGCGGGAAAGTTTTCCGAGGCAACAAAGTTGCTCGATGCGCTCACATCGCGGATGTCGGCCTCGGTTTCCAAACCAGACATCGCTGCAGGGCAGAGCCCGGCCACCAAACCAAGCGGCCCCCCAAAACTCTCGGCGTACATGAACGCCACGCGGGATTGGAAGGCTGCCAAGGCAGCGGCGGCCAATGGCGTATTTGCGCTCAAAAAAGCTATTCTGGCGCAGTGCGATGCCGAGTTGGAGACGGAGGTGAAGGCAAAGATCGACTCTTTGAACAGTGTGCTGACGATCATGGACGACGGTATCGTTGTCAAAATCCAGGAAGCCGGCAACGAGCCCGATGAGGAACGCCAGGCCGAGCGCAACCAGGCGCTGGTCAAGTTTGCGGGCAACCTTCTCAACGCGCTGCGAACTCATCCGCTGGCCGAGGTGGCCGACAACAATCCGTTCGGCTCGTTTGCCATCCGCGCCCCGCTCGAGTCCGTGCTGACCAAGATTTCCGCCGATTTCGGCATCTGAGCGAGCCAACCCACCCATTCCTGTTATGCCTTACACACTGCCTCAACTTGATTTCCTCCAAGCACACGTCGGCGTCGCCATCGCGCCCGCTTTCCTTGAAAACAAACGACGAGCAGAAGAATTCAAGCAACGGCGAGAGAAGGTGGCGGCTGACTCGTCCGGCAAACCCGCCGAGTGGAGCTTCCGTTCACGTTTTGACGGTCTTTTGCGCGGAGCTGCCGACAATGCGGGAAAGCAGAAATTCGACATTGCCCTGCAATTAATCGGGCAGGCAGAGGAACTGTTGCAGCAGCCGGAGCCACCGCCGCAACCGCCGAGCCCCAAAACCGAAGCTAGCGATACGGAGGTCAGCGCCGAGGATATGGCTGTGCTGTTCGAGGAGGATCCCGCTGTGATTTTGCGGAGGGAGTGGGCTCGCGTGAAAGCAGCGATGCTCCCAACGCTCCAGGCTGCCGCAGAAAAAGAAACTCCTGTCAAAGCCACGTTGACTCGCATTCTCCTCGATTTGGTAAATCTCGAAAAGTCAGGGAACCTGCAGGAGGCGCTCGCGGTGATCGAACGAGCCCGCGCTCCCCTGAAGACCGCTTTGGAAACCGAACCTGGGGCAACCGGCGATGCCGATTCCGGCGCCGCACGGATGGAGTTCCTGGTGGCCCGTAATCGAGCGATTAACGACGTGACCGACGCCAAGGCATCCAAAGGATTCGGCAAAGCCCATACCGGCGCGGTGACGGCTATTCAGGACCTTGAGGATGCCGTCAAAGTGAGCGAAGCAGCCAAAAAATGGACTGAAGGAATGGCGGCGGTGGCGAAGTTGCAGGAGCACGCCCGCATGGTCTTGGACTTGTCCGCCCGGACCGTGAAAGCCGAGGCGGATTTCCGCGCGCTGGATAAAACGGTGATGCCTAAGTTCAAGGAAATGCGCGCCCTTCGCGGCAAAAAAGGCAAAGGTGTCGATGCCTTAATCGCTTCTGCCCTGAAGACGGAGCCCTCCTTAATCGACTCTGCTGTTAAGGCTGCCGATTTCGAGGAAGCGCTGAAGCATCTTGGCATCCTCGAGACCGCAATCGATCAGGCCTTGGCCGCAGGTCGCCAGCAGGCCCTCGACCAAGCAGCCTACGCCAAGCGTTGGAATGCCGTGGTCTTGCCCAAGGCTGCTGCCGCGGCGGCGCTAGTGGCACCGCCTGCCAGTATCCCTGCTTTGATAACCACTCAAAATGAGCATAACCGCCTGGTCCAGGCCAAGGTCGCCGATGGCGACTTCGCCGGGGCGCTGAGCATGCTCGATCGGTTGGTCGAACTGGCCCAAGGGGTTCTGGACGCTCGCGCCGCGTGGGAACGGGAGCGCACCGCGTTTAATGACGCTTTGGCGGCCGCCAAGGATGCCGTGGAAAAGGCGCAAACAACAGGCTCGCTGACGCCCGCGGTGGGCGCACTCCGCGACGCGTACGCCACGGAGCGCAAGAAAATGGACGATTTGGTGACGGCATCCAATTTTGCCGCCGCACTTCCTCAGCTGAGCGATAAGGTGTTGCCCGCAGCCACGGCGCTCATCGACGGCCGAGCAGCCCACGACCTGGCGAAGCAGAACTATACCAGTAAGAAAGCCCCCTTGATCGCGCGGCTAGCCGAAGCCGCGGGGTTCACGCCATCGACTCCCGAGCTGGTGAGTTTGAAGGAAGCCCACGACAAAGAAGTCAAGGCGCTGGCACCGCTCGAGGCGGCGCGCAATTACACAGCCGCCACGGCCTCATTGGATGGCGCTGTCACAACGACCCTTAACGCCCTGTTGGCGAAAAAGACCGAGCATGACCGTGCCAAAACCGCTGAAGTTGACTCGCGCAAAGATGCCGCTGGAAAAGCCGCCAAAGCCATGCTCGGCGACGTGAAAAACTTAGCCATGGTGGATCCGGCAGCCGCAGTGGGTCGCGTAGAGACCGCCGTCAAGAAGAGCAAGGACCTCGCCGGCGATGCCGAATTGAAAAAACTCCGCGAAGAGGCAGCCCGCATCTCCGGGATGAGCGCAGACGCACTTAAGGATCTTTCGCAGGGAGGATTGTTGACCCTCGAAGCACTGGACAACGCACTGGCGAAAGCCATCGCCAACTGCGACACCTATCAAAAAGCTCATAAGGCGACCAGCAAGTCTAAAAGCGATCAGGTCAAGTTTCGACTGGCGGAGACTTTGCGCACTTCGCACGAAGTGCTCCGCTTGCGCCTCAAAACTATCCTGTCTTCTTTTAGCTCAATCGAAGCCAAGGCGACTCAGCCCGACGATCTCAGCAAAGCGGAGGCTGCTCATTTGTACGGCTTACTGGCCAAGAATGGCAGCACGCCGGAAATCAAGGCCGGCGCAGCCGCGCGTCAGCGAGCTATCCTGACGAAACTCCTAAAGGATGCGAAGGATCCCGACCGTGTGCGTGAGATCGCTGAGATCGTTGGCGACCCGGCGCTGAGCCAATACAAAGCGCAGGCTGGCAAGCCTTCTCTGGCCGATCTGCACGGAAACGGCAACGCCGCGGCCGAACAAAAGAAGTCCAAGCTCCAAAATCCCGATCGGGCGGCCAATGTGGATCTGGCCAAGAATCTTTCCGACCGCCTGATCACCGATGATGGCCTGGACGTGATGGCCCTTCACTTGCAGAAGCTTGATGACCTCGACGACGGGACTCCCGCCGGGAAGGCGATGGCACGCACGCTCAAACAGTTGCGCGATGATCCCAAACTTCAAGCGCTGTTCGACGGCCTGCCCACTCCCAAGCGCGACAATCCGATCTGCGACATGCTGCGCGCCACTTTGGGCAAAAAGGGCGACGCGGAACTGACTCCGCAGGAGGTAAAAAAGGCTGTGCTCTCGGCCATGTTGGCGGAGTTGCGGCAAATGGACGTGGGTTCGTGTTTCGGCACATCGGTGGCCGTGCATGTGCATGATTCAAAGCCCGAGTTGATGCTTAAGGATATGCATCAGATGCTTGGCACCGGCGCCATTACACGAATGGCCGGCGGCAAGTTAGTCGAAGCACCAGTGCAGCCACGCATGAGCGACGCGCCTATGAACACGCCGCTCAAACTCGGAAAGGCCGATGGGAAGCTGAAGGCCGCCAACGGCGCCAATCTGGACGCCGCGCAATCTTTGGAATCAACTCCCGCCTTCTCCTCGGCATTGGACAGCCTCGGAATTGCCGGTCCCAAGAGAAAAGCGGCCCTGCAAACCGCGCAGACCGATTTAGCCAACCAACAAGCTCTCAAAGCGGCAATGGCCAAACTGCCCGCGAGCGTCGATGAGGCAACTCGCGAACGGCTGCGCCTCGCGGTGCTCGATAAGCTGGCCGCCTCGCCCAACGCCAAGGTGAAGGTGGAATTGGCCAAGGAAGTTCAAAAACTCAAACCACCGATTCCCTCTGCTGAAAGAAAGGACATCGCCAGTTCGGCCCAGGGGGTACTGGACGCTCCTGAGCAGGAAGCCAGCGCCGGCGACTTGTTGCGCCAGGTGGCGATGCGCGAGAATGGCATCAGCGAGGCCGACCTGGCGCGCCTGGAAAAGATGAAGGAGATGCGCCCGAAAATCCTCGCTCTCCAGGGCGACACTACTTCTCCGGCGGCGCTGAAAGTGTTGGATGAATACGACGCGCTGCAGAAAAAAATTGGCGCCAAGACGCCCAAGATGGCTCAGTTCATGAAGGACCTCGCCAACGCTCAGGACGGCTACCTCTCCAAGGAAGACAACCGCCTGCTGCGCTGTTGGGAGTACACCGTCAGCGCCCTCGCCGAGCAAGGGATTTCGCGCAAGAACACGGAGCAACTCAACAAAGGCACCAAAGAAGCCATGACGGACGAGTTCAACGCCGCGTTGGGCGAATTGGACCAGGATGCCGATTTCAAAAAATCTTCCAAGAAGATGGACGTGGTGGCCATCGCTACCAAACTGCGAGCCCGGTACGAGGAGCTCATGCCGGACGTCCTCCAGACCGGCTACGATGCCTCGGTTAAGGCTGCGGTATCCTCCGACGGCAGTTCGAGCCGCGGCGCCTTCTATTTGTTCGATACCCAAGGGATCAAGGATCCCACGCAATGGATTAAGATCGATGACCAGTCGAAGTACGTCACGGTGGTCCGCGGCCTGGTGATGCTGGCGTGGAACCAATTGTACGAGCGCGAGAAGGACAAGAAGGTCAAGGAGGTTTCCCGCAAGATCGCCGATCAGCTTGTTGACCGTTTGGGCAAGGAATCGTTCGCCAACGCCGCGGCAACCAAAGTGAAGACCGCGACCGGCAGCGACGCGCAGAAACCCTGGCAAAAGATCAGCGGTTCCCACCAGGATTTCATGACGCAAGCTTATTTCGGGGTGGAGAATCCCGCGCGCAGCAGCACCCAGCCTTCCAATCCCGAGGACCTCGCCAATTTCGTCGTCGAGACGACCTCAGGTATGTGGGACAAAGTCAAAGACGGCGTCGCCGCCAACCCGGAGGGAACCTCCGTCCCGATGGGCAACGGACCGCACGCCTTCAATCTCAAACCAGGAAGCGAGAAGTTGCAGAAATTGGCAGCCCAGCCCGGCGCTACCGGGCAACAGAAAGTGGCCAGTTTTAAGGCCGCTGAACAGACCGATAACCGGGCCCGGCTCGACACTCCCGCGTCGCCGCAAGTGCTTGCCGCGTTGAAGAACAAGTTCCTCGGCAAGTGGGGCAAAGCCTGGGATGCCCTGGTGCAGGCCGAGTTGGATAAACTCGCCACTCCGACCGTTAAACAGGCTTCGGACGCCATGGAAAAAGCCATCATGGACAACTTCATGATTGGGCTTCCGGCCAAGGTCACGGACTTGGAGCAGAAGGCGCTGGCGAAAAGTGAACCGTTTGATGCCGCGGCGACCCGCCAGAAACTGATCGACGACCGAAAGGCATTGGTCCGGAAAGATTTGGCGCCAGCAATTGCCGAGACAGTTGTGCCGCCGGTTAAAAAGGCCGATCAAGGTAAGCTCTTGGATAAGGCGATCCGCAAAACGGGCATCGATCCGGATTTGGTAGATGCCGTGCGAGAACGCGCTCTCAAAACTTTGGGAGATAACGCCTCGATGTCCGATGTGGAAGCGGCCGTGCGCAAAGCCCTGGAACAGGAGGGCGTGAAGACCGACGCGGCAACCTCACAATCCATTCTGGACGGCATGTCTCAAGCCCAGGGTCCCGCCGGCTTGGTGTTCGCCGATTCCAATTGGGGCAGTGGCGCGCACCGAACCATGTTCTCCATGGTGGTCAACCCGCTCAGCAACGAAGTCGAGATGTGGCAGATGAACGAGGACGGTTCCGGCATGAGACCGATGGATCCGAAAACTTGGGTGGAATGTCCATGGGACATCAAGACCGAGCCCAAGGAGTTCGGCGGGGTTTAGCGGAGCCTTCAGACGGCTAAGGCAGTCCCTGATCCGTCAACCTGAAGACTGCATTAGACCACGGATGGACACGGATGAACACGGATGAACACGGATAAGAAATAACTTGCATCAAAGGCGCTCACCCAAACGGTGAGCGGTCCGAACGGAGTCTTAATCCGTGTTTATCTGTGTTCATCCGTGGTTAAATTAACCGCCGCTTTTTAGGGTTAATCTTCCAGGCTCGCGGGAGCCTTTGCCGGTGCGTTTGGTGAGGGCGTCACCGAGTTTCTGGCGGGCTTTTTCGGCTTCGGCCTCCAAATGTTTGACGATTTTGGGCCGCTCGGCGGAGAGGTCGGTGGTCTCGCTGATATCGTTTGCCAGGTCGTACAATTCGGCATGTTCGAGTTTTCGCTGCTCGTACGGCACGGGCAAGCCATCGTGCCCGCCTGGGCGGCCGCCGAGGGTGCGATACGTGTGCGGAAGTTGCAGTTTCCAGCGGCCGTCGCCGCTTACCACGGCCTGGAGTTGATTGACCTCGTAATAGAACCAGTAGGCGGAGTGAGGATTCTTGGCGCCGGGCTTGCCCGAGATGAGCGGCCACACGTTTAAGCCATCGATGGGATGGTTGGGCAAGTCGGCATGAATCAATTTGGCAATGGTGGGGAACAGGTCGATGGTCATGAGCATCTTCCAGCTCTCGGTTCCGGCCGGGATTTTGCCGGGCCAGCGCATAATACAAGGTTCACGAGTGCCGCCTTCCCAGTCAGTCCCTTTGCCTTCGCGCAGCGGATAAGCCGAGCCGGCATGGTCGCCGTAGCTAAGCCAGGGACCGTTGTCCGAGGTGAAGATGATCCAGGTATTGTTTTCGAGTCCGTTTCGTTGGAGAGCGTCCATGACCTGGCCAACGGACCAATCGATTTCCTCAATCACATCGCCGTAAAGGCCGCGCGGGGTCTTGCCGCGGTATTTGTCGCTCACATGCAACGGCACGTGAGGCATGTTATGAGCCAGGTAGAGAAAAAATGGACCGTCTTTGTTTTGCTCGATGAACCTGACGGCGCGTTCGGTGTACCAGGTGGTGAGTTGGTTTTGATCCGCGTGGGTCACTTGGGGAATGACGACTCTGTCACCTTCGTACATCACCAGGTCGGGAAAACCGCGCTTTCGGCGCTCGTCATTAGGCGGCAGGTTGATCAAATCGGGATGGAGCGGCCACATGTCGTTGGAGTATGGCAGGCCGAAGTACTGGTCGAACCCGTGATGCAGGGGAAGGAACTGGGGCGCATCGCCGAGGTGCCACTTGCCGAAGATAGCGGTCGCGTAACCGCGCTGCTTGACTAGTTCGGCCAGGGTCATCTCAGCGCTGCTAATGCCCACTTTGGAGCCGGGGCCCAGGGCGCCATGGATGCCGATGCGGTTGGGGTAACAGCCGGTCAACAGCCCCGCCCGCGAGGCTGAGCAGATGGGTTGCGCCACGTGAAAATTGCGAAAAATGCAGCCTTGCGACGCCAGTCGGTCGAGATTCGGCGTTTGAAAACCTTTGGCGCCGAAGACCCCAACGTCGGCATAGCCCTGATCGTCCGTGAACACGATAATGATATTGGGCACTGATGGGGGCTTGGCCATCCCACTGAAACTGAAGGAGCAGACCAAGGAAGCGAGAAGCCCACAAAGCGGTCCACGACGTGGAAATCGTCGCTTCCATCCGAGGGCTGGTTGGGCGCTGGAATTCACGGATCCGATACTGCGAAGATTTGGCAGGGGTGCAAGGAGAAGTTGGGCGCTTTGGAGTAGCGCAGACCTCTGGTCTGCTGTATCGCCGACTTCTAGTCGGCAGGCGTGCGCACAGTCGGGACGTCAGAACTTGTCGTGCGCCCAGCAGACTGGAAGTCCAAGGCCACTAGGATTTAAACGCGAACTGGCCACTCTATTGCTTTGTACTCACTTGTCCCGGAGAGACATTCGACAATAGCCCAACGCTTCAGCGTTGGGATCGGCGGTCGCAGCCGGAAAGTCCCGAAGGGACGGCTGAGGAAT
>Ga0210409_10003556_pt1 | contig 17294 bp, 21 predicted proteins | sample IncBWH17MmetaG_FD_161649 | JGI IMG/M metagenome (GOLD analysis project Ga0210409, IMG submission 161649) | Forest soil microbial communities from Barre Woods Harvard Forest LTER site, Petersham, Massachusetts, United States - Inc-BW-H-17-M | ecosystem: Environmental > Terrestrial > Soil >... | reverse complement strand
ACTCCATGCCAGCTCGCGGGAAATCCCGGTTGCCGGGCTCGGCCCGCTGACACTGTTGCCAGTCCAGCTCTCCTGGTTTCCCAATCCGCATCGAGAATCGGCACGCTTGCAATACAAATTGGGGAACGTCTCTGCCGCCCTTCTCGCGGCACCCTCGAGCGGAAAACTACAGGTTTAACAAATAGTCAGTTGACCCTTGTCATCTCTCCGAAAAGCCATGGGTTCTCCTAAAGAATCGCCCAGGAGAACAAAAACATCGCCAACGTAACCGGGGCTACCAGAGATAAAATCAAATTTCGCACCGTAAGCGAGAGATGCAATGTGAAGTGGGTCTTCGTTTTCTTCAAGTCCCCACGATTCGCGAATGACTGGAAGATTTCCAAGTTCTCGCCATTCTGCCTCCGTCAATTTATGTGGATTTGGATTGTGCATCGGACCAGGCGGATTTGATTTGTACACTTTAATGCTAGCGGATCAGAAAGTTTTTGCAAGGTGGCAAGGCAGGCATGCCGCCCGGGCTTGCCCACGATCGGTCGACCTCAATCTGCGTGTGTGGGGGACCTTGCATGGATGGCAAGAAGACCCGCCTTTTGTTTGTCCGTGCAATCGTTAGACTGAAATCCACGCTTCGGCATTTGGGCCTCTGCCGGCGTGTCCAAAAACGGAAGGCTCTTTGTTAAAAACGTTAAGACCAGGAAATGGCTGGACCGCTTTCGTACTTAGGTGGGAAGAACCGTCTGGCCAAGCGGGTCATTGAAATATTTCCGAAGCATACGACGTATGTTGAGGCGTTCGCGGGCGGCGCACGGGTGTTTTTTCGTAAAGAACCATCCAAAGTAGAAGTGCTGAACGATTTGGATGGCGAGATCGTGAATTTCTACCGCGTCTGCCAGCAGCACTACGAGGAGTTGCTCCGATATTTCAAGTTCGCGGTGGTGAGCCGCCAGTGGTTTGATCCTCTTAAGGCGGCAAATCCCGAGACGCTCACCGATATCCAGCGAGCCGCTCGGCATCTGTATCTCTTGCGAAACTGCTTTGCGAGCATCGTTCGGAATCCCGTCCACCACCGCAACGTGATCCAGCCGCCGAGTTTCAATCTGGAGAGCCTTCCCGAGCTCATTGAAAATGCCCATAGAAGACTAGAACGAGTGCAACTGGAGTGCGCGCCCTATGAAGAGATCCTCAAGCGATTTGATCGCCCGACGACGCTCTTCTATTTGGGCCCGCCGTACTGGGGCAAGAAGCTTTACAACCACAACTTCAGCGAGGCTGACTTCGAGCAAATTGGCGGAACGACTTGTCAGCCTGACCTCCCGATGCCGATGCGGCAACTCAAACTTCTCGCTTCGTCATGGCCTCTCGCCTTATGCAAACGCTCAGACACGAAATAAAAACAAACTTGATGTACGTTTCCGGTTGAAACGCATCAAAACGGTGCTGCCCTTTGCCAACGCTAAATTGGCCCTAGGCACCGCGCCGAAGGATCCAATTTTGTACGCGGCCTAGCTGAGACTGCCTTAAGAACCGTCAGGAGCGGGGATTCTTGCAGTTCCTCGAAGCCGCCGCTCAATCACAATTCTTGATACGTTTTAGGAGGATAAGATGACGTCGGTTTGTAAGTTCCCGATTGGGACAGCCTTCCTGTCCATCGTGTTCGCGGCGATGCCCGCGATCGCCCAGCTCACCGTTTCCGGCAATGTGCCGGCATCGAGCGGAGGGACATATACCCTGCCGGTCACAATTTCCGCGCACGCCACTCCTACTTCGGAGGTCGGCGGTTGGGAAGTGTATTTCGGCAACACCTCATACTATTCAAGCACGACTGGCCTGGGAGGAAATCTGGACGTCAGCCTATCGAACGTTCCGCCGGGAACCTATAAGGTGACCGTCACCGCCTACCAGAGCGGCACCGGGACCCCAACGTCCTACGTTGCGCAGAACGTTACCGTTGTCTCCAACCCCCTCCCCACTCCTCCATCAGGCTGGTCGAACCCCACGTATCCCAACCTTCAGAATCCATCGAACGATCCCGGAAAATGGACAGCGTGTACCTCCAACATCGGCACTCCACCATGTGCCGGGGGCACACCGCAGAGCGGGGCCTCGAGCAATCTGACACAAAAGGTGGCCTCGCCTTCGCTTTCTGGATCGTCAACGGCGGAATACTCTGCTTCCAACGATGACAATTACAACACGATGTATTACCAGCATTTAGGATGCCCCAGCGGCGGCTGCGAAGCGGTGGGAAATATGATCGACGATCTGTGGTTCTTTCCGGCTCCGTCACCATCGAATGGCTTCCAGCAGCTTGAATTCGATCCTGATCTTTATGATACGAATGGCTACGAATACCAGGGCAGTGTAGCCTGCGACATGAACGGCACGGACTCCGGAACCTGGAAGGTGTGGAGCATGGTCGGGGGTTGGATATCAACTTCGCGTTCCTGCACCATTGCGCCGCAACAGTGGCATCACATCCAGTGGAACGTCACCTACGACACCAGCGGCAGTGGCTGCCCCAACAACGTTCCCTGCTACACCTATGAGACCCTGGTCTTCGATGGGGTGACTGTCTTCAGCGATCTGGGCTGGTCCTATAACGCCACGAAACCGTTAGGTACCGCCACGGTGAATGTCCAACAGCAGGTTGATAACTTCAAAACCAACAGCGTCGCCAACACTGTTTATTACGATAACTACAACCTCTGGGTCTGGTGATCGGAGCCAGAAAAAGCTAAGGCGTCGCCGATTAGCGCGGAGTTTGATCAGCTCGACGAGTTTGGTCAATGAAATGGTCAAACTCCGCGCCACGTGAAATTCGCCAAGTGCCTTCTCAGGTTGGGTTGCAACCTTACGACCAATAACTTATGCACGAAAGGTGGGAGATGAAAAGTTCGAGCCGCGAGGGCCTGAAATGTTGCACAACGAACTGATCGCAGAGTACCCCTGCATGGGTGAACTCATTCGACTAGATGAAAAGTCCACTCCGATCTTGCGCGTTCTTCGATGCGTTTCTTGCGGCGCCGAGTTCACCTATGTGCCCGACAGCAATTGGGTGACTATAGCCCTACCGGGAGCGCGCATCGTAGACTAAAGGCTCAAAACTTGAAACAGGGCGTCGATTGGACGCTTTCGCTTTGCCGATGGAATTCGACTACCTCTGCCAATTTGGCGAATTCTACGCACCTGCTAATCACCATGATTGGCTTACCGTGGTCGTTAATTGGCGAGCTGATTTCCTGACCCCGGTTTCTACGAGTTGTTTTCGCAGTTCCAGATCGGACTCAAGACTTCTGCCGTCATCGATTCCACGGAGTAGCCCGTACTGATAAGATGTTGTCCGAGGGAGAACTCCATGCCACATCTGTCGCGAGTAGTGAACCAGCTACGCACTGAACGTAAAAGGGTCCATCAAGAACTCAGCCGCCTGGATGCTGCGATCGACGCCCTTCAGGGACTGAGTTCAAGTACCGGAGCGAGGCGTGTAAGTTCATCAGCACCTCGACGCACTCTGTCCGTAGCCGCGCGAAAGAAAATCGCAGCCGCGCAGAGAGCTCGATGGGCAACGTGGAAGGCAAAGCAGAAAAAGGTCGCTTAGCCTAGGATCGTCGTGGTTCGTGCGCAAATGGAATCACGCGGCCCGTGGTTCCATTTCTCATTTCGGGGATAGAGGGTTGGGATCGCACACGTCTGCGTTTTCTTTTCCGAACGGAACCATATTTCCCGATTGCTTCCAGCGCGGCGATTGCGCGGTCTAGCGCCCGGCGCTGTCTCTTCAGTTCACCAAGGGTTTCACGGACATCGATATAGGCCACGTTTGCACTCCATTCTGCCTTCGGGGGAAGACCACAATGGGTGGCACTAGGCGGCTGAATTGTACCTCGGAACGAGGCGAACGGAAACTGGAAACCTTGCTTCCCATGCGGAATCGCCTACCTTTTCTTCTTCCATCCGACCGTTAAACTGAAATCCACGCTTCGGCATGTGGGCCTCTGCCGAAGTGTTCCTAAAACGGGAAGGCTCTCTGTTGAAACCAGGAAATGGCTGGACCACTTTCGTACATAGGTGGGAAGAACCGACTGGCCAAGCGGGTCATTGAAATATTTCCGGAGCACACGACGTATGTTGAGGCATTCGCTGGCGGCGCACAGGTGTTCTTTCGTAAAGAGCCGTCTAGTGTAGAAGTGCTGAACGACCTCGACGGCGAGATCGTAAATTTCTACCGCGTCTGCCAGCAGCACTACGAGGAGTTGCTCCGATATTTCAAGTTCGCGGTGGTGAGTCGCCAGTGGTTCGATCTTCTTAAGGCGGCAAATCCCGACACGCTTTCCGATATTCAGCGAGCTGCACGCCATTTGTATCTCTTGCGGAACTGCTTTGCGAGTATTGTCCGGAATCCGGTCTACCACCGCAACGTGATCCAGCCGCCGAGTTTCAACCTGGAGAGCCTTCCCGAGCTCATTGAAAATGCCCATAAACGATTGGAACGTGTGCAACTCGAGTGCGCGCCCTATGAAGAGATCCTTAAGCGCTTTGATCGCCCGACGACACTCTTCTATTTGGACCCGCCCTACTGGGGTAAGAAGCTCTACAACCACAACTTCAGAGAGGCTGACTTCGAGCAATTGGCGGAACGGCTTGTCAAGGTTCGCGGCAAATTTATTTTGTCGCTGAATGACGTGCCTGAAGTGCGTGCCCTGTTTGCCCGTTTCCGCATCGAGCAGGTAGAGCTTCATTACACGTCCCAGAAGGCCGCCGGACGCCGGTATAAAGAGGTCTTTATCACGAACTTCCGGCATTAGGTCCAGGTACCCGTTCCTCACGTCAGCCTCGCCTCCACCCTCCGGGGCCGCTTAGTCGGCCCCTGGATTCTTGTGTGTCTCCGGCCCGTTGTTACCGATCCTGTCGGACCACCCCGGACAATTGCAACCAAGATGATTCGCTTCCTCGAACAATTGATCGCAGCGCTTTTCAACCGCCTGCGCGGACGGCGAGGCGAAGCACGGTCCGGCGGTGGAAGTCTCGACCTGGGATTTCGGGTGGTGGACGGCCAGACGACACGGCGGCGCGTGACCCTCACGAACGTTCGCCGCACGATGCACATTGCGGTCCTCGGCAAGACGGGTAGCGGAAAGAGTTCGCTTCTTCGGTATCTCGCGGAACAGGACATCGAGGCCGACCGCGGCTTCCTGTATTTCGATGTCCACGGGGCTGATACTCCGCTCCTCTTGCGAGCCATCAACGCCCGTGAGCGGCGGGAGCACCGCCACCTGAGCGGCAAGACCATCCTTATTGAACCTGCCGATCCCATCGTTTCGGTTGGGCTCAATCCCCTCGAAGGCGACGGCACCGATTTTGTCCGCACGGCGGAATTGGCGCAGATCCTCCGCGACCGCTGGCATCTCGACACTTTCGGGGCCCGAACGGATGAACTTCTGCGGAACTCGCTCTTTGTGCTTTCGGCGAACGGTCTCACGCTCGTCGAGTTGGCTCTTTTGCTCACCGATTCGGGATTCCGCGCCACTTGCTTGAAGCGAGTCGAGAACGCGGAAATCCGCCAGTACTTTGAACTCCGCTACGACCAGGCCAGCGAGCCCATGCGGGCCACGATGCGGGAGCCGATCCTTAATAAGACGTCGGCCTTCACGGCCGACCCGCACTTCCGCCACATCGTCGGCCAGCCATCAACCTTCTCCATGAAGCAGGCGATGGATGAAGGCTACTGGGTGATCGTGAACTTGGAGAAAGGCCGGCTCGGCGGGCAGGCGCTCACCTTGGGCAGCCTGATCCTCACGGTCTTGAAGAATGCTCTATTCACTCGGGAGAAGCGGTCGCTCTTTACGGTCTACGGGGATGAGATCCAGAACCTTGTGGCCTTCGGCAGCGGAATCGAGACGATTCTCTCGGAAGCCCGCAAGTTCGCGGTTGCCGTGGTCTCGGCCAACCAGTTCCTCGACCAGTATCCGGCGGAGATGCGGGCGGCGATCCTTTCCGTGGCCACTCATGTCTTTTTCCAGCTTTCGAGCACGGACGCCGCGCAGATCGCCCAGGCGCTCGATGGAGGAAAGCCTTTGGCCGAGCGACTGAAGAACCTCTACCAGCGGCACGCCATTGTGAAGAGCGGGGCAGATCGCTGGGTCGAAGTCGAAGTGCCCACGGTCCGTGAGCCGCAGGTCGATTTCCTCAACCTGCTGAATCGTTGTCGGGGTGAATGGGGACGTTCCCGCGTAGTGATCGAGCGCACCATTGCACAGCGCCAAGCGGAATTCCGTCGCAGTCCGAACGAGGTGATCAATGAATGGGAGTAATCGCTCGCTGAAAGATGGGCGCGGCATGGTGATTCAGGAGCGAGACCGGCATCTCCTCCGCGAGCTGGGGTTCATGCGTGTCATCGACCGCGAGCAGGCCAAGATCGTTGCCGGGTTCGGTTCGACTACGCGAGCGAACGCGAGGCTCTTGGCCCTTACCCGAGCGGGACTCTTACGCCGGTTCTTCCTGGGCACGGTGGCCGGTGGGGCGAAGGCGCTCTATACGCTCACAGAAAAAGGTGCCCGGCTCGTTGGAGTTCCTGAGAGCGGTCCCCGGCGGCGGCGGGACGAGGCCGTGGTGGCCGACTTCTTTATCCAGCACCAGCTAGCAACGAACGAAGTTTACTGCGCGCTGAAGTACAGCCATGAGACCCAAGGCGGAATCGTGTTCAAGCGCTGGATGGGATTTCCCAAGCGGCCAGTTCCAGGACGGCGCCTCATCCCGGACGGATATTTCGAGCTTGAGACGCCGTCCGGCATCCTAGCCGCGTTCCTCGAAGTCGATCTTGGGCACGAGCGTCCACGAGTGTGGCAGGACAAAGTTCGGAACTATCTCGACCTTGCCGTTAGCGGGAACTTCGAGCGGGAGTTCAAACAAAGCCGTTTCCGCGTGCTTGTTGTCACCGATTCCGACCGGAGGCTGGGCGCGATCCGCCAGGCTGTCCTGCCCTTGACCGACAAGATTTTCTGGTTTGCAACGTTCGAGTCGATTCGTATCCACGGACTCTTTGCTTCCATTTGGTGGAGACCGAAGGGCGAGGGTACTCAGCCACTCATTCGAGAAACCCGATGAAATTTTGCTACCAATGCGGACGCGTCACGGCGGGAGAGGCGCTCTTCTGTAGTTCCTGCGGTCGGACCTACGACGTGAAGCTTTGTCCCAGGCTGCACGCGAATCCCCGGAGCGCCGAGGTCTGCTCCCAGTGTGGCAGCAGGGAACTCTCGACTCCGCAGCCTCGGGTCTCGGTTTGGTGGAAGGTCTTAGAGTTCCTGGCAAAGATTGTCTTTGGGGTCTTCCTCGGCTATCTGACCCTCGCTGGTTTCGTGGGATTGCTCACGACACCGCAGTTTCAGAACGCCCTCTTTGTATTCGCAATTCTTATCGGATTGCTCTGGTGGCTGTGGAGCTTGCTGCCGGAATGGTTCCGGAACCTCGTCCGACGGTCTCTCCGGCGAAAGGAGCGAAGTCATGAACGCTAGGCATGAGGCAGAGGGGCTGAAGTACGGCGGGCCCGAAACTGCGAAAGGCACGGAAACATTGGAGTTTTCCACGTCCGGCCTAGGGCAGAGGAACCCGCAGCATTGCCCGTACCCGGCGGAAGCGGAAGGGAGCGCTCCGCCCGAATGTGCGCCACTCGGCGAACCGCTATCGATCGACGAAGTGGCCGAACTTCTTGGCTGCTCACCGTGGACCGTACGCCAGCGCTACCTGCGCCAAGGACTGCCCCATCTCCAGGCACGCCCCAGGGGCAAGCTCGTCTTTTTCCGCGAACAAGTGATCGACTGGACTTTGAAACGACAACGACAGAAAGGAGGACTATTGAAGTGACTCTCTATCGGCGGGACCGGAACTACTCGATCCAGCTCTGGGTCGATGGGGTCCGGCACCTCAAATCAACAGGGACGAACAATCGCCGCGAGGCCGAGAACATCGAGCGCCAGTTCCGTGAAGAATTGAACCGGCGGCGGCACCAGATTCGCGAGGCCTCCCCGGACATGACCTTCGCGGACCTCTCAGCCCGGTTCCTGGCCGATGGCTCACCTTGCCCCTATCACCTCGACCGACTGAAAGTACTGCTGCCGCATTTCGGGGAGTCTCCCATCGGTCGCATCTCGAAACCCGGCGTGCGCGAATTCCGGCGCGACCGGCATAAAGAGAAACCGCAGCTTTCGGAGACGACCCTCAACCGCGACGTTGAAGTCCTTCGTCACCTCCTATATTGGGCGGTCGACGAAGGATTTCTCACCGCAAACCCGCTCGCCCGGATTCATCTGCCGAGGCAGCGGCGGAAACCGCGCCCGATCATGAGCTTGGCCGAAGAAGACAAGGTCCTGGCGGCGGCGTCGCCGCACCTTCACCAGATCATCATCGGGGCGCTCGATACCGGGATGCGGCGGGGAGAATTGCTCACCCAACGCTGGGAGCACGTGGACTTTAACCGCCGCCTGCTCCTTGTCACCCACTCGAAGACCCCCGGAGGAGAGGCCCGTGAGGTCCCGCTTACCGCGAGACTTACGGAACTTCTCTCCTCATTCAGAAAGCAGGAAGGGTTGGTCTTCACCTTCAAGGATCGTCCGATCAAACGGATCAAGACGGCCTGGAAGGCAACCATCCGCCGAGCCGGCATTCGCTATTCCCGCTTTCAAGATCTTCGCCACACGTTCAACACCCGGCTTATGGAAGCGGGCGTGATCCAGGACGTGAGGAAGGCCCTTATGGGCCACTCCTCGGGCGAGGAGGTCAACTCCCTCTACACCCATGTCGAGTTGCCGGTGAAGCGCGAAGCCATCCGGAAACTTGAAGTATGGGTGGAGGCCGAACGCCAAAAGCAGAAACAGGAAGGATGAAGGACAACCACATGACGAATCAGAACCCATTCTCCGAGGAGAACCTGATCGCAATGATTCGCAGGGACTGTCACCGGCAGGCAAAAACGGCCGGGGCGAAGCTCAGCGAAGTCCTTGAATGCCTGACCGACGAAAACCATCTTGGAGCCCTCGGAGCGTTCGTCGGGCTCGATGAGGAGATCGTCTGCCTGAAGGTGTTCCTGACACGCATAGCGAAGCTCACCGTGGGCGAGAAGACGAACTTGGATTCGTGATTTCGACTGCGCAAAGAATCCGTAACCCCGACAGGAAAGGAGAAACGTAATGTGACCGAGAGACAACCGCTCAAACTGGTCGTCGCATACGACCGTAACCGCAACGAATATTCGCTCGTGGCGCACAACCAAACACCCGAAGAAGCCCAAAGCTTCCTCGATCAATGGACGCGCCACCTTCGTCCGGGTTCTTACCTCATCGTGCTGGATCAAGCGAAACAGCACCAGAGGGAAGAAGCACAAGAGTGCCGGGCATGCCGCGAGTTCGTGGCACGCTCAGGGCATTTCGAACCGCAACCGCGTTTCATAAGGAGGAGTCAATGAAAGCAAAATCAACGGACCAGGGATCATCCCGGTCCTCCACCGCAACCACGGCCGCTTCAGCCTCGACCGGCGCGTCAGGGCGCAAACCCTGGAAGAAGAAAAGCCCGGTCGAGGTCTTCGTCGGCCAGATCGACCGCCTGCGCGAGGACGTTCAGAAAAAGGAAGAGGAACTCAAGCAGGCCAAACGCCAACTGCAAAAGCTCGAGGAAGCCAGAAAGATCCTCGAAGCCACATAGCTCTTTATTTACGGAGTTTGCCCACGGGCAAGCTCCTTTTTTTGGTGGAGGAGGTTAACCATGCTGATCCAGTGCTTGTCCGCAGTTTGCATGTTGGGTGTCGTGATTGTCGGGTTGCTCGTGATGACCCGAGTTATCAGCCTCGAAGAATTGGGAAACGGGATTGTGCGGGGGTTCTTGGTTACCGCACTCGCGCTCATCGGGCTCTGCGTCCTCAGAGGCGTTCTGTTACCGGTATTGATTTCGTGGCTTGTAACGTTGAGACAAATGAGTTCGTGGGTCGCCATCGTCGCGCTCGCAGTCATCGCGCTGGTGTTCGCTGTACGGATGCTCATTTTCAGATTTCAACAGTGGCTGTCCCATCGCGGCAACCACGACAAAGGTGAACTATGAATCAAGCATTGCGAAGAATCAGCCCAGATGATTTTGAAGAATTTGGCTATCAAACCCGACTCGAGTGTGGCGACAGGGCGAGCGCGATACAGATTTGCGCCCTCCATATTCAAGCTCGCGAAGACGCGTTGCAGCCGGAAATGTCGCGCCTGCGTTCCGAGATCCTTGCAAACCGGTATCATGTCGCTGCCCTGCACGCTCACCTTTATGATCGCCCGGTTCCGGTCGGGGACGCAGGCATGTTGACGCATGTACTCGCCAGCCGCATTTTGTTGACGCTGACCGTGTTGGTTTCGATTGCGTGCCTCGTCGGCAACACGACCACGTTCGTCCTGCTTGGCTTTGAGCTTTCCCTCAGTGTGGTGGGCGCGGTCGGGATTACCGCTCTCCCCCTTGTGGTTGGGCACCTTGCGTACGAAAAGATTGTGGCGGGCCACAGAGGACTCCAAATAATCGTGATTACGGGGGTTGCGGTTCTTTGCTTTGGGGCTCTCCTCAAACTTGGCGAAGCTCGTAGGGACATGGTCAACAGGGCGGCCGCTTCCACGGCCACGGCGTCCTATGTGGATGAACCCTCCGTCGCCACACCAAACGCACCCGAACTGAATCCCAAAGAGGACTCAGAGTCAAAGATTCATCAGACCATAGGCCAAGCCATGCTGTGGTTCATGATCGCGGCGGACATCGCCTTGGGGCTTCTCGTCGGGCTCTTTGTCCAGAAGCACACCGACCAGGATTACGCAGCTTGGAGGAAACTCAAGACGCTCAATGAGCTTGTGATCGCGCTGGAAAAGAAAATCACGGAACTACTTTCGTCCCTCGAGATCGCGAAGAAGCATTGTATGGCAGGAATTCTGCGGGCAGAGAGCATGCCAATGAAACGGCGCCCTCCCTACCACCAGTCGCTCACGATATTTTCCATCTTGTTCGTTCTATTCGCCATTCGTGCGTCATGGGCACAGAAAGTCGAGCGCTATGAGGGTATCCTCATCGACACCAGCGGTTCGATTTCTCGAGGCGGCACGACAAATCAACTGTTTCATGAGTATCTGGCGTCGACGAAGAAACTACTTCTGACCGAGCCTCCAAAGAGCCGAGTGTGGGTAGCGAGCATTTCTACCGACTCTTTCGGCGGAGACCCAGAGATACTTAAGGGCTGGACGCCCGAGGCGCGAGGGGTCTTCACCGACCACCTGATCCGCGCCAGGCGTGAGCTTGCTACCAGTTTCGAGGCCAAGTCCGCAAGGATGACTCCCATGGCAGCAGGAACGGACATCTTCGGTAGTCTGTGGCATCTGAAGGCCTTGTTCGAGTCGGGTTCGACATCTGATACGCCTCATACTATGTCAAGAATAATCTGGATCTTCTCGGACATGCTGAACGAAACGAAGGCGTTCCCGATGCCTGAGCTGATCGCAACCGGTCCCGAACGAATCTTGGAACGTGCGAAGGCCCTTGGGTTGTTAGTCCCGCTGAACGGCTACAAAGTTTACATCTACGGGGCATCACCCGCTGGTTTTACGCCCCAAGTGTGGACGTTCGTGAGACGCTTTTGGACCATGTACTTCTCGGCTGCGGGGGCTGACTTAGTTTCGTATTCGATAGAGTGCGACTTGCGACGGTGAATCGAACTCACGGAGATGCCCTGACCGATGACGCTGGCGAACCGTGGCCCTTGCAGTTTTGGAATTCGTTCAGGACCGCGGGCACGCTTAGGAGTACGCGGTCAGAAGAAGGCGGAGTTCCAATCCGGACGAGAGCCATCAGGATCGGAACTCCGTTTGTTTTGGTTACAGCGAGCGCAGGAAATCAAGAATCTGTTGCTGCTTTGCGTTAGTCAAACCGTTGAATGTATTAACCGATCCACAAGCCTCGCTGGGCGGAACGGTACTGCTTGACGTTCCAATGCAGTGATCCGCGATTGCATTTCTCAAGTCCGTATCTCGACCGTCGTGCATGAAGAAGAGTCGCTGACCAAGTCCCCACAGAGGGGCTGTACGGAACTGATCCCCACGCGCCTGCCCTTGAGTGATTCCATCGCTCAATCCACCCATGCCGTGCAGGGCGAAATCGGAAAAGGGATGGTAACTGACGCTACTCAGGGACACATTCGGAGAGGGACCGGTGACTAACGTCGGAGTGTGACACAGGTTGCAGCCGACCGTACTAAAGAGAGTCTGACCGGTTGATTCGTTCGAATTGAACGCCACACATGTGGCGGTCGAACTGCCGTATACGCCAGCCCCTGCGGAGGAACACTGGGACGCAGCTGCGTTCAACAGCATGAAGATGGAATCTTCTTCGGCATTGGAGGACGCTTTGACCACCGTTCCTGTCCCCAATATTTCGTCCTCAGGATAGCCTGGCCCCGGGGAACCGGGATTGTTGATGCAAGGGGGCACGGTGAGCGGGGTCGTCGGCGTAGCTACCGGCGGCGTCGCCCCCCAAGTACGTTCGTTCGGGAAAAGCTCGTTGGTCACGCCCATTTCAACGTTCTCCGCCTCACCGGCGAAAATGAGCAGTGACTTGTTCTGGGCTTTCCAGCCAAAGCGCGTAATCGTGCCATCGTTTCCGTTGGTATTGAAGGTGGCGCCAAGCACACCGAACGTGTTGCCGGCTGTCAAATTCTGGCTGTTTTCGATCAATATCGGGTCGGGCGTTGATTCCACAAATCCGAGCCCAAACGTGGGCGTAGGAATGCGGAAAGAGATCGACCCGTTTGGTAATCCAGCGAAATTGATCTGGCTGATCGAGCAACCCGCCGGCAAGTCCGCACGGCCTTGGATCGTGAACAGATCCCCTACGCCGTTGGCTCCGACTCCAGCCTTGTTCCCGTTTGGCGCTAAGGCTCTAACGAACCGCACTTCAATCACCGGTCCATCCACTGGCACGGTCGGGATGGGCGGCGTTGTAACGCCGGGGAGAGAAAACGGAAGCGGGAAGTTTGGGGTCACGTTACTGGCACCATCATCGGCTTCAGCTAGTAGCTCCGGGTTGGTAGGGCTAAGCGGAGGCGGAGTACCGGTGATCGGCATCGAAAACGTCGTCGTCACAGTCGCGCTGGTTTGGATGGTCACGGTGCCGGGACTCGTGCCGCCGGCAGCCGGAACCATGTGGCACTCTAAGCAGCTTTGCGCGTTAAACGACGGCCCCAGGCCGACCATCGGCTCTTGCGGTCCTGTTCCAACTACGCTGGCAATCGTCGAGAACGTATCCAGTCCGGGTATCCAGAGCCCCCCCGCGACGTTGCCGGGGAGCGGAGGATAGTTACCAACAATATTGCCCGCGCCATCTGCCGGTGGCTGCGGCGGAACACTCGGAGGTTGGATAATGTCAACACAGTCCGTTGCCGCGGGAGCAAGCGGTCCCATGTTCTTACTCGGAAACTTGACTGTCACTCCAACATTCGAGGTAGGACAGAAGCCGGCATTTACGTTGCCCGGGTTGCGGGGGCCAGGATCGAAAATGTTAGGGTTGATCGGCGCTTGGCCGTGCATCGTTGGCGCGCTCACCAGAAATGTGAGGATGCTGATCAGGAGAATAGTCGCTGGCATACGGAGCATTCGGATAACTAGGTCGTTCATAAGCTATTCCCTCCGTGGGTGCGTTCAATGGTCCTTGGTGGAAAGGTACGGAGCTATCAGCGGAGCGGAGAGTACGACAGAAATCAACAAAATGTTATAGCCCCTCCAGTAATTTCCAGTTTTGTAAATTGAAGCGAGCTCCGGAGCGCACGTGGAATCGAGACCAAAACACAAGTCATTGCTATCGAAGCAGATGGCCTTACTTTGTAATGATTGTTAAGCCGGACAGCAGAAGGAACAACAAATCTCTTGCGCGATGGAAGAATCCTGAAATAACGTTACGAAAAACGAACATCGACCTCGACCCAAGAGCGACAGGTAACACAAATGGCGATGGTGCTACATATTTTGCCCAACCTGCTCTGTCAGCATTGCGTTGAGGGTGTGGTTGACGAGTAAGGTGGCGGCTACGACACACCTGGTCTTGAAGATGACGGCTTTTAACATCGCATATGTAACTGGGCTGTAATCCTATCTCGACATCGTCGGGATTTCCTGATAAGAAAATGGCTCGCAATCGGCTCCGACAATTTCCAGCCGTTGCGGGGGGCCTCATGAAGACGTTTGGAGTCTTGTTGATGAGCGGAATACTGGGGTGTCTGATGTCAACGCCGCCGGGATGGACGCAGGGTACCCCGACGTCTGTGCCCTCTGCTTCTGGGCCGCATACCGGCGAACAAGCACCGACCCAGGAGCAAGTCGCAGCGTCGGACGCGGTGATCACGATTCACGGTTTGTGCAACTCAAACAAACAGCCCGGAGCAGGCGAACAGTCCTGCACAACGGTGGTGACGCGGGAAGCATTCGAGAAGCTCGTCGACTCCATGAATGTGACCAACAAAGCGCTCTCGCAAGAGACGCGGCGCAACCTGGCTGAGACATATGCGGATTATCTCGCGCTGGAGCGGCCCGCCGTGCAGGCCAAACTCGACGGTACGCCACAATTTGCAGAGGTCATGCGCTGGTGGCGGCTGAGGACCCTGGCGGACATGTATCGCGGCGGCATGCAGGCACAGTTTGCGCATCCCTCGGCAGCGGAAGTGCACGCTTATTACACTGAGCAGCTGCCTTCATTTGAGCGCATCCGGGTTGATCGTGTTTTGGTCCCTAGAGATCCGGGCAAGTCAGGGGAGGAGAAGAACGGGAATGACAGAGCTTTGGAGCTGGCGCAGGCAGCACGTGAGCGCATCGTGAAGGGCGAGAATCCCGCGCTGGTGCAAAGGGATATCTTCACGGAGTTGAAATTGGACGCCACTCCGGTTACGGATCTGGGGACTCTCGGAAGATCCAATTTTCCCAAGGACGAAGTAGACGAGGTTTTTACCTTGGAGCCTGGCCAAGTCAGCAAGATCGAAAAAGAGGCGTCCTATGTGATCTACAAGATCAAGGCGAAAGAAACCTTGTCGGAAGGGTCGCAAACAGAAGAAATATCGCGCGAAATCGCGAAGCGGAAATTCAGCGATGCGATGCGGGTGGTCAATGAGTCGGCCAAGCCCGAGTTCAACGATGCCTATCTGGGGCCTCACGTCGCCCCGGCTCCGAGCCCTCATGCGAATGCAATGACAAGTCCACATCCGTAGCGAAGGAGCGATGCCCGTCTCGGATCGGACTCTTGACTCTAAGCATGAAGAACCAAAATAGAGCCCCGGCCGCGACGAGAACCCCAAGCGCAATGGCGCGTTGGTAATCGATCACAAACGAGCGATGCGGAACAGGAATCGGGCCGGCAGGAACCGCGGTTCTAGAAGCCGCGCTCGTCTGTGGGGCGGGCTGTGCCGACGTGGAACGTTCTCCCGGCTGCAACGGGCGGAAAGAATGCGCAAGTCCGCCGGTCCCGGATAGTGAAAACGCAATCGCCGTATTGGAAGCGATTTTGTCGAGCTCGAACTGTTGCTCCTGGGCGCCTTGCGAACCTGCGACCGGACGAAATGAGCGAGGCGAAAGCGATCGGAAGTGCATCGACTTGGGAATCATTATGCCGATGCGATCCATCTGATATTGAGCCTGCCTTCGGAAAACAAGCTCGCGTGCGTCGTAGGGGAGTTCGTAGCGGATCGCATATCTGGTGAGCCCTGGCTTTATCGGAAACTCAATTCTGTATTGGACGGTCGATCCTGCGACCGGAGTCAGCGGAACCTTGCTGGTTCCACCATCCGGCGAGGAAATGGTTGCAGGGTCCATCTGGCGCCCGGAGGAATCGAGAGGACGAAGTTGTTGGGACCAACCTGCGTCATGGGTGGAGTGGAAAGATTTTTCAGTGCGTGCAGTTCCGTTACCTGCAACCGTTTGCCAACACTTTGAAATTGCAGAATACTCAACTGGCCGACGATGAGGCGAACCAAGCTAGCCGATTGATAGACCTTGAAAGTTGCGAACTGCCCCTGTACGACGGGTTGAAAGTAGTCCACTCCATCTTGTGTCACCTGCACAACCGCCGAAGCGCGTCGGCCTAGATTCGCCTTGGGAACGATCCGAAACTCGCCGCTGTCATTCGTCATAGCGCGGCCTTGTTCGCCGGATGATGTGATTAGGAGTACCTGGCTGCTAGGTTGCGGGTTGCCGGTCGAACCATTCATTACTCTTCCCCTAAACGTTTGTGCTGAGCACGAAATGGCAAGCAGTATGAGGATGGCCGATGAGAATTTCATGAATATCCTCGCGCAAGGTAGGCCGACAAGAAGTAACAGGCCCGACTACATTGAGTCAATGAAACATTGCGCAAGCACAGAATGAAGGATAGAAGTTGGCTCCGACTTGCCTGATCGAACGATGCACATTGCCGAAATTGGCTGCCACTATAAACTACCCCACAATTGTCACGGAAACTCTTCTAACTCCGATATCAATACTGACGTGCAAGCTTCCAGGAAAAACACTCCTCCCTATTTCCAATCCTGTGGAAAACTTCGAATCGTTCGACCGAGTGTCAGCTTCTGATCTGACGCCCCAGATGTGGACCAGAGTGAAACGCGTTTGGATCATGTACTTCTCCGCAGCAGGGGCAGACTTGGTTTCGCACTCGATAGTGTGCGACCTGCGACGTTGAATCCGGATCACAGAGATGGGTTTGGAATTTCGACTTTTCAAAGTGTTTCGGCACTAAATTCGTTGTTGACATCCATCACTCCAAGGCGTAGCTTACGACCCAATCAGCGAGCGGGATTCGCCGGGGGGCGACGGATGCTCAGTTCCGTCAGTGATCCTTATCGCTGCTTTCCCTTTACAAGAGTGCGGAAACTTTTCCGCCGTGCAATGTTGCCGGATTGTACGGGGGTTGTGGTGTGTCTCGTGAAGATTCTGCAGCGGTATCAGTATTAGGCGGTATCAGTATTGGGTCGGGCGTCAACCGGAGGTTACCCATCATGGGTCGAATGCGAAGATCGGCGACTTCACTCCTTTTCCTGTTCATCCTTACGTCTATTGCTGCGAATGCTGGCGCAGTAAAACAACCGCCTACCATCATCAAAGATGTGCAAGCAATCGCAGTGGTCCAGTCAGCTCTGACCGCGATGGGCGAAACCGCGGCGGTCGGCTATCAAGACTCGGTGGCAAATGGGACGTTAACTTTCTATGTTGACGGTAGTTCCGTGGCGATTCCTATTACCTTGAAGTCAAAAGGAACGCAGG
>Ga0210409_10003554_pt1 | contig 17307 bp, 17 predicted proteins | sample IncBWH17MmetaG_FD_161649 | JGI IMG/M metagenome (GOLD analysis project Ga0210409, IMG submission 161649) | Forest soil microbial communities from Barre Woods Harvard Forest LTER site, Petersham, Massachusetts, United States - Inc-BW-H-17-M | ecosystem: Environmental > Terrestrial > Soil >... | reverse complement strand
CTACAGGAATGGAAGACAACTCAGAAGCAAAACCTCTCGCGCAAATCGAGAGGCACTCTTACAGTGAAGTAGGCTGGATCTCGAGACGAAAATCCTCTCGGCCTCCGGTCGAGGGAAAACTTTTCTCATGACATCCCTTTTTATAGAACTCATTGAGGGGTTTCAACGGCATTCGCTTTCGTTGTTCCTCGCGGAAAAGCAAAATCAATAAAGCGCCTGTGATCAGCATGAACAGGCCCCAGATCCAGCGGCTCACAAGGCCCGCACATTCTCATGGACGTTTATTCGGGACGGAGATCATCGAAGGACAACCTGCTGGATTGCGATGATTACGACGGAGGTTTCGAGTCGATTCGTGGACGAACCATCGTTATTCGCTGTCAACTGATCGAAGAGCGATTCCCACAATCGGGCAGATAGTCCTCCGCCTTGCATTCCCTTGTCAGTGGCACCGAACCAGTAGTGGTGAAGCGCAGTCAAATCCATGGGGCGCAGAGGTGCCAATTCTTCGTCATTGGAGTACTTGGCCTCGATGTAGCCTTCACGAAGCATGTTCGTAATCTCATCCACTATGTCCCGTAGTGGAAAGCGAACCTGAGCCAACGTGCGTCGCGCGTGCCGCAGGCGCAGTCGTAGAGTAGGTAGGTGCCGGACTTGATCTCGGCCTCAATGGGCAAGAACACGAGGTTCGCCATCAGTCGAACTGCGTCACGCGTTGTCCAGTGTTCGCCCGCCTCTTCGTTGTTTTTCTCGTTGAATTTCCGAACTAATTCCTCGAAGACCGTACCCATCGAGTGGTTGTCGATGCCCGCTGGGGACAGGTCAATCTCGGGGTCGAGGAACTTATTGATGAGCGTGCCGATGGCATCGGCTTTGGAAAGGGTTGAGAGCTGGTTCCGGAATTTGAAGTTGTCGATTATGTCCTGAACGTTGGGCGAGAAGCCGTAGAGGTAGTCCTCGAAATCGGCGAGCAACTGCTGCTGGCTGCCACGAGATTTCAGTTACAAGGTCCATACCGACTAGGACTTGTTCGACGTTCGCCAAGGCTTTGTGCCGGGTGCGCCTGCGGGAAATCGCCATTCTCGCGTTTCGCTCGGCGCCAGTTCGTCGACAGCTTTTTCGTCGCCCGGATGCAAGTGGAGACCATGCAGCACTACCTTAACGGGCAGCAGGTTACGAACTGTTAAGTGAATCTCGGTGCCCTCAGGCACACGAATGAGTGGGCCGGGAACTTGAAGCGGTCCGCCCTCCTCCGCGAATGCGTAAACCTTCATGCTCGGACCCGTTTCGGCCTCCGGGTACCAGTCTCCTTGCCGCAGTTCGAGGTGGAAGGTCAGAACTCCGTTCTCTAATTTTCCAGCGGCTCTTTGGTTGGAGTTCGCCCGGATGCGTCCAGGGGCGGCGCTAGGTGATTGGCGAACCGACGCAATTCCCAGCCCAATGACGAGAATGCCAAAGGCTGAAGAACCGAGCAGTACGCGACCAAAGATTCTGGTTAGCCCGTAGCCATGGTGTTGAATCGAGACCTCAACCTGAGTGCTCATCGCCGACCCTCCCTTTTGGTGTTCTTCAAGGGCACTGCACAACGGAAAAAGCCACCCTCATTTCTGACGTGGCCTTCTTAATGTCGGCAACGACCGGAAATCCCCGAGTCCGCTTTTTGCTGTCTAAGGTAACTCCAAACTTTGTTCACGCCGCCGGCGTAAACTTCTTGTCTTCTCTCCCAGCTTGCTCCCCGATTCCGAGGACCACGCGGCCATTGACCTTTCCCGTCCGGAGCCGGATAAAGACGTCATTGACAGACTCGAGCGGCAGCGTCTCGATGGTCGCCTTTACTTTGCCTTCGGCGGCGAAAGCCAGCGCTTCCTCCAGGTCCAGGCGCGTGCCCACAATCGATCCGCGGATGGTGTAGCGATTCAGGACCACATCGAAAATAGAAACCGGAAACTCGCCTGGAGGAAGACCATTCAGCACGCACGTCCCGCCGCGACGCAGCATGCCGATCGCCTGCTTGAACGCGATGGTGGAAACCGCTGTCACCAGAACTCCCTGCGCCCCGCCGATCTGCTTTTGAATCTCCGCTGGCGGGTCTTGTGTCTTCGCATCGATCGCAATCTCGGCGCCGAGCTTCTTCGCAAGCGCCATTTTTTCCGGCCCCAGGTCCACCGCCGCGACGTGCATTCCCATGGCTTTCGCGTACTGAATGGCTACGTGGCCGAGGCCACCGACTCCTGAGATCACGACCCACTCGCCCGGCCGCGCTTGGGTCTCTTTCAGGCCCTTATAGGTGGTGACGCCGGCACAGAGAATCGGGGCCGCATCCACAAACGAAAGGTTCGAGGGGATTCGTCCCAGATAGTCGGCTTGCGCCACCGCGTACTCAGCAAAACTTCCGTTCACTGAATATCCGGAGTTTTTCTGTTCCAGGCACAGCGTTTCCCAGCCGGACAAGCAAAACTCGCAGTGACCGCACGCGCTGTGCAGCCACACGATTCCTACCCGGTCCCCTTCCTTCAAGTGTGTGACCCCGGGCCCGAGCGCGACCACAATGCCCGCGCCTTCATGACCCGGTGTGAACGGAAGGGTTGGTTTGACTGGCCAATCCCCGTCGGCCGCGTGCAGGTCGGTGTGACACACTCCGCTCGCGATGATTTCCACCAGGGCTTGGCCCGGTCCGGGCGTGGGGACGGGAAGTTCTCGAACCACCAGGGGCACGCCGAATTTCTCGACGACCGCAGCTTGCATAGTCTTTGGGATAGCCATGGCTCTACCTCCTGAGTCAGCTTCGACGATTGTAGTCCGTAGGCAAACAGTGGCAAGGAAGTAAATCACAATTCGGTACGATGAAGTTCGTGTGGCGCGGACACTCTTATCCGCGCAGAAAGCCATGGAGTCGCCGGTGGCTAACAAAAGCCCGCGGCTGCCGGAATCCCTTTCCTAACGTCAGATCACCTCGTTGGCTTCAATGGAATCTGAGGCAATGACCTGTTCGGCGCCTTGATGTAGCTACCCCGTTAAACCCACGCGGAATCAAGAGCCTGCTCCTGCTAATGCTTCGCTAACGGCGTTGACATCACTTTCGTCGTTGTAAGGAGCGAGCGAGATCCGAATTCGTCCGCCACGTGTACTGCACACAATATTGTGACTACGAAGTCTTCCCACAATTGCTTGTACGCCTTCGCGAGGGCGGCCCAGTGAAATGATGTGTGAAGACCCAGCAGGATCACCGACACTACGAAACGGCTGCCAACCATACTTGCTGGCTTCGCTAACCAACATTGCTGCCAGACTCCGTGCATGTGCCTCAATGCGAGCTTCACCTAAGGACAACAACTGCTCAATTGCTACCACCAGACCCGCCATAGAGACATACGACATTGTTGATTGCGTGTAGCGCCGCGCATCATTAGCTAGTGACAGAGTGGTTGCATCAAATCCAAAGGGGTCCGCCGCGCCCATCCAACCCGGTAAAGGGGGGATTTGCTCAAGCAAGCGTGGCGACATGACTGCCAGCGCAACGCCTCCATGTCCACCAAGCCATTTGTAGCCGCTGGCAACGACGGCATCAGCATCCCACGCCGCTGCGTCCACCCGCACTGCACCTGCCGCTTGCGTAGCGTCTACGATCAAACGTGCACCAACCTGGACTGTGCTTTGGCGCAGCCGAGAAATATCCACTACCGTACCCGTAGCGTATTGCACACTGCTCACCGCAACCACAGAAGTACTCTCATCAATTGCCTCAATGAGTGTATCGGTCAAATCGCATGTAGGCTGGTCATCAACGAAGCGCACCGTATGGTCTTTTAGAGCAGCCAGACGAAGCCACGGCCGAGTTATCGCAGGAAAGTCTGATGAAACGGCCAGAATTGTGCTCTTTAGTCTCGGCTGCAGTAACATCGGAAGTTGCCCCAATATCTCACTTGCGCTCGCGACAATCGCGACTCGACCGGAGTCGCAATGAAGTAATCGCGATGCGCGTTCGCGAAGCGTTTCGCAGTATGCCACCTCGTCGCTGTCGGACATGTGGAGGTTGCCATGCCTAGCAACATTGTCTATGAAAGTATGCATTGCGGTTACGGCAGGTTGACTGATCAATCCCAAGGACGCCTGATTCAAGTAAGCACTCTGTCGGAGGCTGGGATAATCCAATCGATCAAAAGGAGGGGAGATCATTACCGATGACAAACCTTCTTGTGCGCGAGTAGATCCTAAACCTATCCTGTCTAGAATGTCGCTGGCAGTGACCTCGGAAAGCAAGGTAAAGCAAGAAAGTAACACCAGAAAGACCCAGCCGAGGCCACCGTCTCTTTTCGTTATTTTTGAAAGGCAGTTGGTTCGTATCTGAAAGGAAAGCATGTGGAATCTCCGTTCACCACGTCATGCCGAATCTTTAACGCACTTTGGGTCTGAGGAGTCGATTGGATTTTCCTGTCTCGCTACACAGCTAATGCAGAGTCCACTGCGCAATTCTAACGAAAATGCCGTCAACTTAAAATGCAACACGAATATCGGTTTGCGAACTTTGGTGATGACGCTGGACGGGAAAGTCCATTGCTAGATTCCCTGAAATGAAAGAGTCTAAATTCGCGGAGTATTTCCTGATTGGAACTCTGTTGAGTATTACACTTGCTCTGCTCGTAGCCTAAAGTCGGGGCCATCCCTCGATTGATTCCCGAGAAGTCTCCGTTCGGTTTTGCCTTTTACCCGCGCCCACATGAGTCTTCCGCGCTCCGTGCTGTCGGTTCCTGCCCCAGACACGTAAATGAAGCTCATCGTCGGGTTGAGCTTGGATAACGTTCTAGCCGCTGAAAGTGTGAGGTCGTATGTCACCCGCCGATACGCCCCCTCCTTCATCCACGCTGCCGAGACGCCGAGGCAGAAAAAGCAAGCGTCGTAGCCTGAAAGCCTGCCCTCGATTGCGGAGAGATCGGCAATATCTTGGTGTACGATCTCGCGCAGTTTGTCATGCTGCGGCAGGCTGGGATTGCGGACAATCGCGAGGACACTTTCGACATCAGGGTCGAGCAGGCATTCACGAAGCACATCCTGACCGACCATTCCTGTCGCCCCGAAGAGAACAACTTTCACCTGACCGCCTCCTGTTCTAACGAATGCAGATACCAGAGCGAGTGGGGGATCATCGACCACATGAGAGGTCTACCGCTGATCGACCGCAAGCTCCGACTTCATGCCGTTATGCCGAAGCGCAGCGAACGCCTGCTGACTGCCTTAACAAAGCACTCGATCTCATTGAGGTTGCGCATTTTGGCTTAAGGAAGGTTGTCAAAAAAGAGATAGACCAAAGCAATGCGACCGTTCCGGGCGACGATAAAATCGGTTCCCGCGTAAGCTGGTGGTTTGCCGGGAGTGCCAGATACCCATCGAACCCGTCCGGCATCACCATACCGGCGCGCCTTACCACTTCGTCGGCCCAGTTCCGATGCGCGGGACGGATCAGCATGGATTGCACAAAAACCGTTTTGCGACACCCGCGCCTTGCAGTGCTCGCCGCTTCTCGTCTTCGCTTTGCAAGTGCCGTTCATAACCGTATTCAAGGCCGTTCGTGTCGTTCAACGGTGGGATACACCCCGTCACAACTAGTTCGCGACTCTGGTATCCAACCTCCGAGCCCGCTCTAGCCTACGTAGGCAACGTCATGCTTAGAGCAATCGAGATTTGCGACTTCGAGGAGCGCATGTCGAAATTGGAAAACATGCTCACTGCTGGCAAGACCGAGCGTACTTGAGGGGACGACGCGGACGCGGACACGAACGCTAATTGCGAGACTTGAGCGCGCCGAGCAAGCTGCGAAAGCGGACGAGAGATTCGCTGCGCAGTGCATCTGCTTTCCGAAAAACGAAGCCCCATCATTTACATTCCCCGTCTTAGAGGAAATGGCAATCCAGACACTCTGCCCGCTTCACGGGGTACGACTTCAGAGGAGTTACCAAGTCTACGTTTCGGATTGGTTGCGAAAAAAACTTCCGGATCTTTTGTAGACACACCATAGCGCCCAATTCAGAAAGGCCTGGTTCGCCTCGTTCCCGCCGAATCTGTGGCCGGCGGTGGAGGAACGAACCGACGACGGTCATACCCTCCTTCGACTGAAAGATGGGACTACGATTGTGGCCTCCTGACGAAAAGGGAGTTTTCAACACCAACAGGCGTTAGCACAAGTTGAGAATTGACCGACCGCGTCAATTGGTGAAAATCGCGAGTAGAGTCGAGAACAGGCGCAGATCACAGATACAGCTGTACATCGATCGTCCGTTTACGGGCCTGGTAAATTTGAGCTTGCCCTCAATTTGAAGGTGTCCGTCCTCAGGGCCTTTAATTGAATGCCTAAGCGTAATACCGCTGCTAACGCTGTTGCTGAATGGCATGACGGTAGATCAGCTCCTGGACGTCATCCAAAAGCGTTTGATCGGATTGGCTAAGCCGGTGCCTTCACGGTGGAGTGTGTAGCGTCAGGTGATTGCGAGGAGCAGACTGCAAGAGGAGCAGATTAGAATACTCGGTGTAGAGACAAGCAACCGCTCATGAGATTTCCACGACGTGCTGGCATCTTACTTCACCCGACCTCGTTGCCAAGCCCTGTTGGCATTGGTGATCTCGGACCCGAGGCGTATCGCTTCATCGACTTTCTGAAACAGTCAGGAAACAAGCTTTGGCAAGTACTGCCCTTGAACCCGACCGGCTACGGCGACTCTCCCTTTCAGTGCTTTTCCGCAAGTGCCGGGAATCCCCTGCTGATCAGCCTCGAGAGGCTCGCCGAGCGAGGTATTCTCTCCCAAGCGGATCTGGAACCCTACCCTTCTTTCCCGCACAGCATCGTTCATTATGGCGCCGTTCAGCATTTTAAAATTCCGATCCTCACCAGAGCAGCGCAGACTTTCCTGAAACGAGCAGACCAGAATGAGCGTATGAATTTTGAAGAGTTTTGTTCGGCAAACGCAGACTGGTTGGATGATTTCGCGCTTTTCATGGCGTGTAAGACCGCGCACGATGGTGTCCGTTGGAATGAATGGGCGGCCGATATCGCGGCCCGTGAGCCTAGCGCAAAGCAGGAATGGGCGTTCCGCTTCGCGGCAGAAATCGACGTCATCAAGTTCTGGCAATTCGAGTTCTTCCAGCAATGGCAAGCGTTACGTTCTTATGCACACGGGCATGGCGTCCGCATCATTGGGGATGTCCCGATTTATGTTGCGCACGACAGCGCCGATGTCTGGGCGAACCGCGAGCTTTTTTGCCTCGAACCTCATGGCGATCCCACCTCGGTAGCCGGTGTGCCGCCGGACTACTTCAGCGCTACCGGACAGTTATGGGGTAATCCAATCTTTAATTGGAAGCTGCTCAAGAGCACCGGTTACAAGTGGTGGGTGGAGCGCTTCCGGGCCGCGCTCCGGCTCTACGATATCGTCCGTATCGACCATTTTCGCGGGTTCGAAGCGTACTGGGAAGTGCAGGCCAAGGAAAGCACCGCGATGAACGGGCACTGGATAAAGGGGCCGGGAGCCGAGTTGTTTTCCACACTCCAACAGGAACTCGGGGAGTTGCCGATCATTGCTGAGAATCTAGGCGTTATCACGAAAGAAGTCGAACAAATCCGCCACAAGTTTGAATTCCCGGGAATGGCCATCCTGCAATTTGCTTTCGGCAATGACCCACAAGGTCCCAGCTTCCGTCCCCACAATTACGTTCGGAATCTTGTGGCATACACCGGAACCCATGACAACGATACCACCTTAGGGTGGTGGAATAGCCAGGGAACGATCGACAGCACCCGCACGTCCGAAGACGTTTTGAAGGAACACGTGTTCGCCAGAACGTACCTGGGTTACGCGGATGATGAGCCGATCAACTGGGCGATGATCCGCACTGTGCTCGCATCGGTCGCCGATACGGCGATCATCCCGCTGCAGGATATTATTGGGCTGGGTACCGAAGCTCGCATGAATCTGCCCGGGACCTCACGCGGCAACTGGCGTTGGCGCTTCCAACCAGGCGTGCTCAGTGCTGAGTTAGCCAAGCGCCTGAGACAACTGAATGAAGCATATGACCGTTGAACCCTATCGGCGATCGCTGGCGTCGATCTCGCGCAGCGCTCTAATCGCTTCCCGGTATGCCCCCTCGATCTTCCGGCAAGGTCCCATCGTAATGGCATGCAACAGCTCGAGGACGAGCGTCGATTTTCGCAACCATAAACGCTCCGTTACGCGACCGCCGGGCGCTGAAAGTCCATCCTGTCCGCAGGGTGTGATTGTCAATTAAGGCCAACAAACAGTGTGAATTCTGCACGAGGTACGGTGGTGCGAAGGGCCCGTGTCGCCAGCAGGGATCGGATCGCACCGCACTGCTATTCTATTCACGCCGGATCCCGGCGGCTTGCCATCGTTAATGAGGAAGGCGGTTGTCATTGAAGCGCCAAGCTGGTTGGTATAAAGATGCGGTCATCTATCAAGTCCATGTGCGCACTTTCTCGGATAGCAACAGCGATGGTATTGGCGATTTTCAGGGTCTCGCGCAGAGGCTCGATTACGTGCAAGAACTTGGTGTGACTGCAATCTGGCTAATGCCATTTTACCCCTCCCCTTTGCGGGACGACGGTTATGACATTTCAGACTACGAATCAGTTCATCCCAGCTACGGAACGCTGGAGGATTTTAAGGCATTCCTTCTGGGTGCCCATGACCGTGGCATCCGAGTAGTCATCGAGCTGGTGGCCAACCACACGTCCGATCAACACCCCTGGTTCCTTGAGTCTCGGGCCTCTCAGGACAATCCGAAACGTGATTGGTATGTCTGGAGCCATACCGATACGGGATACAGCGGGACTCGAATCATCTTTCTCGACACCGAGATGTCGAATTGGGCCTGGGATCCAATTTCCAAGTCGTATTATTGGCATCGTTTCTTCAGTCATCAGCCGGATCTGAATTACGACAATCCCGCGGTGCGCGAAGAAATGTGGAATGTCATGAAGTTCTGGCTCGAGCTTGGGGTCGATGGTTTCCGGTTGGACGCCGTCCCTTATTTGATTGAGCGGGAGGGAACGTCTTGCGAGAACCTGCCGGAAACTCACGACGTGATCCGGGAACTGCGCAAGAAAGTCGATGATCATTTCCCCGGCGCGATGTTGCTGGCGGAAGCCAATCAGTGGCCCGCTGATCTCCGTCCGTACTTTGGTGACGGGGATGAATTTCACATGGCCTTTCACTTTCCCTTGATGCCGCGGATGTTTATGGGCCTGCGACTGGAAGACCGCAAGCCGATTACAGAGATTCTGCAACAGACGCCGGAGATCCCCGCCTCGTGTCAGTGGTGCCTATTTCTGCGCAATCATGACGAATTGACTCTCGAAATGGTGACTGATATCGAACGCGACTACATGTATGACATCTATGCGAGCGACAAGACGATGCGGCTGAATCTCGGCATCCGGCGACGTCTGGCTCCGCTGCTCGACAACGATCGTCGTCGAATCGAATTGATGAATGGGATGCTGCTTTCGCTGCCGGGCACTCCTATCATTTATTACGGGGACGAGATCGGGATGGGGGACAATGTCCACCTGGGAGATCGCAACGGAGTACGAACTCCGATGCAATGGAGCGGCGCCTGGAATGGAGGCTTTTCAGCGGCTGATCCTGAAAGTCTATACTCGCCACCGATTCTCAACCCCGTTTATGGCTACCAGGCGGTGAACGTGCTATCCCAAAACCGCAGTCAACATTCGCTGCTCTCTTGGATGAAGCACATCATTCAGGTTCGCCGTTCAAGTCCTGTGTTTGGCTCGGGCTCAATCGAGTTTCTGTACCCGGCGAATCATAGGGTGCTGGCGTACCTCCGGCAATTGGGCAAGGAGACGGTTTTGGTCGTGAACAATCTCTCCAGCGCCGCGCAGGCGGTGGAGCTCGATCTGCGACGCCACAAGGGAAATATTTTGATTGAGATGTTCGGGAGAAATGTTTTTCCCCGCATCGGTGATGTCCCTTACCTTCTTACCATGGGACCCTACCAGTTTTACTGGTTCCGGCTGCGGAGGATCTAATTGGGGATAGGAGAGACCACCCCTAGACATACAGACGGTGACGTACAGTCCTAAAAACTCTGCTGGGAGGTTGAATTGGCCGAAGAGATGCCCTTGACGGATGATTTCCTCCGCCAGCTCATCAACGTAGGCGAAGTGGACATCCTGGTAGGCCTGCGGACCCACAACAATGCCAAGACGATTGAGCCCGTCATCCGTGCCATTCAGGCAGGAATTCTTAAGTGCTTTCCCCGCGAACGAGCGGTCATCATTAATGCCGACGGCGGATCGCACGATCGGACTCCAGAACTAGTAGTCGGTGCTTCCATCGATGACGTGTGGAGCGTGTCCAAAGTTTATGCCCTTCGCACCTTGCACTCCATCAGTACCGGATATGCGGGTAGTCCCGAACCTGGGATGGCACTGCGGACGATCCTGGCAGCTGCCGATTTGCTGCGCGCCAAGGCCTGTGTGGTAATTTCGCCCGATTCGACAACCATCGAACCGGATTGGCTCCAGCGGCTTGTCCGTCCTGTGTACAACGACAACTTCGATCTGGTGTCTCCCATCTATCGTCGACAGAAGTTCGAAGGCATCCTCATGCGAAATCTGCTTTACCCGATGACACGCGCTATCTACGGTTGTAAAATCCGCGAACCCTACGCCTCGGAGTTCGCTATTTCCGGCCGCCTGGCAACGGATTTCCTGACCAAAGAAATCTGGAATGATGAAAGAAGCAGAGTCGGTGCTGAAATCTGCCTTACCATCGCGGCTATCACAGGAAACTACCGCGTGTGCCAGACTTTCCTGGGACCGAAGGCGCAGCCGGATCGAAGTGCCAGCGATCTCGTTGCAGCTATGCGCCGCACGGTCGGGGCTTTGTTTTCTTCCATGGATAGCGATTTTCCCCTTTGGAGTACGCTCACGGGTTCTCAACCTGTGACAACTTTAGGCACACAATCGGAAGTCAGGGAGGAGCCGGTCCGGGTAAACCGGAAGCGACTTCGGGAGATGTTTACCACCGGCGTTGCCCAATTAGAACCTGTTTTCCGGTCAATCCTCTCAGCGTCGACCCTTTCCGAGCTGCAAAGAATCGCGACTCTCGAAGTAAACGAATTCAATTACCCGGCGGACTTGTGGGCTAAGACCGTGCTTGAGTTCGCGGCTTCATATCACAAATCCGTCATCAGTCGTGACCACATTGTCCAGGCCCTGGTTCCTCTTTACCGTGGAAGAGCCTTGACCTTTTTGCTGGAGAATCGAGATGGTTCCAGGGAAGACATCGAAAACAATTTGGAATCTCTATGCGGCGACTTCGAACGACTGAAGTCGTACCTCGTCGAAGTCTGGGCTGATAGAAAGTGAGACGTCAATGCGGGAGATCATTATCAACGAACTGACCCAGGCCTTGCAGGACCTGACCAGAGGCTTTGCACACTACCTGCCCCGTTTGATTGTGATGCTAATCATTGCTTTCGTAGGATGGATGGTCGCCTACCTATTGAAAGTCGTGGCGCGTAGCATTCTGCGCCTAACAAAGTTTTCCAAACTTTCAGAAAATGCTGGCGCCACCCAGTTACTGAATCAGGCGGCATTGCCGTCTTCCACGGAACTGTTGAGCCGGTTTGTCTTTTGGGTGGCCTGGGTCGGCTTCATTCTTCTGGGTGTGAGCGTACTCGGGATCGTGGCTTTGCAGGAGTACATTTCGCAGTTCTTTCTCTTCTTGCCTCGGTTGTTTGTGGCTCTAGTCATTCTCTTCTTCGGATTGTTAGCGGCCAGCTTTTTCTCACGTGCCGCACTGCTGGCAGCGGTCAATGTGAACTTTCGGTCATCGCGACTGTTGAGTATTTCGATCCGGATCATTATTAGCATCTTTGCGCTGTCTATGGTGTTCGAGGTGTTAGGAGTTGCTAAAGAGACGATGCTGATCACATTCGGAACTGCATTTGGAGCGGTAATGCTCAGCCTGGCGATCGCGTTCGGCATCGGAGGCAAGGACGTGGCGCGGGAGTTCCTGGAGAAGAGACTTGTTACCGGGAAGAAGGAGGAGAAGGAGGACGAACTATCGCCACTCTAGACGAGCCCGGACTGTGAGGTCCAGTTCTCCTTGTTCAAACGGAGCACACCTGAATCGATCGAGATAGACCGACAGAACCGAGACTTGCAACTTTGCGACTCTGCTGTGGACGGTGCGGATCACGGTTTCCGCGATCGAGTCAAACGGAGTTGTGTAGAGTCATCGGACTTATCGGGTCCCCTCGCTTGTAAGCAACGCGATCGGGAGCCGCGAAAACACTTCCGAAACGGGCAGGACCAGGTTCCCGTCCCGCCTCTCCGTATCTATGACGCGTCCGGTAAACAACTCGCGATAATGCGTGGTCGCAGTTTGCTTCCGGAGGATGACGGCGGTGTCGCTCCACGTCTCTTTGCCAACTGGCAGACTTCTGTCTGCCCCAAGCAGAGCAAAGAAACGGCCCACTACGACAACCACCTCTCGGTGACGATACGACCGTGAAAAAGTAATGACATGCCTCTGTTTCTTGCCCGCGACGCGGAGTCCGGTATAACTGCCCTTTGCAAACAGTTCTCGATTCGCCCGTCGAAAGCGCAATGCCGAGCTTGTCACATAGAGCTTGATAGCTCCGTCGACAGGGTCCTGAATCAGCTGGTCGATCAGATTTTCTGTATTTTGATCCTCGGCGTCGCGAAGCCGCCTGAGCAGGAGCCGCAGGAGCTCGTAGTCAACGGGACGGCGATTATCTGGATCGGCAAGGCTGAAGTTCCAGACTTCCGTCCCCTGGTAGAAATCCGGGACACCGGGCGAAGTGACCTTCAGTACAGTCTGAGAGAGCGAATTGAACATCCCGGGTCTCGCGATCGTGGCCTGAAATCGTTGAAACGCGGTCAGGAAGTTGTTTCCTGGCGAGCGAACCAGGATCGCAGCGAGGAAACTCTGAAAGGCACTTTCGTATTCTGTGTTTGGGCTGATCCAGCTCGTATGAACCTTGGCTTCCCGGAGGGCCTTTTCCATGTACGCGCCAATTCGGCTCACGAATTCCGCGTATTCTTTGTCATTCATGCTGTGCAGTGGCCAGGCGCCAACCAACGTCTGATACAAGAAATATTCATCGTTGGCGTTGGGCACTTGATCTCCGGCCACCAATATCTTCTTGTCCCGATTGACCAGTTGCCAGGAGCGGATCGCCCGATACCAGTCAGTTGGAATCTCAGACAGCACATTGATCCGAGCGCGAACGTCCTCGCTCCGCTTGTTGTCGTGCGTCGAAGTAGCGAGAAGAGAATTGTGCCAAGATGCCTGGCGGATAAGGCTTTTTGCGTGGAAGAAGGTGGCTGAAACGCCAAACTTGTCGGGCGCACCGCCCACCTCATTCAGGGACAGCAAAGGACAGTAACGATAAAACGCGCTGTCTTCCAGACCCTTTGCCATAACAGGCCCAGTGAGCTGTTGAAACCGCATGACGAAAAGGCGGCGCTCCGATCGGTACGCCTCACTGAGGCCTTCCGGATCCTTGAGCAGGAGAACTTGTTCGATGAAGTTGAACACCGACTCGCTGATGGCCGGATTGTGCCGTTTGGCAGACCGGACAGCATAACGAATGTGCCGCTCGTCCTCATCATCGGGATAAGGTCCGCCGTCCCGGATATAAGAACGGTAGACCGGGAAACAAGCAATGACTTCGCGCAAGGCAGCGCGCAAACTGTGTAGCGTAAAGTCTCGGGACCATCGGTGCTGCTCGGAGATTTGGTCCAGCCGGCGGGACAGCACTTCCAGTTCGCTGGACATAGATACTTGCAGGATCAATAGCTTGCTTTGGTAAACCAAATCGGCGTAGGGCTGGGACCAGCCGCTGAACTGGCGATAGAGGCGAAGCAAAGCGCGCTTCCGGGACGAGTCTACAAAAAGCCCGTTAAGAAAGTTCAGGAATCCATACCCTGTGGTTCCTTCGATCGCCCAAGAAGGACGAAGTTCCTCATCTCCCACCAGGATCTTTTCCGCCATGAGGAAAAACCGTCGCCGAGGAGCCGCTTGGCCCGAGCTCATCTCTGATCTCTCGGAGAGCGGAACCTGCTCCTGGACGTCCTCAAAGTACTTCTCGGGATCGAGCAGACCGTCTGGATGGTCGATCCGCATTCCAGATATGTAGCCTCTGCGGACGAGATCGAACACCAAGGAATGCACGGAGGCAAATACTTCGGGGTCCTCCACCCTGATGGCAGCCAGATCGTTGATATCAAAAAAACGACGGTAGTTGATTTCGTCAGCGGCAACACGCCAGAAGCTCAAACGATAAGCCTGCTTCGCGAGGATGCGCTCGAGTGCGTCAAAGCTTCGCGGGTCGCCCTTGCGTCCATTTACATTGTCCAGCGACGAGCTTAGACCCATACGGGCTCCGTCACTACTTTCGATGAGCTTTGCCAGTCGCCCCTTGATGATGTCCCTTTCTCGTTGGCGATCCCGAATCCTGGCGGGATCCGTTTCCTCCAGTGGGGGCAAACGGGAGATTGCGGTAAGCATGCTTTCCAGTTCCAGCACGTGATCAGGAGAAGCCTCAGTTTGCTGCCGCATCTCGTACAGCATCCGCTCCAGGAATAGAGGCCAAGAACGAGTAGCAACGGGAAAATGAATGTCCTGGCAGTCGACGAAGAAAGAGCCCTCGTCGTAGATCAACCTGATCTGCTGGTTCTCCAAGGCTCGGCCAAACTGGTCCGGAAGGACGGGCAGCAGCACTTTGTGAGTAAGTTCTTCCTTAGGAGGATTCCAATCGATGTCGAAATATCGTGAGAACCGGGAGCCCGGTCCGTTCTCGAGTACATCCCACCACCACGTATTAGAGGGATGAGTGACACACATATGGTTCGGGACAACGTCCACAATCAGCCCCATGCCGCGCTGTTTCAATTGCTCTGCGAACTGCCGGAAGTCCTCCTCCTTACCGATTTCCGGATTGAAACTCGTGTGGTCGGTCACATCGTAGCCGTGCAGACTCCCTGGACGCGCCATCAAAAAGGGTGAGGTATAACAATCAGTAATCCCCAAGTCTTGCAGATAGTCCAACAACGCCGCTGCATCAGCAAACCTGAAAAAGCTGTTTAGCTGAAGACGATAGGTAGAACACGGAATATATTGTGGTTCCCCATCGGCTCGTTTCGTCAAAGCTGTCCCCATACTGTTGAGAACAGCCTGAGATCGCTGGCCATCGCCTCGGGAAGATTGGTTGCTTTGGCGTGATGTTCTCAACAACCGACATAGTACATCCTACGACTATCGAGGAGCCGTAGGTTGCACGAGGACGCTGCTGGCCTACAGGCCGACCGGTCTCGGGATGAGATTCGCCATCGCACACAGCGACTGGATCCGTTCATCTCCGTTTTTCGCACCGAGCAGCAACACCGAGGCGACCAGCAGCAGGACGAGGCCGGTTTCGCGCTGAAAACGCTCCACCGTATCCTTGAGAAATGGGATGAAGGTGGACGAGTCAAGGGGATTCATCTGCTGCATGCGTTCCCGATGTCTTAACGCCTCTTCGCGAATAAAGCTCTGAAGACTCCCGAGTTCTGAAGCCAGCGGGCTGGCTTGTGCCAATAATTTACGGCGCAGCACATCCATCCGAATTTCTGTAACGATCAGCGCCGTTAGTGCAGACTCATGCAAGTCGCGGGCAAGGCGTGCGCGCTCATCAATGCGTTCTGCGGTCAGCGAGACACCGCGAGGTGCGAAGAAATAGGATTTCAACCACGCTAAGATACCCAGCCTTTTTCCAACCACAATCGCCGGAACGCCAATTGCCGGCAGCGCTAGAAATCGTCTACGGTCGATTGCCATGGGAACCCTGTCCTTGTGGGGTGAGGGTGGAACTTTTATCTCTAATTCCCACCTCTGTCAAGATGGCGTTCCTTATTACGTTCGGACCGTGCGTCAATTGGCGAAAAATCGCTATAGCACTCACCGACCCTGATTTTGGCGAACAAAAGGCTCAAGGTTGCGTTATCGCCTGATAGCGTCAACCATCACACACTGCGGTGCCGGTGTGTTGAAATAGCTTCGATGGAACACAACATCTGGGAATTTCTAAGGAGGGCAGACGGAACGTACTCCGTCACTCATAACGGACAGCTGCTATCCGATTCGATTCCCGAGAAATGGCTTGCAACCCAGATTTGCGAAGAATATGGGTTTTGCGGTCAGGAGTCTCAGTACATCTGCGCCGCACTGGATCGGTCAGGGAAGTGTACAGTGGACCTGAGTGGCAGCGACCCGTTTCACTCTTCGCATGATGAGTGTAAACGCCTGTGTCTGTTGAAAAAGTCCCTCAGTTGATGCTTGTGGCCATGTAAGGTTCACGTTATAAGCAGGCCAGTGATGCTGCTATTCACCATTCCATTGGGAGGCCTGCTGTTCATGATGGGAAACCATTCCCGCTCGGAATCGCTGTTTTACTACTTCCGTCTCGAAGATCAGGTTCCGGAAAATCATCTACTGCGCCTGATCGATCGCCACATCCGCTTCGACTTTATTCGCGCAAAGTTGAAGGACTCCTACAGCGATGCGGGAAGGCCATCGATCGACCCAGAACTGCTGTTGCGCATGCTGCTGGTCGGTTATCTCTACGGTGTCACGAGCGAAAGGAAACTGGTGGCAGAGCTGCGCATGCATCTGGCGTGGCGCTGGTTCACCGGACTGGGCTTCGATCAGGAGATTCCCCACCACTCTACGTTTTCCAAGAACCGGCATGGACGATTCCAGGAATCAAAGTTGTTTCAGGAGCTGTTTGAGGAGATCGTCGCCCGTTGTGTGGAAGTCGGATTGGTGAAGGGCGAACACATGTCAGTGGACGGCAGTTTCATTCAGGCCAACGCCGATCATCACAGCCGCGTTCCCCGCGAACAACTGGCGGAAGTGGCTAAGGTGAACCACACCGTGCGCGAGTATTTAGTCGAACTGGAACGGGAGAATCCAGTCGAAGCTCCCGTTCCGCAGCAAGAGAAGGTGTCGACCACGGATCCGGACTCGACCTACGCGACTAAAGGCGGTCCGGCACGGCTCGGCTATTACGACAACTATCTGGTGGATAACGCCAGTTGCGTCATCGTGGGGGTGCAAGCTACGCCGGCACGGTTGAGTCAGGAGAGCGTAGCGGCCCGAGACATGATCGAACGCTATCGCGAACGTTACGGCTACCTGCCCCAGACTCTGGCCGCGGACACCACCTACGGCAACGGCGAACTTCTGCAATGGCTCGATGAGCGCGGCA
>Ga0210409_10003552_pt1 | contig 17313 bp, 17 predicted proteins | sample IncBWH17MmetaG_FD_161649 | JGI IMG/M metagenome (GOLD analysis project Ga0210409, IMG submission 161649) | Forest soil microbial communities from Barre Woods Harvard Forest LTER site, Petersham, Massachusetts, United States - Inc-BW-H-17-M | ecosystem: Environmental > Terrestrial > Soil >... | reverse complement strand
GGCCCGCGCGGCGCCGCCGAGCTTGCCGAGACCGTCGACCGGCTTGCCGCCTTCGCGCAAACGACCGGCGCGGTCGCCAGCGAATTGTTCGACCTGCTGCACGACGCCTTGGTCGCCGACCTCAAGATGCGCGACTTTCTGCAGGAAAACCCGCAGGCTGCCGCGGCGGTCGCCGAGCGGCTCGACGCCATGCGGCGGCACGGTTTCTGGCATCCGCGACGCAACGATGTCGACGCCGGCCTCGCGGCACTGCGCGGCGCGTGCAGCCGGAAAGCGACATGAGGGCCACGATGTTCGGGCAAAACCTCGCGACGCCCGTTGCCGGCGCCTCTGCGCCAAAGCGGGAAGAGCACGTGCAGCGCCGCGGGTCCTGTCCCGCGCTCTCGACGCCCATGCCCACCGGCGACGGATGGCTCGTGCGGCTTCTGCCGATCGGTACCATCGCACTCGACGCGTTCGCCGCGCTGTGCGATGCGGCGCGAGCGCATGGCAACGGCGTCATCGAAGTCACCGGGCGCGGAAGCATCCAGGTGCGCGGACTTACTCCCGATTCAGCGCCGCGCTTCGCGGCGGCGATCGGCGCGCTGGAGATTGCGGCGGCGGAGGGCATTCCCGTTGTCAGCAACGCGCTTGCCGGACTCGATCCGGAAGAGATGCTCGACGCGAGCGCGCTCGCCCGCGATCTGCGCGCCGCGCTGGTGCGCGGATCGCTCGGCGCATCAGTCTCGCCCAAGGTCTCGGTCGCCATCGACGGCGGCGGACGCCTCAGCCTCGACGAAATCGCCGCCGACGTGCGTCTTCGCGCGGAAATGAGCGAGTGCCGCGCGGCGTTTCGCGTCGGCCTCGGCGGCGACGGCGCGAGCGCCGTCGACATCGGTGTCGTCCCGCCGGCGCGCGGGATCGACGCTGCCGTCCGTCTCCTCGAAGTCATTGCGCGGCGTGGCCGCGATGCGCGCGCGCGCGACGTGCTCGCCACGGAAGGTCTCGCACCATTTCGCGCCGCCCTCGCCAGCGCCGGCGGCTTCTGCGAGCTTCCTTCCCCCGCAGGAGAAAGAAAACGGGGCGAGCCTGTTGGTGCGCATCGGTTGCACGACGGCTCGCTGGCGTACGGCGTCGGGCTCGCCTTCGGTCACGCCGGCGCGACATCGCTCCGACGATTGATCGAGGCCGCAAGCAGCGCGGGGGCGAGCGGGGTGCGCGCGGCGCCAGGCCGGGTGCTCATGATCGTTGGCGTCACGCACGCGACGGCGCCCGCATTTGCTGCCGATGCGGAGCGGTTCGGCTTCATCACGCGCGCCGACGATCCGCGCCGCTACGTCATCGCCTGTGCCGGAGCGCCGGTCTGCGCCGCCGCGCACATCGCCGCCCGCGCCATGGCGCCGGCGATCGCCGCGACAGCAGCGCCGCTTCTCGACCGGTCGTTCACGATCCACGTTTCCGGTTGCGCCAAGGGCTGCGCCTATCCTCGGGCCGCGGCGCTGACCGTCGTCGGTACGCCCGAAGGATGCGCGCTCATCGCCGACGGCTCAGCGCTCGATATCCCGCACGCCGTGGTGTCGGCGGACGAATTGCCCGCGGCGATCGCGCGCAGCGCGCGCACGCGAACCGGCGACAGCGGCCATGTCTGAGCCCGCGGCATATCTGCGCGACGGCGCGGCGATCTACCAGCGCTCGTTCGCCATCATCCGCGCCGAGGCCGATCTCGCGCGCTTCTCGGCGGGCGAAGCCGAGGTCGCGGTGCGCATGATCCATGCCTGCGGCGTGGTCGAGGCGGCACGGCACATCGCGTTCGGAGCCGGCCTGGTGCCGGCGGCGCGCGAGGCGCTCGCGGCTGGGGCTTCGATCCTGTGCGATTCAGAGATGGTGGCGCACGGGGTGACGCGCGCGCGGCTCCCGGCGGGCAACGCGGTGATCTGCACCTTGAACGATCCGCGCGTGCCGGCGCTTGCGGAAAAGCTCGGCAACACGCGCTCGGCGGCGGCGCTCGATCTGTGGCTCGATCGACTCGCCGGCGCCGTGGTCGCCATCGGCAATGCGCCAACGGCTCTGTTCCGCCTCCTCGACCTGCTCGACGCCGGTGCGCCGAAACCGGCCGCGATCCTCGGCATTCCGGTCGGCTTCGTCGGCGCTGCCGAAGCGAAGGAGGCGCTGGCGAGCAATCCGCGCGGCGTACCATTCCTCATCGTGCGCGGGCGCATGGGCGGCAGCGCCATGACCGCGGCGGCAGTGAATGCGCTGGCGAGGCCCGGCCTGTGAGCGCGGCAAAACTCATCGGCGTCGGCGTCGGGCCGGGCGATCCCGAGCTGATGACGCTCAAGGCGATGCGTGCGCTCGGCGAAGCCGACGTGATCGCCTATTTCGCCAAGGCCGGACACGCCAGCCATTCGCTCGCTACCGCGGCGCCACATCTGCGCAACGGCGCAACGCAGCTGCCGCTCCTTTATCCGGTCACGACCGAGCTGCCGAAGTGCAGCGATCGCTACCGCGATGCGATCCGCGATTTCTTCGACGGAGCGGCCGCGACGCTCGCCGCGCACCTCGAGGCCGGGCGCACCGTCGCCGTGATCTGCGAAGGCGATCCGCTGTTCTACGGCTCCTACATGCATCTGCATGCGCGGCTGGCGCCGCGTTTTACGGCCGAGATCGTCGCCGGCGTCACCGGCATGTCCGGGTGCTGGTCGGCGGCGGGGATGCCGATCGCCCAAGGCGATGACGTATTCACCGTGCTGCCGGCAACGCTGCCGGAAGCCGAGTTGGCGCGGCGCCTCGGCGAGGCCGATGCCGCCGTGGTCATGAAGGTCGGCCGCCATCTGCCGAAACTGCGCCGCGCGCTCGAGCGGAGCGGCCGCCTCCCCGGCGCCATCTACGTCGAGCACGGCACCATGGCCGACGCGGTGATGATGCCGCTCAGCGCCAAGCCCGACGACGAGGCGCCGTATTTCGCCGTGGTGCTGGTGCCCGGCTGGGAGGGACGGCCGTGAGCGGGCATCTCGCCGTTGTCGGATTGGGTCCGGGCGATGCCCGCTACCTCACTTCGGAGGCTGCCGCGGCGCTCGCGGCCGCGGATGCGCTCTACGGCTACGTGCCCTATCTCGACCGCGTGCCGGCGCGCGCCGGGCAGAGCCGCCACGCTTCTGACAACCGCGAGGAACGCGCGCGCGCGGCCGCGGCGCTCGATCACGCCGCGCAAGGGGCGCGCGTCGCGGTCGTTTCCGGCGGCGATCCGGGAGTGTTCGCCATGGCCGCGGCCGTGTGCGAGGAGATCGAAGCCGGACCGGCGAGCTGGCGTGCGCTCGACATCGAGATCATACCGGGCATTACCGCGATGCTCGCCGTCGCTGCACGCATCGGCGCGCCACTCGGCCACGATTTCTGCGCGCTGTCGCTGTCCGACAATCTCAAGCCGTGGGAGCTGATCGAGCGGCGGCTCGACGCGGCCGCGACCGCGGGCTTCGTCATCGCGCTTTACAATCCGGTTTCGCGGGCGCGGCCGTGGCAGTTCGGCGCCACCATCGAGCGTTTGCGCCGGCACCTGCCGCCCGCAACGCCGGTCGTCCTCGGCCGCGCGGTCGGGCGCGCGGACGAGCAAGTGAGCGTGGTGACGCTCGCCGCCGCCGATACAGCGAGCGCCGACATGGCGACGCTCGTCATCGTCGGCTCGCGCGAAACGCGGGTGATCGCCCGCAGAGGGCGCTCGCCGCTCGTTTACACCCCGCGCGCCGCAGCCGAGGTCAGCGCATGAGCGAGCCACGCCACGGCATCGTCGATGGTCTCGACGGCGGGCGCCTCGGGCGCTTGCGGCCGGCGCAGCATGACGACTTCGATGCCGAGCGCCCGCGCCGCGCCGATCTTGCCGTAGGTCGCGCCGCCGCCGCTGTTCTTGGCGACGACGATATCGATGCGGTGCGTGGTCATGAGCGCGCGATCGTCGGGCTCGCTGAACGGCCCGCGGCCGGTCACGTATGTCACGTGCGGCAGCGGCAGCGGCGGATCGACCGGATCGACGCTGCGGATGAGATAATGGTGCTGCGGGGCTTGCGTGAATGGCGCCAACTCCTGGCGGCCGAGCGCGACGAAGACGCGGCGCGGCGCTTGCCCCAGCGCGCGAACCGCCTCCCCCGCGTCGCTCACCTCGATCCAGCGGTCGCCGGCGACCGCGGTCCACGGCGGACGCCGCAGCGCCACGCTGGGCACATCGGCTTCGCGTGCGGCGGCGACGGCATTCGCCGAAATGACGTTGGCGTACGGATGCGTGGCGTCGATCAGCGCGGCGATGCGCTCGCCGACCAGATAGTCCGCGAGGCCTGCGGCGCTGCCAAAACCGCCGCGGCGAACCGGCACCGGCTGCGGCGCGGGCGAGGCGGTGCGGCCGGCGAGCGACAGCGTGACCTCGAGGTCGGGGCGGCCCGCCAGCCGCACCGCGAGCATCCGCGCCTCCGCGGTGCCGCCGAGAATGAGGACGCGTGGCATGTCGCTCCCTGACGCGATCGCGCGCGAGACTGCCGCATCGCCGCGCTGGCTGTCCATCGTCGGCATCGGCGAGGACGGCGTCGACGGGCTAAGCGCGGCGGCGCGCGGGCTCATCGGCGCGGCGGAAATCGTCTATGGCGGGCGCCGGCACTTGAGCCTTGCGGCGCCATTGATCCGCGGCGCGGCGCGGCCCTGGCCGAGCCCGTTCGACGGCGCCGGCGACGAAGTGCTCCGCCATCGCGGACGCCAGGTGTGCGTGCTCGCCTCCGGCGACCCGTTCCATTATGGCGTCGGCGCCACGCTCGCACGCCGCGTCGACGCCCGCGAGATGCTCGTCGTCCCGGCGAGCTCGGCATTCAGCCTCGCCGCGGCGCGCCTCGGCTGGTCGCTGCCGCAGACCGCCCTACTCTCGGTCCATGGCCGCACCCTCGATCTGGTGCGCCCGCATCTGCAGCCCAGCGCGCGCATCCTGGCGCTGACCTCCGACGGCGAGGGCGCCGCAGCACTGGCGAAGCTTCTGACAGACACGGGCTTCGGCGCCTCGCGGCTCACGGTGCTCGAGGCGCTCGGCGGCCCGCGCGAGCGAATCCGAGCTACGACCGCCGTGGGATTCGATCTCGGCACCGTCGATGCGCTCAACACGGTGGCGATCGAAGTCGAGGCCGCGCCCGGTGCGCGCGTCATCGCGCGCACGGCCGGACTCGCCGATGATCTCTTCGAGCATGACGGCCTGATCACCAAGCGCGAGGTACGGGCGGTGACGTTGTCGTCGCTGGCGCCGCGCCGCGGCGAGCTGCTGTGGGACATCGGCGCCGGCTCCGGCGCGGTGGCGATCGAATGGATGCTGGCCGACCCGCTGGTCATGCGTGCGGTCGCGATCGAGCGGCAAAGCGAGCGCGCCGCCCGCATCCGCCGCAACGCCGCCGCCTTCGGCGTACCGGGGCTCGAGGTCGTGGAAGGCCTTGCGCCGGCAGCGCTCGAAAAGCTCGCGTCGCCCGATGCAATTTTCATCGGCGGCGGCGCCGGTGATCCCTGCGTGATCGAGGCGGCAATCAACGCGCTGCGCTCCGGCGGCCGCCTCGTCGTGAACGCGGTGACGCTCGAAACCGAGGCGATGCTCATCGACCGGCACAAAAAGTTCGGCGGCGAGCTGACGCGCATCGCGATTGCGCGCGCCGCTGCGCTGGGGGAAAAGACCGGCTGGCGCGCGGCGATGCCGGTGACGCAATGGCTGTGGACCAAACAATGATCGTCGCCGGCGTCGGCTGCCGACGGGGCGCGCCAGCCCCGGACATCGAAACCGCGATCCGCGCCGCGCTCACGCGCGCCGGCATCGCCGCCGACGCGCTCGATGCCATCGCCACGCCGCAGGCGAAACGCAGCGAGGCCGGAATCATGACGGCGGCGGAAAAGCTTGGGGTCCGCGTCGTGCTTGTGCCCGAGGTTGAACTCAAAGCCGCGAGCGCGCGCACGGCAACGCGCTCCGCGCGCGTGCTCGCGCTCATGGGCGTGCCGTCGGTCGCCGAAGCGGCGGCGCTCGCCGCCGCCGGCCCGTCCGCCCGCCTCGTCAGCCCGCGCCTGGTGATCGGCGCGGCGACCTGTGCACTTGCCGCTTCGGAGGCGGCGCCATGACCGTGCATTTCATCGGCGCCGGACCGGGCGCGGCGGACCTGATCACGTTGCGCGGGCGCGACCTCATCGCCCGCTGCCCGGTCTGCCTCTACGCCGGCTCGATCATACCGCGCGCCCTGCTCGCTCATTGTCCTCCCGGCGCGCGCATCATCGACACCGCGCCGCTGTCGCTCGACGAGATCGAGGCCGAGTTCGCCGCCGCGCACGCCAGCGGTCTCGACGTGGCGCGCCTGCATTCGGGCGACCTTTCGATCTACAGCGCGCTCGCCGAGCAGATGCGACGGCTCAGGCGGCGCGGCATCCCCTATACGCTCACTCCCGGCGTGCCCGCCTTCGCCGCGGCGGCCGCAGCGCTTGAATGCGAGCTGACGGTGCCTGAGGTCGCGCAAACCGTCGTGCTCACCCGCGTCGGCGGCCGCGCCTCGCGCATGCCGGAAGCAGAGAAGCTCGCGACGTTCGCGGCGACCGGCGCGACGCTTGTCATCCACCTCGCGGTCCACGCGCTCGAAACGATCGTCGCGGAGCTGACGCCGTTCTACGGCGGCGATTGCGCGGCCGCCGTCGTGGTCCAGGCGACATCGCCAGACGAGCGCGTTTTGCGCGGCACGCTCGCCGACATTTCGGCAAAGGTCGCTGCGGAGCGTATCGAGCGCACCGCGCTCATCCTCGTCGGCCGCGCGCTCGGCGCCGAGGATTTTCGCGACAGCGCGCTCTACGACGCCGACTATCGGCGTCGCTTCCGCGGAGGCGCGAGTTGAGCGGTCACGCAGCACGGCGTGCCATGAGATGGCCGCAGGTCAAACTGCCGCGCCCGTCTGGTCCCTCCCCCCTTGTGGGGGAGGGTAGGGAGGGGGGTCGACAGGCAATCCCTAGAACGTCGACGCCCGCGCCAGAGCTTTCGTTGACGCATGCGCAAATCCTCCCGACCCCCACCCCTGACCCCTCCCCACAAGGGGGAGGGGAACAGCAAGGGCGAGAGGAAACGACGGAGCGTGTAGCGCTAGCCAGACTTGAACGGGGCGCGGCCGACCAGCATCTGGTCGCGGTCGAACACCACGATCTCGACGGCGATGTCGCGGCCCTCGACCACGCGCTCGGCGGTGCGCTGCGCGGCGCGGGCGACTTCATCGCCGAGCGCGATGCGTTCGGACTGCGCCAGCATAAAGACTTCGGCCGCGTTGTTGGCCCCCGCGATGCGCGCGCAAAGCTCCTGCGCGCCGCCGGCCGCGCGAGCGAATTCGGCAAGGCGCGCATGATCGACGACGCCGCGCTTCGAATGCAGGTCGGTGAGGCCCTGCGCGAGCTTGGTCATCTTGCCGACGCCGCCGGCGATGGTGACGCGCGGCACCGGATGCGTGCGCAGATATTTGAGCATGCCGCCGACGAAGTCGCCCATGTCGATCAGCGCGATCTCCGGAAGACCGTAGAGTTTCTGCGCGGCGGCTTCCGAACTCGTGCCGGTTGCGCCGGCGATGTGCGTGAGCCCGGCGGCGCGCGCCACGTCGATGCCGCTGCGGATCGAATAAATCCACGCCGAGCACGAATAGGGCACGACGATGCCGGTGGTGCCGAGGATCGAGAGGCCGCCGACAATGCCGAGACGGCCGTTGAGCGTCCGCGCCGCGAGTACTTCGCCGCCGGGAATGGAGAGCTCGACCGCGGCATCGATAGCGCATCCGGCCATGGCGGCGACTTCGGCGACCGCGTCGCGGATCATGCGCCGCGGCACCGGATTGATCGCCGGCTCGCCCGGAGGAACGGGAAGACCGGCCCGCGTGACCGTGCCGACCCCCTCCCCGGCGCGAAAGGTCACACCCGACCCCGGCGCACCGGCGCGCACCGTGGCGAGGATGAGCGCGCCATGAGTGACATCGGGATCGTCGCCGGCATCCTTGACGATTCCGGCGGTCGCGGAGTCGTCGTCCTTCCGCGTCAGCGCCAGGGCGAAGCTCGGGCGCTCGCCGCGCGGCAGCGTCACTTCGACCGGATCGGGAAAGTCGCCGGTGACGAGCGCGAAAAATGCCGCCTTCGCCGCCGCCGCGGCGCAGGTGCCGGTAGTCCAGCCCCGGCGCAAAGGGCGATCCTGCCGCTCCATCATTTCCCCTTTAGTCCGGCGCGCCGCCAACGTCACCACGGGCGCGCGAATCCATGACCGCGTGGGACACATTGGCGGCCGAGCGCACCGGCGTACCGGTGCTCGCGCCCGGTCATGTCTGGCTTGCGGGCGCCGGGCCGGGCGATCCCGGGCTGCTCACGCTCGACGCGCTCGCCGGCCTGCAGCAGGCCGAGGTGATCGTCTACGACGCACTGGTCGATGCGCGCGTATTGGCGCTCGCCGGGCGGCAGGCGCTGCTCGAATTCGCCGGCAAGCGCGGCGGCAAGCCCTCGGCGACGCAGGCCGACATCAGCCGGCGGCTGGTAGAGCTGGCGCGCGCGGGACGGCGCGTGTTGCGGCTCAAGGGCGGCGATCCGTTCGTGTTCGGTCGCGGCGGCGAGGAAACCGCCGCGCTTGCGGCCGCCGGCATTCCTTTCCGGGTCATTCCCGGGATCACCGCCGGGCTCGCGGCGCTCGCGGCGGCGGCAATCCCGGCGACGCTGCGCGGGGTCAACCGCGCGGTCATCTTCGCCGCCGCCCACGCCGTCGAGGAGGATTTCGACTGGGCGCCGCTCGCGCGCACCGGACAGCCGATCGTGCTTTACATGGTGATGCACAGTCTCGAGCGCATCGCCGCGGCGCTGATGCGGGCCGGGCTCGCCGGCTCGACGCCATCCGCCGTGATCGCGTCGGCGACGACGCCCAGGGAGCGCATCCTCATCTCGACGCTGGAAAAGCTCGCCGCCGACGCCCGCGAACAAAAACTCGAGCCGCCGGCAATCGTGGTGATCGGCGACATCGTGAACGCGCGCGAGCGGCTGCTCAGCCGGGGCGCGGCGAAAACGTGACGGCGCGCGGGCTCATCATCGCGGCGCCGCATTCCGGCGCCGGCAAGACGACGGTGACACTCGCCGTGCTCGCAGCGTTGCGGCGGCGCAGCGTTCGCGTGCGCGCCGCGAAAGCCGGACCGGACTACATCGATCCGGCCTTCCATGCTGCGGTCACGGGCGCCGCGAGTGTCAATCTCGATTCCTGGGCGATGCCGGGCGACCTGCTCGATGCGCTGGCTGCGCAAGCCGCGCGCGACGCCGATCTCGTGGTGATCGAAGGCGTGATGGGCCTGTTCGACGGCGCCAGCGGGCCGGAGGGCCGGCGCGGCGCGACCGCCGATCTCGCCGCGCATTTCCGCCTGCCGGTCGTCCTCCTCATCGACGTGGCGGGGCAGGCGCAGTCGGCGGCGGCCGTCGTGCGCGGCTTTGCCGCCCACGACGCGGCGGTGCAGGTCGCCGGCGTGATCTTGAACCGCGTCGCCGGCGAACGCCACCGCATGCTCGTCGCCGACGCCATTGCCGCGTTAGGCGTTCCCGTGCTCGGCGCCCTGCCCCGCGATGCGGCGCTGGCGCTGCCCGAGCGGCATCTCGGCCTCGTGCAGGCGCACGAGCATCCCGATCTTGACGCGCTGATCGATCGTCTTGCCGCCACCGCCGAGCGCCATATCGACCTCGGCGCGCTGGTCGGCGCCGCCGGGCCGTTCAAGTTCGCCGCAACAGCGAGCGCCGCCGCGGCGCTGCCGCCGCCGGGCCAGCGCATCGCGTTCGCCAGCGACCGCGCCTTCAGCTTCGTCTATCCGCACCTGCTCGAGGCCTGGCGCCAGGCCGGCGCCGAAATCGTGCCGTTCTCGCCGCTCGCCGACGAGCCGCCGCCGAAGCGCGCCGACAGCTGCTGGCTCCCCGGCGGCTACCCGGAATTGCACGCCGACGCCCTTGCCGCCGCGCACAGATTTTCCGCCGGATTGCGCTATTTCGCCGAGACGTGGCCGGTTCATGGCGAGTGCGGCGGCTACATGGTGCTCGGCGAGAGTCTCGAAGACAAAGCCGGCCGGCGGCATGCCATGACCGGCCTGCTCAGCCATGCGACGAGCTTCGCCAAGCCCAAGCTGCATCTCGGCTATCGCACCGCGCGGCTTTTGTCGGACTGCCTTCTCGGCCGCGGCGGCACGGTCGTGCGCGGCCATGAGTTCCACTACGCCGCGCTCGTGTCCGCGGGCACCGACGAGCCGTTCGCGGAGGTCACCGACAGCGATGACGGTAGGCGCGAAAAGGCCGGCGGGCGGCGCGGCCGCGTCACCGGAGCCTTCTTCCACGCCATCGCCGCGGCGCAGCGGTGAGGCGCAAGGCGATCTACTGGCGTCTCGTACCCAAGCAGTCACCAACACAGGGCGGCGGGGATGGCGGCGGCGGGGGTGGCGGCGGAGGCGGCGGCGGCGGACTGGTTCCCGCGCCGTGCTGCGTCCCTTGGATGATGGTGTTGTTAGGATCGGTCCCGTTCGGCGGCGGGGTGCCTGGAGGCGGAGGGAACCAGGGGAGGATGATGCCCAGCGCGTTGAGCTGCGCGTTGGTCAGGCCCGGCACGCCGCCGTTCCCCCCGAACCTGCCGCCGAACAGCGAGATGAAATAGGCAAGCTCGGCCGCCGTAGCCTGCGTGATCGGGCCGCACGGCAGCGTGATCTTCCAGCCTGGACGCTTCACCGGCGGGCAACCGTTCCCCAGCGTGAGCAGCCCGTTGATGTTGATGGCCTCGGTGAGGGTAATGATGGAGGTGCCGCCGCGAATGCCGATGGTGGCGCCTGAAGTCGTGACCGATGCCTCCCCCTGATGGCTCAACTGCCCGCCGACCAGCCGCAAAGCGCCCTTGGCGAGCGACACCGCCATGTGGCCGCTGCCGGCTCCCGGATTCTAGACGAATTCGTCGATCACGATCTCGCTGTTCGGCGCGATGCTGAGCGTGCTTCGGTCGAGAAAGAGAAGCTGCACGGATCCCTGCGGCGTGGTCTTGATGCGCTCCTTGTGCACGACGCGGGCGCCGACCTTGAGCGTGGTGGTGCTGCCGCCGGGCGGCGTGCTCTGGCTCTCGGGGTTGACCGCAGTCGCGGTCCCCACCTCCTGGGCGAAGACCGGCGACGTGAACAGCGCAGTGCCAGCCAAGAGGAGCGCGATGGTCTTTTCCAGTTCCATGCTGCCCCTCAGAATTTAAGCGTCGGCCCGGCGCTGACCTGCAGATCGCGCATGTTGAACACGGACAAATTCGACACGATCGTCAGGTACTGCACCCGCGCCCCCAAGTACAGCTGGTCGATGAGCGGGATGTCGAGACCAAGCGCGACCCGCCATTCAACGCTGTGCTGCGCGACTGCGGGATTGATGCTTGGATCGGGCGCAAAGTACACCCAGTCGATTACGCCGAAGCTTGGGGTCAGTGTCCAGACGCGCTGATCGCCGGGAAAGGAGAAATTCCACGGCAGCCACAGGTCGGCGGCAAAGGCATTGTAACCGAAGGGATTAAAGAGGGCGTCCTCGCGCTGGTAGGCGATGCGGGTTTGCCAGTACCACCCGGATACGATCGGGCCAGACGCCTGCAGCGCCGCGGTCGTAAGCGGGCCCCTGAGGCCGCTGGCGAGCGGATAGACGTCGGAGTTGCGGAAGCTCTGCTGAATGACCTCGACGAAAGGGTCCCAGGCGATGCCGAGCGCATTCGCGTGGAAGGTCACGCGCCGCCGACGCCGCCAGAGTAAACCTGATCGGCGAGCAGGCTGCCGGTGGCGGCGACCTAAGGTTTGACGGAGGCGCCATTCATGGCGGGAAAAACAAAGCGCGGACCCGCCCGCAATTCGGCCAAGCCGAGATCGACCTGATGCACCTTGAATTGCTGGGCGTCGTAGCCGATCAGCGTCGCCTCGAGAGCGTCGCCATCCTGCGTGCCGAAATCGTGGCTGTAATTCAGCGCGAACGATCCAAACCAATTCCAGTCCGGACGGGCTGTGAACGCGCTGTTGAAGTTGCGGCCGGACGCCAGGACCGGCTGTGGCCCAGGACCGAGCGTCGCATTGGTCTGATAGCGAAGTCCGGTCTGCGCGACGCCGGTGAACTGGTCGGGCGACAGTTTCCGGTCGAGAATGGCGATGTACCGTTGCGCGTGCTCCGCCATCTCCGGGGTGATGTCGCGCATCTGCAGGGCCGACTCGAAATAGGCACGCGCCTGCTGGTAGGAACCGAGGCGAGCGTAAAGCACCCCCAATTCGAAGCGCACGCGCGCGAGCGCCGGGTTGTAGAAGAGCAGGCGGTCGTAGGCGCTGATGGCGTTCTCGATATCGGGATCGTCTTTCGCACCGGCCGCATATTTGACTTGGCTGGCGAGATTGCCGGGATTGTTCAAAATGGTCTGGAGCTGGGATCGGCGTAGCTCGCCTGCTGCGAAACCTGCGCAGCAGCGGGCGAGGCTGCAAGGGCAAGCCACAGCGCCGGCGCCAAAACGCAGGCGAATCGGGTTCGCAAGCCGCGCCAACCGCCCGTCATCAAAATAACTGTCAAAATAAAGCCCCGCCGTTTGACCGCCTCGCCGCCGCTTGGCGAACCTGGCCACTGCCTCGCGTGCAGGCTTCCGCGAGCGCCCATCGCCCACAGCGTATACCAATCCGGAGGGGGGTGAACAGGCGCGCGGCCGCAGCGCACAACTAGTCCGGCGGCGTCGCTCGTTTGCCACGCCGAGCGCTAAGTCTTTGCCCGGGCTAGCTCTTCTTCGACGTCGCGCAGCCGGTCCTTGCCGAAGAATATTTCGCTGCCGACGAAGAAGGTCGGACTGCCGAAGGCGCCGCGGGCAACGCTCGCTTCCGTGTTCTTGAGCAGACGGTCCTTGACCGCGGGCTCTTGCGTGCGCGCCAGCAGGGCGGCGGCGTTCAGACCGGATTGCTCGAGCACCACACGCACCACCTCCGGATCGTCCATCTTCTTCGGCTCGGCCCACATGTGGCGGAACACCTCGTCGACGTAGCGGTCGAACACGCCTTCGAGCTGCGCCGCGACCGCGCCGCGCATGATCAGAAGCGTGTTGACCGGGAAGAACGGGTTGAAGGTGAACCGCGTGATGGCGTGGCGCCGGACGAAGCGCTGCCGCTCCAGCTCCTCGTATTCAAGCCGGTTCTTGATGCCGCGCATGCTCTCGGCCGGCGAGCGGTTGTTGGTCAGCTTGAAGACGCCGCCGAGCAGGATCGGAACGTACTCGAACTTGGCTCCGGTCCGCTTCTCGATCTCGGGGACGACGAGGTGCGCCAGATAGGCATTGGGGCTGCCGAAGTCGAAATGAAATTCCACCGCGCCCATCTCACCAGACCTCCCGATACGGGCGCATGTCGAGTTCGAACGTCCAGGCGTCCCGCGGCTGCCGGTAGAGCTGCCAGTAGGCCTCAGCCACCGAGGAAGGATGCATGAGCTGGTCCGCATCGAGGCGCTCCAACGCCTCGGCACCGGATTGCTGGCGGATGCGCTCGCGCACGAAGGCGGTGTCGACTCCGGCATCGATGACGAGATGCGCGACGTGGATGTTCTTCGGCCCGAGCTCGCGCGCCATGCTCTGCGCGACCGAGCGCAGGCCGGATTTGGCGCTGGCGAACGCCGCATAGCCGACGCCGCCGCGCATGCTCGCGGTCGCGCCGGTGAAGAAGATGCAGCCCTGACCGCGCGACAGCATCACCCGGGCCGCTTCGCGCCCGGTGAGGAAGCCGGCGTAGCAGGCCAGCTCCCAGACCTTGCGGAACACGCGCTCGGTCGTGTCCAGCAGCGGAAAATTGACGTTGCCGCCGACATTGAAAATGCAGACTTCGAGCGGCGCGTGCGCGTCGGCGGCGCGCAGAAAGGCGGTGATGTCGTCCTCCTTGCGGGCATCGAGCCCGCGCGCCACGACCTTGCCGCCGGCGGTTTCGATGTCGTTGACGAGCGGCGCGAGCTTGTCGGCGTTGCGCCGGCCGGCGAAGATGGTGAAGCCCTCGGCGGCGAACTTCTTCGCGATGGCGGCGCCGATGAAATCTCCGGCTCCGACGACCGCCGCGGTGGCATTGCGCTCAGCCAACTCCGTCCTCCCCGCGCGCCGGCGTGCTCGGCGCCGCTACGCTGCGGCATTCTGGGCCACCTGTCCAGGTGATGAAATAGCGTGCACAATTCGTCGACCGCGGTTCGCGCGGCGTCGCTCGCCCGCGACGTTCGACTTTTCCAGACGCCATCCTCTCGCGGCGAAACTTTCGAGAACCACCATGCAACCCAGAACGCCCTCCCCTCGTCAGGCCATGACGCGAAGGGCCATCGTCGCCACGGCCGCGGCCATGGCGGCAGCCCCTGCGCTCGCAGAAGAGTGCCGACTCGGTCCGCCGCCGCACCACAAGGGTCCGCCGGTGTTCCTGGACTACGACCAGGTCGAGCTCGATGCTTCATACGATCAGGTGTCCTATGAGCCGCTCATCGCTCAGGTCTCCCAACGCCTCGCCAGCAACAGCGAGGCGGCGCGGGCGCGCATCGGCGTTCCGCGGCGCGTGGCCTATGGTCCGTCCGATGTCGAAAAGCTCGATATCTATCGCACCAGCCAACCTCGCGCGCCGGTCTTCGTGTACATGCACGGCGGCACCTGGCGCTGGGGCGCGGCGAAGGATGCCGGTTTTCCGGCGGAGATGTTCGTCAATGCCGGGGCGCATTACGTCGCGCTCGACTTCATCGGGGTGCAGGCCGCCGGCGGCGACCTCGGTGTGTTGGTGGCGCAGGTCCGCCGCGCCATCGCCTGGATCTACAAGAATGCCGAAAGCTTCGGCGGCGATCCCGAGCGCATCTATGTCGGCGGCCATTCCTCCGGCGGTCACCTCTGCGGCGTCGCGCTGGTTACCGAGTGGCGGAACGAGTTCGGAATCCCCGATACCGCCGTCAAGGGCGGGTTGTGCATGAGCGGCATGTACGATCTGGCGCCGGTGCGGCTTTCCTGGCGCAGCAAGTACCTGAACTTGACCGACGCCATGGTCGATGCGCTCAGCCCGCAGCGCCACATCGACAGGATCAATGCGCCGATCGTGGTGAGCTACGGCACTTTCGAAACGCCGGACTTCCAGCGCCAGAGCCGCGACTTCGCCGCCGCGGTCAAGGCCGCGGGCAAGGAGGTCACGCTCCTCGAAGCGCCGAACTACGCGCATCTCGAAATGGGCGAGACGCTCGGCAATCCCTACGGCCCGAACGGCCGCGCCGCGCTCGCCTTGATGCGGCTTGCGCGCGGTTGACCGGCCGCGAACAATGCGGCAACCCGCTTCACGGCCAAAGCGAGGAAACGATGGACAGGGACAGGGTCAAAAACTTTGCCGACAAGGTGTTCGGTGACATGGCCGGCGCGATGACGGCAGGCATGGGCTATGTCGGTGTGAAGACCGGGCTGTTCCGCGCCATGGCCGGCAAGGGGGCGATGACGGTCGATGACGTCACGCGTGAATCGGGATTGATGCCGCGATACGTCGAGGAATGGCTCAAGGGCATGACCTGCGCCGGCTATCTCGACTACGCCGCCGCCGGCGAAACCTACCGCCTGCCCGACGAGCACGCCTTCCTGCTCGCTTCCGACGACACCGACCATTTCATGGGCGGCCTGTTCAGCATGGTGCCGGTGCTGCTGCGCACCGCACCCGATGTCGCCACCGCGTTCGCGCGCGGCGGCGGCGTCAAGTTCGAGGCGTTCGGCTCCGAAGCGGTCGCCGGCCTCGACCTGATGAATCGCGGCCAGTACGAGCAGCGGCTCACCAGCTACTGGCTCAAGGCCCTCCCTGACGCCGCCGCCCGCCTGCAGGCCGGCGGCCGCGCGCTCGACGTGGGCTGCGGCGCCGGCCGGGTGTGCATGGCGCTCGCCAAGAATTTTCCTGCGGCCACCATCGTCGGCCTCGACCCGGACAAAGAATCGATTCGTCAGGCGGAAACCGCCGCCGCTGCCGCCGGATTGTCCGGCCGCGTATCGTTCGTTGCCGCAAGCACGGGCGATCTCGATGCGAGCGAGCGTTTCGATCTCGTCACCGCTTGCGACTGCATCCACGACTTCGCCGCCCCGGAGCGCACGCTCAAGGAAATCCATGATTTGCTCGATCCGCATGGCACGCTGTTCATCATCGAACCCAAGGCCGGCGACCAGCTCGAGGACAACATCAATCCAATCGGCACCATGTTCTACGGGTTCAGCATCTTCCATTGCATGACCCAGTCGCTCGCCCGCGGCGGCCCGGGGCTGGGCACCTGCCTCGGCCCGGCCCGCACCGAGGCGCTGCTGCGCAATGCCGGCTTCCAGGGTTTCGAGCGTCTCGATATCAAGAGCCCGACGAATTTGTTCTACGCCGCGCGACCTTGAGCGCAGCGAGTCGCTGGATGGCTTTTCGGCGCGGAGACACGTCGCGGGCTCGGACATCAGGACGCTGACGGCTTTCGCGGCGCTCGATTCATCCGCCATCCCGCCGAGGCGTTCTGAAGGAGAGTGCGGCGGCGATCAGGCAAAGCGCCAGCAGGGGGAATTCGAGCATGACAGTGCGCATTGAGAAAAACGGATCGGTCTGGACCGTGATCCACGACCGTCCCGAGGCCCGCAACGCCATGGACCCGGCAAGCGCCGAGACGCTGACTGCGGCCTTTCTCGAATTCGACGCCGACGAAAGCGCCGCGGTCGCGGTGTTCTACGGCGCCGGCGGAGCATTCTGCGCCGGCTGGGATCTCAAGTACGTCTCGACGCTCGACGTCGAGCATCCGCTCGGCGAGCTCGATATCCCGACGGCCGGCCCGCACGTCAACGGCGGCGAGATTCCGCGCGGCCCGATGGGGCCGTCGCGGCTCGAATTGGACAAGCCGGTCATCGCCGCCATCGAGGGCCCCGCCGTCGCCGGCGGCATGGAGCTCGGCCTGTGGTGCGATTTCCGCGTAATGGCCGAGGACTCCTACTTCGGCGTCTATTGCCGCCGCTGGGGTGTGCCGCTCATCGACGGGGGCACGGTGCGGCTGCCGCGTATCGTCGGCCAGGGCCGCGCGCTCGAAATCATTCTCACCGGGCGCAAGGTTCCCGCGGAGGAATGCCTGAGCATCGGTCTGTGCGAATATGTCACGCCGAGGGGCGGCGCCCGGGCGAAGGCGGAGGAGCTGGCGCAGCAGATTGGGCGCTTTCCGCAGGTCTGCGTGCGTGCGGATCGGCGCTCGGCGATCAGGAGCCACGGCCTGACCGTGCGCGAGGCGCTGATTCAGGAATGGTACAACGGCCGCGGCGCGCTGATCGAGAACGGCGTCGCC
>Ga0210409_10003550_pt1 | contig 17323 bp, 11 predicted proteins | sample IncBWH17MmetaG_FD_161649 | JGI IMG/M metagenome (GOLD analysis project Ga0210409, IMG submission 161649) | Forest soil microbial communities from Barre Woods Harvard Forest LTER site, Petersham, Massachusetts, United States - Inc-BW-H-17-M | ecosystem: Environmental > Terrestrial > Soil >... | reverse complement strand
GAAGTAAAGCGCGGCTCCATGCTGCGTGAAGTTCGCGGCATCGGCACGCTCGTCCCCGAAGATATCCGCTGGATCCCCGCGCAGACGGATTCGCGTATCGACCGCATCGTCATCCATCCCGGAGCTACGGTCCAACCCAACAGCATCATCCTGGAGCTCAGCAATCCCGAATTGCAGCACGACGTTCTCGACGCGGAATACCAGTTGAAGGCCACGCAGGCGGATTACGAAAGCCTCAAGGTCACGCTTAACAGCGAACTGCTGAACCAGCGGTCGGCCACCGCGATAGTTCGCAGCGAGTACGAGCAGGCCAAGATCCAGCATCAGGTCGATCAGAAGCTCTACGCGGAAGGCGTGGGTTCCGACGTGACCGAACAACTTTCCAGAGTGAAAGAGCAGCAGCTCGCGATTCGCCTGCAACTCGAGGAAGACCGCACGAAGAACACCGCGGACTCTGCAAAAGCCCGGTTGCTCGCGCAGCAGTCCCATGTCGATCAGCAGCGGGTGTTGTACGAACTGAAGCGCAGCGAAGCCGATGCCCTCCATGTGCGCGCGGGCTTGCAGGGAGTTCTACAACTCGTCCCGGTTGAGGTTGGCCAGCATGTCGAGCCGGGCACCAACCTCGCGCGGGTGGCCAATCCCAAACAGTTGAAAGCCGAAATTAAGATCCCCGAGACGCAAGCAAAAGACGTGGCCATCGGTCAGAAGGCCACCATCGACACCAGAAATGGCGTGGTAAAGGGTCAGGTCTCTCGCATCGATCCTTCCGTGCAGAACGGCACCGTGACCGTCGATATCGAGTTTCTGGAACCGCTTCCTCTCGGCTCCCGCCCCGATCTCAGCATCGATGGCACTATCGAACTCGAAAATCTGCCCAACGTTCTTTACGTCGGCCGCCCCGTCCACGGCCAGTCCGAAAGCATCGTTGGCCTCTTCAAGCTGGTTGACGACGGCTCGGAGGCTGTTCGCATCAATGTCAAGCTTGGAAAAAATTCCGTCAACACCGTAGAAATTCTCCAGGGCCTGCAAGTCGGAGATAAAGTCATCCTCTCCGACATGTCCAACTGGGATCGTTTCGACCGCGTTCGCTTACGTTAGGAGCTGATTTTGTTCGACTGCCGGCACATCATGATCGCCTGCTCTAGTTTGTGTAGGGACCGCCTTCTGAGGCGGTCCGCCAACGATCCGGCATCGTCCCACAAAGTTTCTTGGCAACTTGTTTCTTCAACTCGGAGGCACTTCGCATGACTTCGGCAAACGATACTCTCATCCAAATGGATGGCGTGGAGAAAATCTTCTTCACCGATGAACTGGAGACGCACGCACTCTCGCAGATTCATCTGGAGATAAAAAAGGGCGAATACATCGCCATTGCAGGTCCGTCTGGATGCGGCAAGTCCACCCTGCTGGCCATTATCGGCCTGCTCGATTCTCCCACCGGTGGCGTCTACACCTTGAACGGAAAGCCTGTCTCGGGCCTTTCCCTGAATGATCGAACGCGCATTCGCAATCGCGAAATAGGGTTCATCTTCCAGGCGTTCAACCTCATTGGCGACCTTACCGTCTACGAAAACGTGGAGCTTCCGCTCACCTACCGCAGCATGGGCTCCGCGGAACGCGCGGAGAAAGTGCAAAGCGCGCTGGATCGCGTGGGCATGGCGCACCGCGCAAAACACTATCCCGCGCAGTTATCCGGCGGTCAGCAGCAGCGCGTCGCGGTCGCTCGAGCATTGGTCGGAGATCCCCTGATTTTGCTGGCCGATGAACCGACGGGTAACCTGGATTCGAAAAACGGGGACGCCGTGATGGATTTGCTGCGCGACCTGCACGCCAACGGCGCGACCATTTGTATCGTCACTCACGACCCGCGCTACGCGGACCACGCCGAGCGCACCGTCCATCTTTTCGACGGCACCATCACCAATGAAACCAAAGGTACCGCGGAACACGTGGGCTCACGGTGAGACCTCTTGCGATGGTTAGCGAGCACGAGTCTGGAAAAACGTCTGGACGGACTTACCCTTCGGCAGCTACCGTAATGCGGTCGCGGCCTCTGGATTTTGATTCGTAAAGGGCCGTGTCCGCGAGCTTCAGCAGTTCCTCTTCGCTGGAAGCGTGTCCCGGAAACGCTGCGATTCCCATCGAGAGGGTAATTCCATCAAGCAACTTTCCATCGTGCCCTACCCGGAGTTGTTTTACCGCCGTGCGTAAACCCTCCGATCGTTTGGCCGCTTCCTCCGCCGTAGATTCCGGAAGAATGACCGCGAATTCCTCTCCGCCATATCGGCACACAACGTCATCTGCTCGATAATGCGTACGAAGGGCTTCTGCCACGGAGCGCAGAACGGTGTCGCCAGCGTCGTGGCCAAACGTATCGTTGACCCGCTTGAAATGATCCAAGTCCATGAACACCACTGCCAGCGGACACTTTTTTCGTTTACTCCGCAGCAATTCGCGTGTGAGCGACTCTTGCATGAAGCGGCGATTGAACAATCCGGTAAGCGGGTCGCGAATGGATTGTTCCCGAAGCGTTTCGCGCAATCGCAGGCTGGCCAGGGACAGCGCAGTCTGTCCGGCAATAGCGACGGACAGACGTTGTTGGGTTGCTTTCAAGGATTCGAACGCTTCGGTCTCGCTGACAGCTTCGCTGCGATTGCATTGCACGTGGAAAACTCCCAACGTTTCGCCCTGGGCCACCAGCGGAACGCACAGGTAACTAGCCAAGAGCGGGTCACGAATGTGCGCGCAGATTACTCCCGCCACAGGGGACTCGCTCCAATAGGCCTGTCCGCGGCGCAAGGCCCAGCACTCGTCCGGTGCGAATTTCGAGTCCGGAGCAAATGGTTGTCCCCATGAGGACGCGACGTCCAGCACATCCCTGGACGGCTTAAACACAAAAAGCGCTCCGCGCGTGGCCTCGGAAAGGACCAGCTTTGCCGATTGGGCGACAACCGCAAATACCTCCTGCAGACTTCCGCAGCACTGCAAGAGATCGGCCAGGTTATTGAGCATGGTCATCTGCATGGTTTGCGTCTGCAATTCCGATACAAGCTTGTCCAGCGACTCCGCGTGTTCTTCAGCCTCCGATACGGATTTCACATGTTCGGAAATATCCCTGTAGATAGCGTAAGAGGCGGAGCGCCAGTTACTCAGATCGAAGGCCACCTCGTGTAGCTCTATGTCCAGAATCTTTTTGTCCTTGCGGATCCTTCGGACAGCTCGGCGGTTGGGTTGTCCAAACGCCAAACCGCCGGCTCGCTCCTTGTGCCGGTCGGAGCGTTCTGCCAAACACACCAGGGGCTCGAGCGCGTTCCCGAGTACTTCCTCCCGGCTATACAGAAACATTTCCGTGAACGCATCGTTACAAAACTGCACTCTGCCCTCGTTGTCTTGAATCGAGATCGCCAGGGGATTGTGTTCGATAAGCGAATTCAGGAAATCGGTGCGCTCGCTTAACTGTCGCGCGACGCGCTGCCGCTCGGTCACCTCTGATCCTACAAGTAAGCCTGTCCCGGAAACAGCCAGCATGAGCAGTCCAACTTTAAGCTGTAAGCCCGAGGGTGCTGGAAAGACTCGCAGGGCAAGCACAATTCCAAAGTTGAAGATTAGCAGTGCATTCGCTATTCGCTGAATGCCGTGGCGTATCGCGATCCAGATGATCGGCACAAACGCCAGGAAGTAGAATTCCTTGGAACCGAAAGTCCGTCCAAACATGATCCATATAGCAACTACAATTGCGCCGAACTGCGCCACGGCTTCTAGGATGTTTTCAAATCGTACTGTGCCGGAGTGAACCGTTTGTACCCGGGGCGGTTGCTGCACCTCTTCGCGGAACTTTGAAAGTTGATTCCGCGCCCAGGGGAATACATGGATGAGCAGGAATGGTGCAAAGCCGACCAAACCGATCACATCGCCCATGTACCATTGGAAGGCTGACTGCCAAAACTCATTCCACGGAACCGTGTGGTCCTTCGCCAGGCAAAAGACCCCCACAAGCGTCGCGGGCAAAGCCGCAACCATGGTCACAAATATATACCGCACGACATCTCGGCGCTGTCCTAGCGCTGGGTCGATTTTCATTGGCCCGCGGAGGACGTACGCCGCTGTGGCATAAGATCCGGAAATAGCAATTGGAGCGACTAATCCACTCCAGGAAAACAGCGGCTGATGGTACATCGCGACGCTGGCGAGTGCGTCGGCAAACACCAGCAAAGGAAAATACCGCGGGCTGATGCACAGCATTACCGCCAATACCAGCCCGGTTGCCGGGTACCACGCCGTGAATCCCAGTTCGGGCGTAACCAAAGTGATTTCGGGGCGATTCAGCAAAAGATAAAATACGATTACCGAGAGGGAAAAGATCAAGTGGCGCGTGATCAGGTGGTCGTTCAGGAAGGCACTGGCCTCGATCGTATGATCGCCCCATCTTTCGGCCCTGTTGTATGAGGATGCCATCTAATTTGCGGGAAGATTACACTGTTCTAAAATACCGTCTACGTCTTTACGCCCCATGAGTTTGTTCACAATTGGACAATTTCTTCTGTTAGAGAACTCTGAGCCCGAAATCACGAGGCTATTTTTGTTTTCTATACCCTTCGCAAGAATTCGTTCGCGCGCATAATCCCCTTACGACCCCTGTTCTCCTCGCGAATGGTGAAGCCGGGCCAACTCCTCTCGTTACTAAATCTGATGAGCATACTGACAGCCAATGGCGTGGCTCGGCGTTGACACCAATCCGTGGTTGGGAAACCGACCAAATCCGCTGGCCCTGGGCGTTCTTGGGCGCACGGGATCGCTACGGCAGGGAAGCCAAGCCCCAGTTCGCTAGCGCACCGCAGCAGTCCGTAAGCACATTTCCATCACAATTGCGCCGGCCAAGGCCGTCAAAAGGGCCACTGGCATCGCCAGCAGACCAACCCTCAAAAAGCTCCAAAAGCCAACCTCCACCTTTTCTTTGCGCAGCGCGATCAGCCAAAGAATCGTCGCCAACGACCCGGTGATCGATAAGTTTGGCCCCAGGTCCACGCCGATGAGCACGGCATTCGCGATCAATCCATTGACGTGAGCCGCCTGAACAGTGCTTCCCGCTATCAGGCCGAGGGGCAGGTTGTTGACAAAGTTATTCGCGACGCCCACGGCAAATCCGGTGATCAACGTGCCGGTCCATACTCCAAGGTGTTGCGCCCAAACCAAACATCGCTGCGTCAGGCGCATCGCGCCGATACTTTCTACCGCGTCCACCATGACGAACAGTCCGGCCACCAAAACCAGCGTTGCCCAACTGATTTCGCGAAAGAGCGGTAAAGGATTGCTGCGCGCCTTGATGGAGACAATCGCCGTGACCGCCAGCGCGGCCAGGCACGTCGGTAAGCCCAAGTCCTTCTCCAGAAACGATGCAATCAGCAGAATGACCACCACGCCCGCCAGCGCGCACAACACGATCTTGCCATCGTTTCCCAGCGGCTTGGCTTCGACTTCGCGCTCGATGTCCGCGTTAAGTTGTTTGCGAAAGATCCAGCGCATCACCGCGAACGTTGTCGCGATGGATAGAAGGGACGGAACGCCGAACGACAACAGCCATCTCCCCAGCGGCGGCATATGGTTGTGAAAAACCACCAGATTCGCCGGATTGGAAATCGGCAGTACAAACGACGCCGCGTTCGCAATCAGGGCGCAAACGAACAGGTATGGCAGAGGTTCGATCTTGGCCTTGCGCACCGCGCTTAGGATCGCGGGCGTCAGCACCACCGCGGTCGCGTCGTTGGACATAAATATCGTGACGATTGTCCCGACGCCGTAAACCAACGCGAATAGTCTCGAGCAGGAGCCCTTGGCGCTTCGTAGGGCAACAGAGGAGAGCCAATCGAAGACTCCATGCTCGCGGGCAAGCTCAGACAGCAGCATCATTCCGATCAGAAATAGGCAAACATCCGTCGCCTTCGCTGCCGCCCGGCCAACGAGCCGCAGTGGCACCAATTGAAGAAGGAGCAATAGCAAAACTCCGCCACTGATCCAATACACTTCCGGGATATTACGAGGACGGATGAGCATCAGTGCAATGCTCGCGCCAACAATCACTGAAAGCACGAGGTGCGCGCCGCCTAACGATTCCAGCATCTCCTCTTTCCTCGCGCGGCGCTCATTGCGGTGCGCACTCAACGCTAACTAAGTTTACGGCATCTCGTTTGCCTCCCGTTTCTACGGATTTTTTGGTGTGGAAATGTGTGGATTTTCGTTATATTCCTATCCGGCAGAATTAATACAACCTTCATTTCTCAAAAACAGATGTAACGGCAGGGCGTATCGTCCCATCCAACCCCAGCATAGCGCCGCCTTCACCGCGAGAAGGAGACTTCACATGACAAGTTTTTTCTTAAATGGAAAGCAGGTCCAGGTTGAAGATGACCCTTCGACTCCGCTGCTTTGGGTTTTGCGAGACTCACTGGGAATGACCGGCACGAAATTCGGGTGCGGAATGGCTTTGTGCGGCGCGTGCACCGTCCACCTGGAGGGCCGGGCGATTCGCTCCTGCGTTTCGCCGGTGTCGCGAGTGGAAGGCAAGCACGTCACTACCATCGAAGGCCTGTCCAACGATCTCTCTCACCCGTTGCAGAGAGCGTGGATTGAATTGGACGTGCCTCAATGCGGTTACTGTCAGTCTGGACAGATCATGAGCGCGGCGATTCTTCTGAAGGAGAATCCCAAGCCAACCGACAAAGACATCGATGAAGCTATGAGTGGGAATATTTGCCGCTGCGGAACCTACCCCAGGATTCGCAAAGCGATCCATCGCGCCGCCGAGATGAGCGGCGAGCGGAGCACGAAATGAGCGCCCCAGCGATGGTCGGCCGCCGCGCCTTCCTGCGAACCAGTGCGGCGGTAGGCGGTGGGCTGCTGGTGACCTGGCACGTACCGCTCCTGAAAAATGGTGGCGAAGCGTATGCCGCCGATAAGGACGCCTACGCAGTAAACGCATTCGTGCGGATCGGGACGGACGAAAGCGTCACAGTGATCTCCGCCCACTCGGAAATGGGGCAGGGAATTTACACCTCGCTGCCGATGCTGTTGAACGAAGAATTGCAAGCGGACTGGGCGAAAATTCGCGTAGAAGCCGCGCCGGTCGACAAGGCCTACAACCACCCCGTGTTCGGCATCCAGATGACTGGTGGAAGCACCACTTCACCCGCCGAATGGACGCGGTACCGCAAGATGGGCGCGGTGGCGCGCGTGATGCTCGTGGAAGCCGCCGCAAAGCAATGGGGCGTGGATCCGGGAAGTTGCCACGTGGAAAAAGGCGTGGTGATTCATGAAGGGTCCAAACGCAAGGCTACTTACGGATCTCTGGCCAGCGCCGCGTCGCAACTGGCCGCTCCCGCGGAAGTACCGTTGAAAGACGCCAAGAGCTTCACGCTCATTGGAAAGCCGACGAAGAGGCTGGACACACCGTCAAAAACGAACGGAACGGCACAATTCGGCTTGGACGTAATGGTCCCTGGAATGCTCTACGCAGTGGTGATGCGTCCGCCCGTCTTCGGTGGCAAGGTCCGTGGGCTGGACGCTAGCGAAACGCTGAAAATTCCTGGTGTCAAAGTCGTCGAGCAAATTCCTTCCGGCGTCGCGATAGTGGCCACTAAATTTTGGGCCGCCAAACTGGGGCGAGACAAACTAAAAGTGGATTGGGATCTGGGTCCCAATGCAGGACTTTCCACGGAGAAGATGTTGCAGGATTTCGCGGAGACCTCGCGGAAGTCCGGAAACATCGCCAAGAAAGTCGGCGATCCGGCCGGAGCACTTAAGGGCGCCGCAAAAACGATTGCCGCCACCTACGATGTTCCATACTTGGCGCACTGCATGATGGAACCCCTGAATTGTGTCGTCGATTTGCGTGCGGATAGCTGCGAACTGTGGACCGGCACGCAATTCGAAACTGTGGATCACGCCAGCGCCGCCAGAGTTGCTGGCTTGCCTCCGGAAAAAGTAAAACTGAACACCACGTTGTTGGGTGGCGGATTTGGGAGGCGGGCGAACCCGGCATCCGATTTCGTAGTCGAGGCCGTGCACGTAGCGAAGCTTGCGAAAGCCCCGGTGAAAGTCGTCTGGACACGCGATGACGATCTAAAGGGTGGCTGGTATCGCCCGATGTGGCACGACCGCTTTGCGGCAGGCCTGGACGCGAACGGTGAACCGGTCGCGTGGACCCACACGATTGTTGGGCAGTCGATCGCGCAAGGAACTCCGTTTGAATCCATGATGGTAAAGGACGGAGTGGATGTCACTTCCGTGGAAGGCGCTGCTGACATTCTCTACGGGATCCCAAATCTGCAGGTCGATTTGCATACGCCGAAGATTGGTGTTCCGGTGCAGTGGTGGCGTTCCGTTGGTCACTCGCACACCGGGTTTTCCGTCGAAGCCTTTTTGGACGAGGTAGCCCATGCCGGCGGCAAGGATCCTTACGAATTACGGCGCAAGCTCCTGGCAAAGCAACCACGGATGCTGGCAGTTCTGGATCTTGCTGCTCAGAAGGCCAAATGGGGATCGCAGCTTCCGCCGGGGATTGGTCGCGGTATTGCAACTCACTTTTCCTTTGATAGTTATGTGGCCCAGGTTGTGGAAGCTTCGGTGGAGAAAAACGGCACCGTACGGTTGCATCGCGTGGTCTGTGCCGTGGATTGCGGCCTGGTGATCAATCCCGACACCGTCAAGGCGCAAATGGAAGGCGGCATCATTTTTGGACTAACCGCCGCGCTGAAAACGGAAATCACGCTGAAGAATGGACGGGTGGAGCAAACGAATTTCCATGACTACCAGATGTTACGGATGTTCGAATCGCCCGAAATAGAGGTACATATCGTGCCGAGCACGGAAAATCCTTCCGGAGTTGGCGAACCAGGCGTCCCTCCGGTAGCGGCCGCTTTGACGAACGCGATTTTTGCCGCGACAGGGAAACGTGTTCGCAGGCTACCGATTCGCGTCAGTGATCTGGCATAAAAGGGGGCAGAGTCATGAGCGAGTTTTCAAGAAGGAACAAAGAGAACTCTGGAAGCCCCACCCCCAGCGTCCATCGCGTCCTTTTTTCGCTATCCATTGTTGCCAGCACAGTGCTGGTGGTCGCATCCATCCTTGCCGGCCCGCCAAAAGCAAAACCTGATGCCGCTGCGTCTCGCGCCGCTTTTCTGCAGTTATATCGGGTGCTCACCTCGCCGCGTTGCCAGAATTGTCACCCAGCCGGCGACGCTCCCTTGCAGGGAGACGACAGCCACGTTCATTTGCAATACGTAAAGCGCGGCAAAGATGGCCACGGTGTTTACGGCATGCGCTGCGACACTTGTCACCAAACCACGAACCTCCCGGGTGAACACATGCCGCCCGGAAATCCAAAGTGGTCGTTGCCCACACCGGAACTTAAAATGGTGTTTGTAGGGCGTTCCCCTGCGGAGCTTTGCAAGCAAATCAAAGATCCGAAGCAAAATGGCAACCGGACTCTTGACGCCCTGGTGGAGCACATCGGGAAAGACGATTTGGTCGGCTGGGGCTGGAATCCCGGGGACGGCCGCACTATGCCGCCGCTCACCCGGCCGGAGACCGTTGCACAACTGAAGATCTGGATCGACGGCGGAGCCGCCTGCCCGGAGTAACTGGGCTAACCTCCGTGAAACGATTCTCGTCGCACGCGTACAAGAAATCACCTAACAAAGCAGGGTGTCCGCTCCAACCGGAGTTTGTTACGCTTTAGGAATGCAACTAGAACATCTTGGCCTCATTGGTAATTGTCAGCTATCCGCGCTGGTGAATCACAATGGCGAAATAGTTTGGTGTTGCCTGCCGCGATTCGATTCCGAGCCGGTGTTTTCGACGCTGCTCGATGAGAAAGAAGGCGGCAGATTCCTCGTCGGCCCTGCCGGCGGCGAGATTGGCGAACAATCCTACGTTGACAACACCAATATCCTGGAAACCCGCTTCGAAACTCCCACCGGTTCCTTTCGCGTGCTGGATTTCGCGCCGCGCTTTGTTCAATACGACCGCACCTTCCGCCCAACGCAAATATTTCGCGTGGTGGAACCTATCGAAGGTTCGCCGCGCATCCGTGTGATCTGCGAGCCGCGTCTGGGTTGGAGCAAAGGAACGCCCACGCGCGTCAGCGGCTCGAATCACGTGCGCTTCGAGGGCTTCGAAAGCCAGTTGCGCTTAACCACCAACATTCCCATTTCGTATCTCGGCGGCCAGGCGTTTACGCTCACAGAACAAAGACACCTGGTGCTGACGTGGGGAACCCCGGTGGAAGAGCCGCTGAGGCCGCTCAGCGCACGATTCCTGGCGGAAACGCAACGCTACTGGCAACGCTGGGTGAAGCAGTGCAACGTTCCGCCGCTCTATCAGAATGCCGTTATTCGCTCTGCGCTGGCATTGAAGCTGCATTGCTTTGAAGACACCGGCGCGATCATCGCGGCGATGACCACCTCGATTCCCGAAGCTGCCGGAAGCGGCCGCACCTGGGACTACCGCTATTGCTGGCTACGGGACGCCTATTACTCGCTGAGCGCCTTCCGCCTGCTGGGACAGTTCGAAGAACGCGAAGACTTCATGCATTACCTTTTGAATGTTGCCGGCGGTTCGCCCGATCTGAATCTTAAGCCGCTGTACTGCGTCGATGGAACGCCTGGTCCGGAAGAACGAATCCTGGAAAATTGGGCGGGATTCAACGGAGAGAAGCCGGTCCGCGTAGGCAACGGCGCGGCAACGCACACGCAAAACGACGTTTTTGGAGAAATGGTTTTGGCGCTCGCCCCGATATTTCTCGACGAGCGCTTTAACGCCGACCGCACGCCTGTGGCCCTCGAACTAATCGAGCGGCTTGCACGCAAAGCCATTTCCGTAGCGGGTCAGCCGGATGCGGGCATTTGGGAATATCGAACGGAATGGAAGCCACAGACTTTCTCGAATCTGATGTGTTGGGCGGCAGCCGACCGTATGGCGCGCGTGTATTCCGTTCACGTGCCCGCCAATGAGCCGGAATTTCGCGCTGCCAGCGAACGCATTCGCGAAGAGATCATTGCCAAGGCGTGGTGTCCGCAGATCGACAGCTTCGTCGCGACCTACGAAGGACGCGATCTCGATGCTTCCTTGCTGCAGATGGCCTATCTGCGATTTTTGCCGCTGGGTGACTCGCGAATCGCTTCAAGCATAAAAGCAATCCGTAAAGGTCTCGCAAATGGCGACTGGCTATTCCGCTATCAGTTGGACGATGGATTTGGCCGGCCACAGGTGGCTTTCATCATTTGTACTTTCTGGTTGATCGAGGCGCTAGCCGATTCTGGACAAACGGAAGAGGCCAAGGCCGTCATGGACCGCGTGCATTCCGTCTTTTCTGGCCTCGGGCTTCTCTCCGAGGACTACGAAACTTCGAACATGCGCATGTGGGGAAACTTCCCGCAAGCCTATTCGCACGTCGGGCTGATCCACGCGGCGTTTGCCGCATCTCCGCCCTGGGCCGACGTGCTGTAGCACACTGTGACCAGGCAGAACCCTCGCAGCTTACAATCTCTTTTCTTTAGGAGAATGGGGCTTCAGCCCCAGCGTAACGTGCGTGTTCTCGACCGGGCTTTGGCCCCTGAAGGAAGCTTCACGTCGAATTAGTTCACGGTAACCGCAATATTCGTGGTGTGCATGATCGAGCCGCTCTGCGCGGTGATTTGCGCCGTATACGATGCAGGCGTTGGGGTCGTCACAGTTTTCGAGGTGGAACCCCCACCTCCGCCGCAGCCCGCGAACGCGCCAGCAATTAGAAGCGCACAGACGCCGAAACTCAGGCGTGGTCGAAGGCGTGCGGCACTCCTCAGGAACCCAAAAACCACGAATGGCAGCAAGCTGAATGAAACGAAAAGCGGAACGTACCGAGTATGGAAAATATTCTGCGAGCCAGTCAGTCCGGACCAGCGAGATTTGTTTTCTTGCGGTCGTACGGCTGCGCTGGCAACACTGATCGTCACGGTACTCGTTCCGGAACCAGCGATGCTGGCCGGCGAAATGGAACAACTAATTGCAGCGGGTACCGAGCAAGTCAAAGCCACCGTCCCGGAAAACGAATTCACAGCCGCGACAGTAAGTTTCGTGGTTGTGGAAGAAGTTCCGCTGAGGGTAACCGCGGTAGGACTCGCCGAAAGTTGAAAATCTGCAGCTGGGGCAGTCGAACCGGAACTCTGCCAATCCATGGCTAGATTGAAGGCGTCGATTGATCCAAGTCCCGTGACCTGGTCGTATCCGGCAGTGGTCGAAAAACCCAGCGAACCGTTGGTGCAATCCTTCGATGCAGCCGTGCAAGGCACGATGTTGTTTCCAGAGGTGACATCGTGAAAAGCGGACGGCGAGTTCGTTGCGAGAGCGTAAAGCGTCGGATTGATATTGCCCTGCCCGCTCCCGAATTTTTGGTTGAGCAGCGCGACAATACCCGCCATCGCCGGCGAGCCAGCCGAAGTCCCCCCCACAACAGTGAGATTGTTGCTGGAATCACGAAACCCAGTGACGCAGCTTCCATTCGAACAAATCAGAAATCCGTCGTGATCCGGCGAAGCGCTGAGGGAAACATCCGGAACGTCGCGGTGGCCGTCGCTGGGAACACCTTTGCCAGTCTGCCACGCGGGTTTCGTAAATATCGTGCTGACCCCACCGCCGCTCGCGGAAAGCACCTTGTCGGAAGCGGTGTCATTCCAGGCTTCTTCGGGAATGAAACTCAGTGCGGAACCGTTCAGGCTATCGTTGGTCGCGCTCCAGTATTGACTGGCGTTCGCTCCTTCCAGAAATTCCGTGCCGCCGACTCCGGTGACATATGGAATGCTCGCTGGTACATCCACGGAAAATCCCGTCGTTGCGCTTGTAGATGTCGCACTCTCGCAATCCGCGGCACCGGAATCTCCCGAGGAAGCCGTAATGGTCATGCCTTGCGCATTGGCTTGCTGCGCCATGGTCGATAGCGCCTGGGCTTCGCTGGGTGTGTAGTGCGCTTCGCAATCGCCGTAGGACATAGCCAGAACCGGCGCGAGATTGTGGGTGATCGCGTAATCGAACGAATTTATGACGCTGGTGGAATTGACGTAGATAATCGTCGCACCCTTGGCGACTGCGCCGGACCACTCTAGATCGAGATCCGCTTCCGTCATATCGTCCGCCTTGGTGCCCGGATCGGCGCCATCCAGAACTACTTGCGGATCGTTCTTGGCAAGTCCCGCCGCGGCGCGAAAGGCTTCGATGTCGGTGAGCTTGATATCCGTTTGCCCCGCCACGGCAATCTTTTGTCCGGTGCCGTCGATTCCGCTGTTGTACAGCGCCTTCACGTCATAAATCGTCGCGAAGTCATCCGGGGCCACAAAGTGAGCTCCAGAAATGCTGGACGTAAAATGGGGGTCGAGGAACGCCTGCACCTGCCGTCGATTGCGCACCGCACGCGGTTTCAGTGTGAAATCATTCAACCCGCGAATGCCGACTACCAAGCCGGAGAGTGCCTGCGGAACGGAAGGCTCGATGTTATTGGCGTAGTGCAGTTCACCGTTCACGTTGTAGTGGCGAATTTCCACGCTAAACAGCGATTGCGTCTGCGCGGCCGTGGCGTCGAACGAAATCCGGTTGCGGCTCGGAGCAACCTCGCGCAGCGCTATTCCCACACTGTTAAGCCAGACGCGAACGGTTTCCACCTGCGCCGCGGACAAACCGTAGGCCTCCGCGAACTGGTCTGGTGTAATCCATTTGTGATATGCAGGCGAATTGGGGTTCTGCTGGTCCTGAAGCAATTGCTGCAAGGCTGCTTGTTGTGTAGCCGATGGCGCAAATACGAGCGATAAAGACAGCTTTTGAGCGGGATCGATGGCACCCATATCCTGCGCGGCGCGAAGGAGTGGATGAATGTGTCCCTTTAGCGGAACCCTCTCGGCGGATTCAATCTGTACCGGAGTGGTGCTCTGGGCCACCGGTAAAACGAGAAACGAAACAGTTGCTCCCACCGCAATTCCAGCAATACTAGAAAATATACTCGCTTTGCGCACCCGCACTGTTGGCACCTCGACCTGAGCGTGACTGGTGATTATAAGACGCGCTGGGTGCTGGGAATGTTGTACCGTCGTTTTTGCAACCGGGCCGTATGCCGCCCTTAAATCGCAGACCAGTTTTCCGGTGGCTATGGTACTCGCGCTCTGTCAAAGGCATCCTGCCAGGAACAAATCCACAGTCCCCTGAAACTGGAGACTCTCTTCCGCCAATCCCAAAACCTGCATCCAACGTAAGAACGCCCTGGCTGGGAATGTGCGCCATACGCACAAAACACCTTATGGAAGTGCATTCCGGCGCAGTTTCCTATACTATGAGACGAGTTTCGAACTAATGCCTGGCAAAGCAAAGCGAGTTTATTTCCTGGCGCTGCTCCTCGTGGCCGTTGTCGTTGCGGCCCAATTGCACTGCTGTGTCGAGCTGAATTCCAGCACCTTGGATTCGCACGTCTGTCCCATTTGTTCCTCGGCGGGGGCCGCTATCGCCCCTAGTGCCATGAACATGGCGATGGTTCCGGCAATGCACCGCCTGGAAGTTTCCGCCACAACAGCTATGGTTTCCGTCGTAGTTCTCCGCAACACCTCCCCCCGAGCGCCTCCCGCAGCGTAGCTGTCTAACTCATTCCCTAATTCTCCCAGGACAATTGTTTGTTGTTCGCCTCTCGACAGGGGCGCACCAGGAGTTATCAACTTGCGGAAAGGAATCCTCTCGATTGCGGCTTTGGCCGTCTTACCTGCCTTTGTAGCGGGCCAGGAAAAGCCTGCCCCGACGGTCACGCCACCTCCAGCTCCGGCTCCCACCACGCCCGCTACCCCGCCGCAGGCGCGCGCGCCGCAAATCGGCTCCGTCCGCATCACCCTCGACGACGCCATTCGCATGGCCCTCCTGCACAACCACGCGTTGCAGGCCTTGCGCTCCACGATTCAGCAGAGCCTCGCGGAAGAGGTCACTGCCAATCTTCGCCCCAATCCCACGCTGGGTCTCGATGCGCAGTTCCTTCCCATCTTCCAGCCCAAACAGTTCACCTCCGACTACATCGACAACCAGGCGCAATTCGACGCAGGCATCGGTTATTTGTTCGAACGCGGCAAAAAGCGCCAACACCGGCTGCAAGCCGCAAAAGACCAAACTGCGGTAGTTCGCTCGCAAGTTTCCGACAGCGAACGCCAACTGACTTTCAACGTCGGTCAGCAATTCGTCGATCTTTTACTCGCCGAATCAACCCTGGAATTCGCGCAGCAGGATCTGGAAAGTTTCCAGAAAGCCGTAGACATAAGCAACGAGCGCTATCGCGTCGGGGACATGAGCGAAAGCGACTTCCTGAAAATTAAGCTCCAGCTGCTGCAATTCCAGACGGACGTTTCCGCCGCCAAATTAGCTCGCCTGCAAGCCTCCGCAGCGCTGCGCCAGTTGCTCGGATATGAGTCCGTCCCAGAAGATTACGACCTTGAGGGAACACTGGCCCACCAGCCGCTGCACGCCGAACTACCAGATCTGAAAGCCCTCGCGGCCATCAATCGTCCCGACCTCCGCGCAGCGCAACAAGGCGTGGTCGCGGCGGAAAGCCAACTCGCTCTGCAAAAAGCCAACGGCAAGATGGACATCACCGGTACCTTCGACTACAGCCATACCGCCGCAACCAACACCGGCGCATTTTTCTACAACATGCCGCTGCCCATCTTCAATCGCAATCAGGGCGAGATTTCGCGCGCACAATTCGCCATCACCCAAGCCCAGGAACAGGCCAGCGAAACGATTCAGCAAGTTTCCACCGACGTGTTAGACGCCTACGAAAATCTCCGCAGCAACAACGAAATTGTTCAGTTGTACGAGAGCGGCTACGCCGACGAGGCCAAGCAGTCCCGCGATATCAGCGAATACGCCTACCACCGAGGCGCCGCCAGTCTTCTGGATTATTTGGACGCCGAAAGAACCTATCGTGCCAATCAGTTGGCCTACCGCCAGGCGCTCGCGAACTACATGCTCGCACTGGAACAGATGCGCCAAGCCGTGGGCACAAGGACTCTGCCATGAAATATCGCAAGCAAAAACACATCACCCTTTCCGTGATCGCCACGATCTTTGCTCCGCTCGCGCTTTCGTTCTCCGGTTGCGGGAGCTCCGGCCCTGGCGAATCAGAATCCGGCATGACCTCATTCACCGCCAGTGAATCCAAATCGGACACCGCCGAACTCTTCAGCGTCCCGAACGAGCAGATGGCTCGCGTCCAGATCGTGGCCGCGGAAAAAGGCAATCTCCCGCGCACGCTGCGACTGGCCGGCACCGTGGCGTTCAACGCATTTGAAACCACTCCGGTATTTTCTCCGATCGGCGGCCCAGTTCAGGAAATTCTGGTTGCTCCCGGGCAAGTCGTGCATGCCGGCCAGGCGCTCCTCACCGTCACTAGCCCGGACTATTCCACCTCCCGGTCGAGCTACCTCAAAGCTCGCGACGCCTACGCCCTTGCAGACAGGTTGTACACCCGGGCGAAAGATCTTTACGCCCACGGAGCCATCTCCGAAGCCGATCTGGAGCAGGCGGAATCCGCTCGCACGCAAGCCCACGCGGATCTGGAATCCACCACGGACTTCCTCATCGCGCTGGGCATGAAAGATCCCGAAGCCATGCTCAAGACCGCGAAATCCACGGCGCAAATTCCAATTCCCGCGCCCGTCGGCGGAGAGATTGTAGAGCGCCTCGTTGGACCCGGCCAGTTGCTGCAGGCGGGTGCGACGCAGACATTCACCATTTCCAACACAAACACGGTCTGGGTCCTGGTGAATGTCTACCAGAACGATCTACCCTACGTGCATCCGGGCGATGCCGTCGAAATCAACACCGACTCCTACCCGGAGCTGTTCAACGGAAAAATTTCCTACATCGCGCCCGCGCTCGATCCCACCACGCGAACCCTGCAAGCGCGCATCGTTACCCAGAATCCCGGGAAAAAACTGAAGAAGGACATGTACGTCACCGCGCTAGTCAGTGCCGGCTCGATTCCCAATGCCATCACTGTCCCGGACACCGCCGTCCTTCGCGACACGGAAAATCAGCCCTTCGTGTATGTGCAGGTCAACGCAAATCAATTCGCGCGCCGCATCGTAGCGCTCGGTCAGAGCAGCAAAGGCCGAATCCAGATCACCAACGGCCTCAAGGAAGGCGAAAAAGTGGTGGGCGAGGGCAGCCTGTTTCTGCAATTCAAGAATTCCATCCAGCACTAAGGGGAGCGCTTTGGGGAAATCTCGATGATTCACCGCATTGTCCAATTCGCTCTTCAGCAGCGCTTCTT
>Ga0210409_10003549_pt1 | contig 17326 bp, 12 predicted proteins | sample IncBWH17MmetaG_FD_161649 | JGI IMG/M metagenome (GOLD analysis project Ga0210409, IMG submission 161649) | Forest soil microbial communities from Barre Woods Harvard Forest LTER site, Petersham, Massachusetts, United States - Inc-BW-H-17-M | ecosystem: Environmental > Terrestrial > Soil >... | reverse complement strand
AAATCTACATCGAGCGCGAAAAAGAATTCGCCCTCGTCGGCAGCATCTACAAAGGAAAAGTCACCCGCGTCCTTCCCGGCATGCAGTCGGCTTTCGTGGATATTGGTCTCGACGGCGACGCCTTCCTGTACGTTAGCGATGTTTTTGAAAATCTGGAGGACTACGACCACGGGCATCCGCACGAGCAGGCGCCCGTGCACTCCGCGGCGCCTTCGATGTCGCCCGTCGAGAGCGCTCCGGTTGATGTTCTGCCGGGCGAATCGTTGGCACGCGCCAGCGAGCATCACGATGAAGCACATCGCGAAGAGTTCCATCCCGAAGAGGCCCACATCGAGGATCATTCCTCTCACGAGGAAGCGCATGCCTCGGAGAGCGAGCACTACGAGGAACACCGCACAGAGAGTCAGCCAGTAACACAGGATTTGGCTCACAACGAGGCTCTGGAGGAGCGCCAGCCGGAATCCAACGCGTCCGCGCCGCAGAATTTTTCGCCCCACTACAATCCCACACAGAACTATCCAGCGCGCACCAGTGGCGACCGCCCGAGCCAGAGCTATGGCCGTGGCAATGACCGAGGCGGAGATCGCGGTGGCGATCGCGGGCGTGGTGGCCGTTGGGGACGCCGCGGAGGGCGCCATCGCGGCGGCCGCCCGCCAGGTGGTCCTGGTGGCGCGCGCAACCTGCCGCCTTCCAAGTACGCTTCACCGCAGGGCGGCGAATCGCGAGGCTACGAAAATCGCGGCGCACCGCCGCGCAGTTACGACAACCGGCGTCCGGAAAGCCCGCGGCCCGCAAGCACGGCGTCTTCGATGGAAGCGGCCGAGGAGCCGATCCTTCTTCCGGGTGAATCCCTGGCAAAGTATCGCGGGAAGCCCGCGGCGGCGTCTGCACCTGCGCCAGCCGTTGAGCATGAAACTCATGATGTACAGCCCGAACCGATGGAGAATGCGCCGCGCACCTCGTCTCCTCTCCCCGCAACGGGTCCTGGCGGCGGCAATGTTCCACGCCGCTTCTCCGGCGGTTTGCCTCGATGGCTCCTGGCCGAGGCCGGCACAGAAGCCGAAGGAAGCCCGGCGAGTGAACCTGCGCACCCAGCGGAAGAAGTTTCCGCGGCTGGGAACGCCGTCGTCGAATCTGAACCCGTTCGGAATGATGCCGAACTAAATGAGGATCAGGTCGCCGCGCTCGCTTCCGGCTTCGTCGAAGCAAAACACGAAGCGACGCAGGAAGAAGCAGAAGCCGATGCCGTCGTCGGCGGGGCCGAATTCGAAGAAGATCAGAACGAAGAAGAGTCAGACGAAGCGGAAGAGACTCCTTCCACGGAAGCCGCTGAGATTTCGGAGTTCTCTGCGGAAGAATCCGAGGAAATCGAAGCAGGCCGTGCCGCCAATCGTGCAGAGTTCGCCGCGGACGTCGCGCAAGAAAGCGCCGAGCACGCCGCAGCCCTGGGCGAGTCCGTGCACATCGAGCATGAGCATGCCGAGCTTGAACACGATCATGCGGAGCACACTGAAACTGAGCATGACGAACACAACGAGCATGCTCACTCCGAACACGAACATTCCGAACACGAGCACCTCGAAATCGAACACGTCGAAGAGGAAGTGATTTCTGCCTCCTCCGGCGAATCCGTCGCCGGAGCGGCCATCATCGATGACGATGTCATTCTGCTTCCAGGCGAAACCCGTTCCCCGCGCAGCAGTGCGCCCGGCGCTCCCCGCGAGGACTTCCCACGGGACTCCGCGCGCATCGGCGGTAATCCGCGCTCGCGCTTCCAGCGGCCTTTCCGCAGTGGCGGACGAGACCGCGGACGCGGCGGACGCCCGGATAGTCGAGGTGGACGTCCCGACAGTCGCAGCGGCCGTCCCGATCGCGGCGGACGCCCCGGTGGACCGCGATTCGAACGCCGTCCCGGCGGCGGCCCGCGGCACGACCGTGGTTATCAAGGCGGCCGTTCCGGCCCGTCGCGCCGTCCGCAGCTCATCTCGGAAATGCTGAAGGCTGGGCAGGATATCGTCATCCAAATCGCCAAAGAGCCTCTCGGCAAGAAGGGCGCGCGCATCACCAGCCACGTCGCCCTCCCGGGCCGCTTCCTGGTTTATATGCCGACCGTTCATCACACCGGCGTGTCGCGAAAAATTATCTCCGCGGAAAATCGTTCACGCCTGCGCCGGTTAGTCAGCGAAGCCGGCAACAGTTATCCCGGCGGCTTCATCGTTCGAACGGCCGCTGGCGGCGCCACCGACGACGAAATCCGCACGGACATTGATTTCCTCGGCAAGACCTGGAACGAAATCAAGGAGCGCAGCGAGCAGCGCAAAGCGCCCGCCCTGCTCCACCGCGACCTCGATCTCGTCGAACGCATGCTGCGCGATTACGTCAGCGACGACTTCACCGCCATCTGGATTGACAACGAAGAGGAGTACGGCAAGATCGTCGAATTCGTCAGCCGCTTCCAGCCCAAGCTCGTCAGCCGCGTCAAGCTCTACACCAAGGAAACGCCGATCTTCGAAGAGTTCGGCATCCAGCACGAGCTGGACAAAGCACTGCGCGCCAAGGTCTGGCTCAAGTCCGGCGGCTACATCGTCATCAACCACACCGAAGCGTTGGTGGCCATCGACGTCAATACCGGCAAGTTTGTCGGCAAGGGCTCCACGCGCCTCGAGGACACCATCGTCAAAACCAACCTCGAAGCCGTGAAGGAAATCGTCCGCCAAATTCGCCTGCGCGACCTCGGCGGCATCATCGTCGTGGACTTCATTGACATGGAAGAGCGCCGCAACCGCGAGAAAGTTTTGTCCGCGCTGCAGCAGGCTCTCGAAGAAGACAAGGCGCCCTCGAAAGCGCTTTCCTTCAACGAGTTCGGCCTCGTCTGCATCACCCGCAAGCGCACCAAGCAGGCGCTCGAGCGCGTGCTCTGCCAGCCGTGCCCGTATTGCACCGGCTCCGGCATGGTCAAGTCCATCCCTACGCTCTGCTACGAAATCCAGGCGGAAGCGCGCAAGATGGCCGCCGCCGGCCAGGAAGGCCCGAACCTGACCCTCCGTGTCCACCCGGAAATCGCCAAAGCGCTAAAGACACGAGAGTCCATGCTCATTGATGAACTTGAGCAGACCGCCCACAAACACATCATCATCCAATCCGACGCCACCCTCCACTGGGAGCAGTACGACATCTACTAGTAGGACAGGCATTCCTGCCTGTCCTACTAGTGGCTTTGTAGGGGCGCAGCACCGCTGCGCCCCTTCTCGGCAACCCAATGCCAGCCTTGTCGGCCTTGGCCCAGGTCTTAGGTTTTCTCTGGAATTACGAACGCCCCGGGAATGTTTCGATCCAGCGTCGCCAGGACCGCACCATTTGCTTTCGCCAGCTGCACGAGATGTCCATCCGTAATCTGCTTGGCTGCCTTCACCCACCTCGGAAGCCGCGACGCATCAAGATCATCGGCAGCAAATACAAATCCAATCCGGCTGCTCGATTTCAGCCTCAACAAGGAGGCTTTCGACTCCTCCACGGAAAGTCCATATTGCGGAAGCCCCAGCACACGCACGAATCCCAGCTCGGTTATCGCGCAAGTCGCGAGTTCATCCTCTTCAGGCCGCAACGCCTGAAACCAGCCCGCAACCTGTTCAAAAAACTCATGTCCCTGGAATCCCACGGCTACTAGAGCGCTTACATCCAGCAAATACCTGCTCATGGAAAGTCAGACAAAGCTTGCTTGACCTGTTTGTGGGTTAGGATGGGAGCTCCGGGCCCGAACGTCAGCACCGCCAGTCCGGTGCGGGGATCGGTGATAATTCTCGCCTTTCTCCGCTTACCTCTTCGGGGTCGCAAAACAATCGCATCGCCTTCCAGCTTCACATCCAGCGCGTCGCCGGGCCGCAAACCCAGCCTTTGGCGCAGCCGATTCGGCAGCACGACCTGCCCCTTGCTTGAAACTTTCGTTTCCATGGTAAGACAATCTTACCTCATGCGCCCGACCGAAACAATCCAAATCACCTGTAAGGTCCTAGCCCGCTCTCCAAAATTCCCGTAACCAAGCTCTGCAAAAACGAGTAAGTAGGTATAGAGAGTGGCGAGATGGAGCTGCTGGAACAGTTTGCAGCCGGGGACCTGGAAGCCTTCGAGGTGCTGTTTCGGCAGCACCAGAAGGAGGTCTACGCCTGGATTGTCCGCATCGTCCGCGACAGCGGCATCGCCGAGGATCTGACCGTGGAAACGTTTTGGCGCATTTACAAATCGCGATCCCGCTTCCGTCCGGACGGCAATTTCCGGGCCTGGGCGCGGAGAATCGCCACCAACGCCGCTCTCGACCATCTGCGAAGCGCTCGTCACGAAACGGAGCTTCCCGACGATCTCGCCGGCGCACCGGGTGAGGATCCCGCCGTCCGCGGAGAGAGACGGAAGCAGATTAAAGAAGCGTTCCATCAGCTCCCGGCAAAATACCGGCTGGTGGCCATGCTTGCTCTGATTGAAGAGGAACCGTACGAAAGTATCGCCCAAGCGGTTGGCATTTCCGTCGCGTTGGTCAAAGTAAGAGTTTTTCGAGCCGCGCGCATGTTGCGCAAGAAGCTCAGCCCATTGGGAGTGGAGGCCGTCGCAAAATGATTAACGAAGAAAACGACCGGGAAATCAAAGAGCTGCTGAAGCAGGCAATCGCCCCGGTGAAAGACACCGAACTCCGCCGCGACCTGTGGCCACAAATGCTGCGCAAATTCGATGAGCAGCCAGCCCCCGCAAGAAATGTTCCCTGGTTCGATTGGGCTCTGGCCGCCATTCTCAGCGCCGTTCTTCTTCTCTTCCCGGGAACGATCCCGGCATTGCTGTATCACTTGTGACGCAGGAGGTTTCTATGAATCAGCACACTTATATTCGAGCCTATCTGGCGGGAATCGCCGTGCCCACGGTGGTCCTGTTGGGCGTAATGACTGGCTACTGTGTCTTGCGCTATGTCTATAACTTTCCTGTTCCCGTCGAGCGCGTAATCGTGTTTCCCATGGCGGTCGTGCCGAACCTGTGGGGCCTGTGGAACGTCGTATTCGTCGCGTTACGCTCCCGCTGGCAATTGAACATCGGCCTGCATGGCGCGCTGTTGCCCTTTCTTTTGGCACCTCTGGGTTTTCTGGTCGCCGGCCTTCTGAACTTTCCCCTTCCCGTCATCGTGGCACGAGCATTGCCGATTCTTGCCCCGGTGGCGCTGATCGCCTACTACCTGGCCTGGAAGTATTTGGTCGGCTTCCTGAACCGCGTTGTCGCCCTCGCGTAATCCGCGGACGGTTCGACCCGTCCGCACGGTCAGTTTCCGAAGTGCGCAAACCAATCCTTCGCCTTCGTTGGCTCCTTTTGCGAAGCGAGATTGGAGCAAATCCATGCTGCTAAGTCTCACCGCGAGCCGAATATCATTACCGAACTGAGTAAGGCAGAGTTAAGAAGACCAAGCGGCAATCGCAATCCAAAGTTTCGCGGTTAGGCCCAGACCTGGGAGGATCTTTCGGCTCGCCAGTTCCTCAGGGCTGCGAACGCTCGGACACTGACGGAAGGTTGGCGAGCGATTCTTGCGCGGCTTTCGGCGCAGAGATCAACTGTTTATCGTCCACTGCGAAGAGCACATAATTATTGAAACTATGGCGCCGGTGAGTGCGCCTTTTGTCCCAGTCAAAATAAACTTCGGCGCTCTGCGGCAGCCACATATCTACTTTTCGATTCTTGAAGTGCACCGGGCCATACTCAATCGCCGTGTGGTCTGCAACCAACCGAATTTGCCGAACAGGAGCGACCAAATCTGTCTCCAGCCGCATGATCTGGAATGTGTCCGCGGCAATCCATGCCCGCCCCTTAAGCGCTATTACGTAAGACGGACCGTTTATCCCGGTCTTGTATGCGCGAATCCGGTTCGGTTTATCGCTTCTCTGCCGGAAATGTACCTGCCAAGCCAACCCACCATTCCAACGTGTCAGGCCCTCACAAGTCATCTCGAAATTGCCGGAATTGTAGGGATGGAAGATCAGGACCAGCGCCGGCAGGCCCCGCGTCTCGATACCTCCGGGAAAATCCACCGCGGTATTATTGTGGCTGCTCCGATACTCCTCCACGTTTAAGTACCCAGGCATCCCTTCCTGCACAGACACCAGATAATCAAATTTCCGCTGCTCAGGCGAGGAGGCCATTCCCCACTTGTTGATCGATTCGTGAGTCACATGCTCCGTGGCTGCAAAACGATCGACATTCCCGACAAATTCTTCTACCCTTTTCTCCGTTTCCCGCAAGACGTCCTCGATCTTGCAGCTAGCCCCGGCTTCTACGGCTGGCACCTTTTCATCTACGTCCGGGGGAAGCCAGTTGGAGATCTGTGGGAGCGTGGTCGCATTCGCCATCGCGGCGTCCACAATTCCTTCGCTATTCCCCTCCGCTCCGGCTTCTCCGTTGCTAACGGATGCAGACTGAATATTCTCCAGCTCTTTTGCGGCCGCCGTGTCGGCAGAATGATCTTTCAGATAGGACTGCAGTAGCTCGATGGCCCTTTCCTTTTCCCCTCGCCGCGCCAATGCTCCCGCGAGAAACGGTTGAACATTTTGCGCCTGGCCGTGGCCCAGTTCCAACGCGCGTTCAGCCTGTAGGATGGCCTCGTCAGTCGCGCCTTGACGCAATTCCGCGACGCCCAGGAATGCGTGCGCTCGCCACGCGGTTGGTCCCGCCTCAACGGCCCGTTTTAAATACGGGAGCGCGTCGGCCGCTTTGTCTTCCTGAAGAAGTACCTCTCCCATGGAAAGCAGTGCCAGGAGGTAGTTGGGATTCAGCTCCAGCGTCCTGGTCCAATACGACTTGGCCGTGATGACGTCCCTGGACTGTGAAGAATAAATGCCATATAGATAATTCACCTCTGCGCTCTTGGGAGCGATTCTATTTGCCGTTTCAAGATGAGTCCGTGCCTCGGCCGGTTTGTTGGCGTTCAATGCCGCCAGTGCCTTTCCCAATTCCTTTTGGGCCTTGGCAGGGAGCGTTTCGATTCCCCCATATAGCGAGGCGTCTTCCACTGACATCGCCCGTAGTTCGATGTTGACGGTCACTGTTTTCTCGGCGACCGCGTCAACAGTCAGCGTTTCACGTTCAAATCCGGGCGCTATTACTAGGACTTTGTACTCCGTGGCGGCTACGTCATAAAACCTTGCACGGCCGGCCACTGCGGTCTCCTGGCGATAGGCCTGGCCTGACAGATTGATCAAAGTCACCACCGCCACCCCATCCACCGGTGTTCCGTTCGGCCCTTTAACGTAAATGTCGAGATTCGATGTCCTTATTTTCGAATCTAATCCAATCGTGCCGGGGAGACCTTGGCCGGGTTGTTGCGCAAGAGCACCCGTCACCCAAAGCCACCAACCAGAAAGCAGAAGGCTTGTAGCGAGACATCGCAAGATACGCAAGAACACGACCTGCTCCACGTGCGGGGGAAGACTTACCGATGGATTTCATCATACACCTCCCCAGTGCTGGATTGCAGATGTGAGGAGACCTGTGAGTGTGCAGCACCGGCTCACTATGACGGCTCACTGTCCGGACGGCCAGTTTCCGAAGTGCGCAAACCCATCCCTTTTCATCGTTGCTTCGTGTTGCTCCGCGCGTCTACAGTGGTTGCACGCTGCTCCCTCCCACCCGGAGCTTCATCCATTCTCTGTGTCTAAATAAGGGAGGCATTCATTATGTGGTCCAAACAACAAGCCGTCGCGGAGCCGCCCGCCACTTCGCCGGCGCCTGGTTTCTCGTCCCCGGTCGTTCCTTTCAATGCTCCTTCCACCTCGCGCCTGGGCAGTTCGAATGCCCGCAGCGCGGCACGGCTAGGCGCCAGCATCGAAATTAAGGGGCAGGTCACCGGCGACGAAGATTTGCAAATTGACGGGAAAGTGCACGGCCCGATCTCGCTGAAGGGACATGAGCTCACCATCGGCTCCACCGCCCAGCTCGAGTCCGAGATTCATGCCGGCGAAGTCGTCGTTGCCGGCAAAGTGGTAGGCAACGTCCACGCTCGCGGGCGCGTAGACATCAAAAAAGACGGCTCGCTCATCGGCGACATCTCCTCCGCGCGCATCAGCATCGAAGACGGCGCCCATTTCAAAGGCCGCATCGAAATCGACCCAACCAAGTCCCACGCCGCTGCCGATTAGAAAAGGTTAGTGGTTTTTTGTAGCACTGCTGTATCGACAGCAACCCCACGGCACCGTGGTAGCATCACCCAGTACTTGGAACGGCATAATGCCACGACGTGCCCCCAGCCTCGTAGCGCTCCTCCTGGCATGCTCGATAGGGGCTGCCCAGCAAATGTTCCCCCGTGCGCGCGAAGTTGTGCAAACAGCGCCCGAACTTCGTTTCAATTGGGTTCGCGATCTTGAAGAACTCGAGAACAGTCCTCCAGCCAATCTGCGCGCGCAGCCTAAACTGGGGAACGCCGAGTTGTATCATGCCGAGACTGAATACGATTGGAACGGTGATGGAGTGCCGGACCACTTTCGACTTCGGGTCCAAAAGGAAGTCGAGCCCCCTGTGGAAGGCCTTGAAGACAGCCCATCTAGGAAGCAACATTGGGCATATCACTGCTGGCTTCTTGTGGAGTCCGGCTACGACAATTCGATCCTCTGGGAAGACCAATGGTCCGTCAAGGAGTCCGATATGGTCTCCTTTAGAGAAATTCTGGATTTTAGAACCCCTGACGAATTCTTTTTGAAGTGGTTCGCATGGAAATTCGGCGGAGAGAACAATCAAGAGCTTAACCTAAACTACTTCGAAGTGCGTCCATTGGAGGCCCGCGAAATTAACGATGATGTGCTGGCTAGCGAAATGAAACGTCTCAAAATCGAACAGATTACCGCTGCAGAACTGAAGCAGGAGATACCGGGCAACAAATCCTCAAGAATCTTCGTCTATCGAGGCAGCCAGCGCGGGGACATCCGATGGGCTGTCTATCTTTCGCGTTTTCGCCAGATCATGCTATTCCAACACGGGTTTGCTGATTGAACCTGCTCCCGTTGATATCCTTCACTAATTTAACCATCTTGTCAGCGTCCGGAATACCGTTGCTCTTTCCACGGATCCCCGTAGGCGTGATAGCCGTTGCGCTCCCAGAAGCCCAGCCGGTCATGATCGAGCAGCACAAACCCGCGCACCCACTTCACGCTTTTCCAGCCGTAGAGATGCGGCACGATCAGCCGCATCGGGCCGCCGTGTTCGGCTGTCAGCGGCTGGCCGTCGTGTTCGAACGCGAAAAGCACGTTGGGACGCAGCAAATCCTCGAGCGGAATATTCGCGGTATAACCTTCTTCAGCGAGCACGGAGGCGAACCGCGCCGCTGGTTTTGGCTTTACCAGCTTGATCACGTCCGTGAACAGCACGCCCTTCCACCGATTGCCCAGCCGGCTCCAACGCGTCACACAATGAAAGTCCGAAGTGACTTCGCTCTGCGGGAGCGCGCGAAATTCCTTCCACGTCAGCCGCTTGGCCTCCTCGACTTCCCCGGAAATCTGGAAGTCCCACTTCGCCTCATCGAACACCGGAATGCTGCCGTAGTGCAGCACCGGCCACTTCAGCGTCAGCGACTGCCCCGGCGGCAGCCGCCCTTCCGCCTTCGCCTTCTTCTCCAGCTCCCGGCGATCCCCCACATCGCTAAACAATGCCATTCCCATCTCCTCTGTCGTTCGATGATAGTTTTTCGCCAAGGTTCCAGATACTCTCTGCCTGTCACCCCCTCCGCCGGTTCTGCCACAGCCACTTCCTACCAGTCACGAGTCCCCTTTTTCCCTGTGCTATGATTTCTCTTCACCCCACGAAAGCGAGCACCGCATGACCGCACGCATCCTCGACGGCGCCAAAATCCGCGACCAGATCTTCGCCGAACTGAAAGACGAAGTTCGCTTGCTCACATCCGCGGGCGTTCGCCCCGGTCTCGCCGCCGTTCTCGTCGGCGACAATCCTGCTTCTCAACTCTACGTGAAAAGCAAAATCGCCGCCTGCGAACAACTCGGCCTGGCCAGCGCCCTTCTCACGCCGCCGGCCACCGTCAACACGCTCGATCTCCTCGCCGTCGTCGAAGACTTGAACCGCGACAACGACGTCGACGGCATCCTCGTCCAGCTCCCTCTTCCTCCTCAAGTGGACACAAAGCGCATCCTCGAAGCCGTCGATCCCTTCAAAGACGTGGACGGCTTCCATCCCATGAATCTCGGCCGCCTCGTCAGCGGGCGCCCCGGCCTGGTCGCCTGCACTCCCGCCGGCTGCATGGAAATCCTTCGCCGCAACGACATTCCCATCGAAGGCGCCAACGCGGTCGTCCTCGGTCGCAGCGACATCGTCGGCAAGCCCATGTCCCTTCTCCTCATGCACGCCAACGCCACCGTCACCATCTGCCATTCGAAAACGCGCGACCTCCCCGAAGTGGTCCGCCGCGCTGACATCATTGTCGCCGCCATGGGCAAGGCCGGTTTCGTCGAGGCCAACTGGATCAAGCCCGGCGCTGCGGTCATTGATGTAGGCACAAATCGCATCACCGATGCCAAGGAAGCAGAGCGCCTCTTCCGCAACTTCCCCGAGCGCCTCGAAAAATTCCGCGCCAAAGGAAACGCCCTGGTCGGCGACGTTCATCCGGATGCCGTCAACATCGCCGGCGCGCTCACCCCGGTTCCCGGCGGCGTCGGCCCCATGACCATCACCATGCTCATGAGCAACACCATAAAAGCCGCACGCCTCCGCCGCGCCTCCCCCAGATTTTCCGCCACGCAAACCATCGCCGGCGCCCGGTAAACCACGATCATGCTCCGACTCGGACTCACCGGAGGCATCGCCAGCGGCAAAAGCGCCGTCGCCGCCATGCTCCGCGACTTCGGCTTCTCCGTCCTCGACGCCGACTCCCTCGCCCACAAGCTCATCGAGCCCGGCCAGCCTGCCTATGACGAAGTTCTTCAGGAATTCGGGCCTTCCATCGCCGACGCCGGCGGCCGCATCGACCGCGCCAAACTTGCCGCCATCGTTTTTGGCGATCGCGCCAAGCTCGACCGCCTGAACGCCATCGTCCACCCCCGCGTCGCGGAAGTCATCTCTCGTCAATTCGAGGAATGGCAGCGTCAGGGCACGCGCGATGCTGCTTTTGTCGAAGCGGCCCTCATCATCGAAGCCGGCATTCACAAGACACTCGATGGCCTGGTGGTCGCCTGGTGCGAACCCGAGCAACAGTTTGAGCGCCTCCGCGCACGCGGCCTCAGCGAAGCCGAAGCCCGCCGCCGCATCGCCGCGCAACTTCCGGTCGAAGAAAAACTGCGCTTCGCCACTGAAAAAATCGATTGCTCGGGATCCCTGGAACGCACCCGCCGCCAGGTCGAAGCTTTCGCCGCCAGGCTCCGCCGCTCCCAAACGGCACCGTGAACCTTCCAACGACTTTTCTTATACTATTGGGGATTGACCGGAAGACGGGGGACGATGTCCATGAAAGCCGCAAACTCATCCAATCGCGCTCGTATCATTCTCGCCGCACTGGTACTTCTCTTCGGAGCCTATTGGGCCGGCGCACGTTTTGGCCAGCGCCAGCCCACCAACGTGGAGGCGGTGCCACTCAAAGCTGGCGGCGCAGGTTCTACTACAGCCGTCCAACGCGACGCTGCACTCACCGAGGACGAATCCATCAACGTGCGCATCTACCGCCAGGTCTCACCTGCGGTCGCCAACGTACTCACCAAAGCCACCGAATACGATTTTTTCATGGACCCTGTCCCCGTCGAAGGCGCAGGCTCCGGGTTCGTCATTGATCCGCGCGGCTACATCCTCACCAACTTCCACGTCGTCGAAGGCGCGCAATCCATCGAAGTCGTCCTGGGTGACCAATCCAGGTACGCTGCGAAATTCATCGGCGCGGACCAGCGCAACGACGTCGCGCTCGTCAAAATTGAACCCAAGGGCAAGACACTTGTCGCGCTCCGGCTCGGCGATTCAGGAACTCTTCAGGTCGGCCAGAAAGTTCTCGCCATCGGCAATCCCTTTGGCTTTCAGTCCACTCTCACCACCGGCGTGGTCAGTGCCCTGGGCCGCACGGTGCAAACCAGCCAGACCACCTTCATTGATGAAGCCATTCAGACCGATGCCGCCATCAACCGCGGCAATTCCGGCGGGCCGCTCATCAATACGCGCGGGGAAGTCATTGGCATTAACTCCGCAATCTTTACGCCCAGCGGCACCACCGCCGGCATCGGCTTTGCCATCCCCATTAACACGGCGAAAAGCATTGCCAACGATCTCATCACCGATGGCAAGGTCCATCGCGCCCTGCTCGGTGTGGAGACCATTCCCGTTAACGGCTGGCTCGGTGAAGCGCTGGACTTGCCGGTTCAGGAAGGCTTGCTGGTGGAAATCGTCACCAAGGGAGGTCCGGCTGCCGCTGCCGGAGTTCGCGGTGGCGATCGCGTCGCTCAGGCGGGCATGCGCAAAATCCATATCGGCGGAGACGTTATCGTGGCCCTGGATGGCCAAAAAGTTGCCAGCTCCTTGGACGTCAACGTCGTCCTGAACCGCAAGCGCCCCGGCGACACGGTAAAAGTTTCGCTCTATCGCGGCGGAAAAAAGATGGATATTCCCGTGAAGCTTGGCGAAAGCAACGGCAATTGATGCCCGTTTTGCCGCGGGGCGCCCGCTGCGGCGGGTGCCCCGCGCTCGATCACCATAGATCACTGACCGAACTCGGCACGGTGCTTTGCGCGCGCTTCTTCAGTGAGTGAATACCAACCTTCCGCGATATCGCGCACGCGTTCTAACTCTCTCTGCATCTCCGCGTGCTTCGCTTCCATCACTTCGGCAGAGGCATCCGTCGGCACGTAAATCGGCGGCGCAAACAGGATCACCGTGCGCGAAAACGGCGCAGGCAGTAGAAAATGGTCCCATGTATTCGCAAACGTCTTCCCGCGATCCACCCCAATATGAAAAACAAGAATCGGGCATCCCGTTTTCCGCGCCAGCATCACCGGGCCCGGCTTGGCCACGTACCTCGGTCCGCGCGGCCCATCAATCGTGAACGCGCAATCCACTCCCTCTTCCAGCCGCCGCGCCATCACCGCCAGTCCGCGCAACCCTCCTCGCGACGAGCTGCCCTGCGCCGTCCCGAATCCCAGCCACTCGATCACCTTGCGCGTCCATTGCCCGTCGAACGCCGTGGTGTTCATCACCACCACGCCGTGGTTCCGGTGCCACCACACAATCGGAACAATGACCCGGTGCCAAAACGCCCAGATGCACCTCTTGCCCGATGCATGCACGCGCTCCGCATGCTGCCAGCCATGCACTTCGTACCGCAGCGTCGGCCCCAGCGTTCGAATCACGCTGTACACCGCCGCCGCGATGAAGGGAATCTGGATCCGCCGCGACCAAGGGAGCTCCGGCAGTCGCGTGTCGTAATGCAAATTCACCGGATCCTGTTCCGGAGGTTTCGAGCTATCCACAACCGTTTCGGGAGTCGTCATCTCTACGCCCGGCATTAAAGCAGCCCGCGATAGGTGCGGCTGCCCAGCGGCACACGTATAGTATAGGAGAGACCTTCTCTCTGCGTGACCAGGAGTGCCGCTGAGTGGCAACCTTCTCCAACTCGCTTCCCTTCTTTCGCCGGGCTGTGCTTCCCGCTGTGGCCGGCGTTCTCTTTTGCGCCGCGCTCTTCGCCGCCGCCGCCACTCATTCCGATGAACCTTCCTCAGACTCCGTCGGCGTCATTGACGGCGAAGCCATCACCATTAGCGGCCCCATGAACGTCGAAGTCATCCACGGGCAGACAAAAACCGTCCTGCGCAGCGGCAGCGACATCCACGTCAAATCCGGCACCGCCCGGATGGACCTCGTCGAAGGCGGCCAAATCTCTATCTGCGGCCCCGCGCATCTCTCCGTTCTCAAATCCGGCGGTTCGCTCACCGTCGCCCTCGATACCGGCATGATTCATCTGCACGTCGAAAACGAGCTTGCGCTGACCATCTACACCCCGCAGATCCAAGCGCAGACCATCTCCATCGGCGGCGGTGCCCGCGATGTTCTCGCCGGATTTGATTCCGCCGGCGCCATGTGCATTCGCGCGATTCGCGGCGCCGTCCGCCTCGAACAGCAGCTCACGGGGAAAAGCGTCCTCGTTCCACAAACGGCAGACGTTTTGGTGACCGACGGCCAACTCGAATCCATGGCCTCCAGCGCCGGCCGCTGCTCCTGTGAATTGCAACTCGCAAAAGCAACTCCACCTCCCGCCGAAATCAGCCGCCTCGCCTCCACCGACGAAATTCGCGCGGACCTTCCCGCCACAAAACCGAGTGCTTCTCCCGCGCCCGCCGAAATTCCCGGCGTCTTGGAAGAGCCCATCTATACGGTACTGATGCCCCCTCTGGTCTACAACGCCAACGCCAAAGTTCAGCCCGACTACGACCCCAAAATGATCATCCTTATTCATCGCGTCCGCGTTCGCTCCAGCCTCACCTTTCAAGGCCGTGTTGAAAGCACGACCGTTGCTGCCGTTGCGCCTTCCCTAGCGCCCAAACCCTCAACCAATCCGATGAAGCCCGCCGCTCCCGCCGGCGATTCCCTCACCGATCGCGTCCGCAAGTTCGTGCACAAGCTTTGGTCCAGCGGCTCCTAGTTTGTGCCTCGCTCAACGAAACGGCCTTCCTCGCGCTATCTTGCTTTCGCCACACTGGCCCATCGGCCAGTTGTCCTCGCGTAATCTTCCAGCCCTGCCCCCTTCGTGATACTTTGTTTGACACGAGAACTTTCTCTTCCGCGCGAAGGGATGACGGTTTCCTTCGCCACAGCTGTGAATCAACAGGTGAGGCCCACGGAATGCGAACTCAAAAGAATCGCACTAGCTTCCCATTTGCCTGCGCCGCATTCCCTGCTCTATGCCTCGCTCTTTTCATAACCGGCTGCAATTCCACCTCCTCCGCCCCCCCGCCAGACACCACACCCCCCACCGCCCCCACGAATCTCGTTACGACAGTGGTTTCGCCTGCCCAGATCAATCTTTCCTGGACCGCCTCGACCGATAACGTCGGCGTCACCGGCTACAAAGTCGAGCGCTGCCAGGGCGCAGGCTGCTCCAATTTCGCGCAGATCGCCACTCCTACCGCTACGACTTTCAGCGATACCGGCTTGACCGGTTCCACTTCGTATTCCTATCGTGTGCGGGCCACCGATGCCGCCGGCAACCTGAGCCCGTATTCGGCACTCGCGACGATGGCTACACCTGCTCCCACACTAACTGCACCCTCAAATCTGGCCGCCACCGCTGCCTCCAGTACACAGATTAATTTGACCTGGACGGCCTCCACAGAAACGGGTGGCACCATCAGCGGGTATCTCGTCGAGCGTTGTTCGGGCGCGGGCTGCTCGAACTTCGCGCAGATCGCTACGCCCGCCACCACCTCGTACAACGATACCGGCTTGGCCGCTTCCACTTCCTATTCCTATCGCGTGCGCGCCACCGATGCTTCCAACGACCTGAGTCCCTATTCCAACACGGCCAGCTCGACGACCTCCCACAACTCTCCTTCCGCTCCCACCAACCTCACGGCTACCGCGGCGGGTCCTGTGCAAATCAATCTTTCTTGGACGGCGTCGACAGAACAGGGTGGGACGATCAGCCAATATCTGATCGAACGCTGCCAGGGAGCCGGCTGCTCCAATTTCGCCCAGGTAGGAACATCTGCGACGACATCGCTCAACAATGCAGGACTGACGGCTTCGACCAGCTACACGTACCGTGTCCGCGCAAGCGACACTTTGAACAATCTCGGGCTGTACTCCGCCACTGCCACGGCAGTTACTACAGCTCCGACGCTCACTGCTCCCACAGGGCTAACTGCCACGACTGCCAGCCCCGTGCAAATCAATCTTTCCTGGACCGCCTCCACGGAAACCGGGGGCACCATCAGCAAATACCTGGTTGAGCGTTGCCTGGGAGCGGGCTGCACCAGTTTTGCCCAGGTGGGCACTTCGACTACAATTTCCTTCAACGACACAGCACTCCTGGGCTCGACGAGCTACACCTATCGGGTTCGGGCGACCGACGCGGCCAACAATTTGAGCCCTTACTCGGCCACGGCTACGGCAACAACGTCAGCCCCAATTTTGACCGCGCCTTCCAATCTCTCCGCGACCGCGGCTTCCATTACGCAGATCAACTTGACCTGGTCGGCCTCCACAGAAACGGGCGGCACCATCAGCGGGTATCTCGTCGAGCGCTGCTCGGGCGCGGCGTGCGTAAATTTCGCCCAAATCGCCACTCCCACAGCCACGACCTACAACGATCTGGGCCTGACCGCTTCCACCTCCTATTCCTACCGCGTGCGCGCCACCGATGCCGTCGGCAACTTCAGCCCATATTCCTCTACCGCGACGGCCTCCACACCCGTTTCCACGGTCGCCATTTCCATATCACCCGTGCGCGCCGCAGTCACTACCACGCAGCCCCAAGCTTTTTCTGCCAGCGTCACCGGCAGCACCAACACCAACGTCACCTGGGCCGTCGACACCATTCCCAACGGAAACGCCACCGTGGGAACCATCGCAACAAACGGAACTTACACGCCTCCTCCCACGGCCGGCACCCATACGATTTCCGCTACCAGCGTCGCCGATGTCACCAAAAGCGCCTCCGCCTCCATCGCCGTCACCGACCTCACCGGCGTCACCACCTATCACAACGACCTTTCCCGCGACGGCGCCAACACCCACGAATTTGCTCTGACCACCGCGACCGTCAAGACCGCCACATTCGGCAAGCTCTTCTCCTGCACCACCGATGGGGCAATTTACGGGCAGCCCCTCTGGGTCCCCAACCTGGTTATCGGCGGCGGCTCTCACAACGTCATCTTTGTGGCTAGCTCGCGCGATTCGGTTTACGCCTTCGATGCGGACGCCACTTCCTGCACTCCCTACTGGCACAAAGTGCTCCTCGGTGCCGGTGAAACGTGGGTTTCTTCGAACGACGTGGGTACGGGGGACATCCAGCCCGATATCGGTATCGTCGGCACTCCCGTGATTGATCCCGTGACCAATACGATCTACGTAGTGACCAAATCCGAGGACAACGGCACCGGCTGCGTTCCTTCCACGGCATGTCACCAGCGTTTGCACGCTCTCAGCCTCATCGATGGCAGCGAGAAATTCCGCGGGCCGGTGGACATCACTTCTTCCATCTCTGTTTCCGGTACGGGTGACGGCTCGAACGCGGGAAGCGTTCCCTTCAACACGTTGCGACAAAATCAGCGGTCCGGCTTGGTTTTGTCCGCCGGAGTCGTCTACGTCGCCTGGGCTTCCCACGGTGACAATACTC
>Ga0210409_10003545_pt1 | contig 17338 bp, 19 predicted proteins | sample IncBWH17MmetaG_FD_161649 | JGI IMG/M metagenome (GOLD analysis project Ga0210409, IMG submission 161649) | Forest soil microbial communities from Barre Woods Harvard Forest LTER site, Petersham, Massachusetts, United States - Inc-BW-H-17-M | ecosystem: Environmental > Terrestrial > Soil >... | reverse complement strand
TCCCATCATGCCACGGGGCTTGAAACTGCGAGGGATTGCGATATTCGGGACAATGGCCGCTATTTGGTTTTCCTTCTCACCCTGCGGAACCATCCATTCCAGCCGGACTGATCATGCCTGAAATCAATGAAGTGAGTGTAGTCGCCTCGGGGACTTGGGCGTGGTCCTCTACGGTAACATCCGTAGACGCCGACACGGGTCCCCCCCTGTTCGGAGGAACACTTCTGACCTGAAACATGTTTACTTGACCTCCTCGCAGCAGAACCGTGCCCGGTCGCGTGTAACCTTACTCCTCTTTCAACCGATCACTGCGTACTGCACCTTGGTCAGGTATCTTCCGAAATCGATTACCGTCATTATTTCGGATTATTTGGCGCTGTAAACGTGGCAACCATACAGTGTTTACGGTACATGCGGCGGTTTACGAAAGCTTCGTCAGTTGCAGGAGGCGGTGCACCAACAGCGTATCGCCTTCAAAGGCGAAGCAGGCCCTCCTTCTGGAACTGTCGTGCAGGGCCAATAGAAGGGGGGCGGACTACAGGTAAGGGAAGGCAAAGAAGTCGCCAAGGGGCAACGTTGCTCAGCGTAGATGCTGATACGACTTCCATGATAGGTCTTTGTCAGAGAGGCAAAAACTCTCCTGACGCGCTACCAGAGCAGCGCGGGTGTTGGCCTCTCGGCCGGGGTTCCTCTTTTTGCGAGAACCAGACTTCCATTTGCTGGCGCAGCTTTTGTAGCTGCCCAGAAGATTGAGTTTGTGTTCTCCTGGCAGTCTCAAAACTAATCAACGGGAGCACACTCGGCGCTGGGCGAGTCAAGTAAGAGCGGGGGACTAGCAGTTGAGTGTCAGAAGGCGAGGCTTGTACAGGTTCCACTGATCCCGGCCTCTGCCGATTTGGCTCGGCAGTCTGCAAACTGGAGAACTGGCCGGAAACGGGGATCGAGGAGATGAGGCCGCAAGCGACCTTCGACGGAACCTTACTTCCCCCATCCGGACTTTTCTGGCCAACGTCGCAGACTTACAACTAAGAGGCGTGCGCGCCCCACCTGCAGAATTTCCCCGTGACCTAACTACAATCAGCGCAAGCGCCAACAGCCTCAGCACTCCGCGTCGAGAAGCATCGGGATTGCCGCTGACCTGTGTATGAGAGGTTTGCGGAGGAGGCGTCCCACTAGTAATAAATCTCAGTGTATACGGCGCTTAACGTCAAACTGGCGAACAATCAACGATCCGGCTTGCTAGAATTCGTGTCTAGCGCGGCACTGCTTGGGGCAGCAACCCAAATGGCACGTCGCGGTTCGCGTTCAACTGCACCGTCTTCTCAAGATCAATGCGCTCGAAGGGCAGCGAGTTTTGGCCTCCATACGTGGTCGTGTAATGCAATACGCCGTCACTAATCCAATAGTCTGTGAGGCCGTACATGGATCCGTCCCGCAACTGCAACAAAGTGATCGGGCGCCCGGCTTTCATGCCATTTGGTGATGGCATGGTGCCGTCGCTGAAGTTCGGCGTCTCGTTTGCCACGTGCGAATCTGTGGGCGGATACGCCGGGTTTGGTTCGGCTGGAGATTGGACCGTTGAGTCGGGTGCTGTCCCATCTTTAAACCATGTTGTGCCGCCAAATGCCGAGCCGTAGGGAAGCGGTCCGGAAAACCAGACAGGGAAAAATGGATCGAAAAAGAAGCCATCGTTAAGACAGTTCCAATTGTCGCCGAAACGGAAATGATAGTCGACCCATCCGTAGGGACATCCTCCAAAGCCGAAAGCTCTTCGCCGGGGGAAGAAACAGATGGGAGGCCCAGAAACAAATCGACTCCTCGGCTGACGGTCTAAGACCCGCGGGACGGATTCCAGCGACGGAGTAACTTTCCCGTTCTCCGGTGGTGCTCCTTTTAGCGCCGCCGCACTGGCTCCTTGGCCGTGATGTCCAAAGATATGAGCGAGAGAATGCCCAATCGAATGACCTGAGGAGTGCCCTGAAGAAGATCCCCCCGACAAGTGTCCAGCGTGTCCGCCTGAGCCATGCCCGCCGGATCCACCGTGTCCACCGCCCTGCCCAGCGGCGCGCACACAAGGCAAAGTCATCGCCAAGAGTCCTCCGAGGAAGAGCGTCGATGCGCGAGCCGCGTACTTCATGAAGAATCGCTCCCACTACCAGACAAGGTACTCCAGAATTTTTGTGATTTCCACAGTTTAAGCCGCGACGGCCTGAAGCTTGGCTAAACTTCGTTTCATGCCTGGAAATGAGTGATGGGAGCTGGATAGTCATTTTTTATTCTTGGGAACTGGTACACGCCAAAAATAAACTCTTTGCGCGGCACACTTCACAGGACAACCTATCCCGCCCATTGGGATTCTAAGTGAGCAGAGCCAGCCCACAGGGGAAGTCCTATGAACCGCTCAGGGATCGCCCTTCCTGCCATTGTTGTCCTCGCATTTCTTCCCGTCCGCGCAAGGGCTCAAACCGCTTCCATCACGGGCACAGTCAAGGACGCCACGGGTGCCGTGGTTCCTCAAACTATAATAGAATCACGGCGCAGAACGTGGCGACAAACGCTCCGCGAACGGCGGTGACGGATGAATCCGGAATCCACCGCATTACGAGTTTAGCGCCCGGTACTTATAATGTGCTGATTGAAAAGCCAGCCTTCAAGTCGGTACAGTTTTCGCAAATCACGCTCGCCGTTGACCATGTCCAGAATCTCGACGCGACACTCACCGAGGGCACACCCTCGAAGAGTTTCTGGCGGGATACCCCACCGTTTCGCGCGAGCTGGCAGTCGCCGCGCTCGAAGAAGCACAACAGCTCTTAATCGGCCAAGGCCTGAATGCGGGTTGTACTTGATGAGTGTGTAGACGAGCAACTGCGGCATCACCTCCCAGGGCACGATTATCAGACCGCTCGGTACGCCGGGTTCGCAGGACTTGAGAACGGGGAACTTCTGAAAAAGGCAGAAGTAGCGAAATTCGATGTACTGTTGACCGTGGATCGGGTTTCGAGTATCAGCAGAGCCTGGCCGATCGTCAAATCGCAGTCATTGTTTTCTGCGGAAAATCAGTTCTGTTTGAAGACCTTCTGCCACTGATGACGAACTTGTCTCGACCACCTAAATACCATCCGGCCTGGTGAGGTAATTCGAATCGGCGATAGGAAGGCCTTCAGATGACTTGCGCTTTGTATGCTGGCATCATTCTCGGTGTCAGTCCTGACCTCGCAATTCTCGACCGAAGAAACGCTTCAACCAGTGCGGAGCTTTAGCGCTTTTCTAAAGTTACCAGCGTTTGCTCGCCAGGACCGACCCACTCGCACAAGACCGAAGCTGAACTGACGAACTCGTTCGCAAGCGTCAAGCGAGGTTACCTTGGTTGCCATCATTCAGCATTCACTGAGGATCATTCCAATTGGGCATCAGGTCTTGCTGGCTGAGAGTCTGGATGAGATACGAACCAACTTCTTCATCGAACAGAGTCCGGAGCAGCAAATAGGTCCGGTTGACCACATCGATCATAAGCGTCTTCATCTCTTGATCGTTGAGACGCGAGAGTTTTGACCACGGGATTGTACCGGCAGGGGTCTTCACTACAACGTCAGAGTAGTCGCCTGCTTCGGAATACGGAGTTATTCCCGCGTGGAAGTCTTCCAGGGCCGTGTTTCGGAAGCATTGCTGCGCCATATACTTGGCCAGACGTTTTAAGATCTGTGGATTTTGGGCCAGAAGCCTTGCGCTGTTGCGATTCATCTCCACACCCCCCGTACATTCCTACGCCAGGTGCGCACGCCGATGCAAGTGTTGGTGTTAAGGAGCTTGTCTGGGCAGCGGTGCGGAGATAAGCTACAAGCCCTCGGGAGGTGATCATGAAATTCCGACCGCGGCGCTACCAATGCCCGAGGTGCCGATGGGATTTCACCTTCCGGAAGAAGCGGTGTTGCCCCGGGTGTGGCACGTTGCTGCTGATCGCGTCGGACGTACCCACCGATGCCGAGCTCACCGAAATAAAGAGCTTTTGGATGTGGGACCCTGTGAAGGAGAAGTGGGACTACATCCATGACTGGGAGGAGCATAAGCGGGAGGCGATGCGAAAGTTCGAGCAGCGGTGGCGTACCGCCTTGGTCGAAGCTAAGCAGAAGCTACCTCCATCGACGCGACGGATTCAATGAAACGCGATTTAGGCGCTTTCTGAAAGTAAATCCACCTTACTCGCCAAGACTGACTTCGATTGCTGGCGTGGTGATCATGGATCACCATGTCAGATGCCCGAAAGAAACCCTGCTGCATTTGCCGGTGTTGGTTCCGGCCCGATCCGCGTATTGGCTTGCGTCAGCGAGCTTGTCGAAATCCGGATTATCAGGTGGCTCGCCGGAGAAAAAAACAAAAGCAATGGCGCGAGCGTAATCCGGATTATTTCATCGCACATCGGATTCTGGATCGCGGGAAAGCCGATCGTGCGCCTGAACCGCTACGCTTGCCGCGACCCTTGAGCCAGTTTCCCTGGGACATCGCGCAATTCGAGTTTGGGGTCAAAGGCACTGATTTCATTGGGGTTTTGAGCACAGTTCTACTGCGCGATGCGCAATCTCAGTTTCAGGTCTATCTCACTGATTCGGCAAGGCTTTCCGGCACACTTCCCCCTGCCCGGCGCAATCCCAGATGGCGGCTGTGGCACCGTCCGGCTGTGGGGAGCCCGGGCATGAAGCTGGAGTTTCACCGACTGGACCGCCGTCATGAACACCTACGGAATGCGCAACGGCAACGACAGTTGTTGGCGTCGTTGGCGACTCCCGGACAACAAAAACGCAGTTGAGCACCCACATGTGTGAAGTAAGCCGTGCTCGGTCGGTGACGTCCGGGATCAAACCTCGAGAGGCGGGCGTCCTACAGAAAACTGAACTTCGTATCGCTAAGGTGCACACAGCTCATTCTGTATTTTGATGCGAGGGCGTGGGCGTTTGGAAATCTCTTTTGATCAGACACCGGAGTGGGCAAACTTGATGCAGGCCGCCAACTTCAGGGGTCTCGTATAAATGCAACAATTTCAATGTGCGGGAACTTTTTGGTACGGACGGCGCGGGGTGACCTCCTACGCAGATTGAGCGCAACCACCCTCTGGAAGGATTAGGAGATAAAGGATGATGCGCTTCAACCTGCGCGCTGTTTTCCAAACGTCAACGACACACGATCCGGCCCCAACTGAATGAGTTCGAACGGGGGTAAGCGCGCCGTGAACTTCATCGAGCAGCTCAACGGCGATGATCGTGCTTACCGCTGCTCATGCAGATACGAAGGTTTTCGGCCGCCAGTTTGTCATTTTTGTCCATCGAAACAGCACGTTCCAACATAGTCCGGGCTTCTTCGATGCTGCCAGCTTGGTATAGCGACCAGCCCAAATCATTGACAAACTTCTGATTGTCGGGTTCCAGTGCGAGCGCAACGCGTGACGCCGATATAGCTTCGCTGTGCAAGCCTTGGTGCCCCGCACAGCAACCCAAACCCTGGTGAAGATCCGATGTGCCTGGAAAACGGGTCACCGCACGCCTGTAGAGCGCGAGACCGTCTTCATATCGACCTGATTGAATCAGGAAATCGCCGGCCTTATCGATGATCACGCATAGATCCTTTGTGTCATCAGGCAGCTCAAAAAGTTTCATCAAGAGATTCCACCCCTTTGCTTGATGACCCAGCTGGTACTCGACTGTGCCAAGAGACAGAAGAGCCGGAGCATAGGTTGGCATACATTCTATTGAACGCCGGAGCGCGTCGATGCAACCCTGGCTGTCGCCGAGTGCACCGCGAAAGATGCTATCCGCATAGGCCGCTTCCGCGGCAAATAAACTCCCCGTCTCGTCTGGCTCACGGCCACTGGCATGCAATTCATTGCTTTCGACGCGGACCTTTGCGGCCGCCTTTCTGTTATGTCGTTGGGTCATGGTGGAGGTGGTGATTTCTCTTGCGCCGCCTGCGAGCGACATTTTATTTTGCAGCTCAGGCAAGCCGAGGGTAAATCCTTGGGAGAAGTTTTCCTAGGGACACAAAACGATCCCAGAAGGTTTCCAAAATGCGTTTCGTGGTGCTCCTTCCAAGCCGGCATCCGCTCAAGCACCCAAAGAAGAGTGCAGCCCTCGTTCGTATAGCATCCAGACAACGACCTCGATAAAGCCGTCATCCGAGTGATCCCGAGTGTCAGGCAACGCTCCACATGTGGCCATCGTGGAACAGACTCTTATCGATGCGGCAACGTTGCAACTTTTCTCCCGCCCTTTGCGTGGGCAAGCGTCGCCTGCACCGGCTTGCACGACCTCTGGATTTGGCCTTCCTGAATTTCTCGTCGCGTGCTGGCTCGCCATGCTTGCGAGATCGCCGCGGAATTCCAAACATCGATCGCTCCTGCTTCAAATGGACAGCCCTTTTTGCGCGGAGAAACAAGTGACGAGCGTAAGCCTCTTCAACATTGTGGTCGCCTGTCTTAGAAAACCGTAGGAGAGGACGAGAGCCCTTGGTCCATCGTTTATAGAGGGTCAGCGAGGGTTTGAGATCCAAATCGTGCGCATGCATGCGCAAAATACGCAAGATTCGGCTGGCCTTGCTTAGATTGCAGCGTATGACCCTCTCGAGATAGGAAATTTGGCCACGTCTCCAATCCTCGGCCGATTCCTGGGAAAGCAGGTTCATCCGGATAAAGAGTTCCACCGGAGCAACGAATCCCTTTTCTCGAAGAAGACCCTCAACCGCTCTCACAATCGGGGCGTAGTACGGATCCTGCCGATAATTTGCAACTGTGATTTTCTTCAAAAGAGCTTCCTCGCTATCCCGAAGTGCGTTTCCTGTTGTTGGCCAAAACTCCAGCCCGCCGTGAAATCAATAACATAGCTGCTGCCATCTCACCACCGTTTTGTTATAAATCCTGAACATGGTGCGCTTCGTCGGGCTCTGCTTCGGCATGCTGGTCCGCCTCTTTCGCGGGCGGCAAAGTCTCCTTCTCGAGAATCTCGCTTTGCGTCAGCAACTCTCCATGCTAAAGCGTCGACATCCTCGCCCGAGTCTCGGGCTTCTCGATAAGCTCTTCTGGGTAGTCGCTCGGCGGGTCTGCTCAGGATGGAAACGAGCTCTCCTCGTCGTCACACCTGAAACTGTCGTCCGCTGGCACCGGGCAGGTTTTCGTATGTGCTGGAGGCTAATTTCCAGAGTGCGGAGGCAGGTTGGAAGGAAACAGACGCCCAAGGAGCTTCGGGAATTGATTTTCCAGATGATTGCCGAGAACCCAACCTGGGGAGCACCGCGGATCCATCGGGAATCACAATTGGATAGGGTTTTGGCACAGTTTTGGAACACGTCGCAGCTAGCTCCAAGCCGACGTGACATTTCTGCTGGGGAAAAATCGGCGAAATAACAATTCGCCAGCCACAGGTGCCAACTTGGCTAGCGCTACAACTACCGTGTCGCGGCTGGACAGCTCAAATCTGAAATAATGCCTGAACGAAGGAGGATTCACCAGGTGCACGCTCGTATCTAGCAGCTTTCCTTTTTTGTGGCATTGTTCTGAGCGTATGTATACGTACAGATTAGATACGGTACAGAGAGGGGAGACCCTATGCCGAACGACCTGGCAACTTTGGAGACCCAAAGATCTAAGCTCCTGGAAGAGTTTCTCGGCTTGCGTGATCTGCGACCCGGTTCCATTACCGCCGTGACGCGACGCTGCGGCAAGCCTTCCTGCCACTGCGCTAAACACAACGACCTGGACATGATCCGCAGTTTCGCCTCACTCGCCGCGTGTCCGGTAAGACGGTTACGGAGAGCTTTCCGAATCCCACGGCGCTGCGCAAGGCGCAGCAAGAGGTGGACGAGTTTCACCGCTTCCAGAAGCTCAGCGAAGAACTGGTCACACTCAACGAAGAGATCTGTCGACTCCGTCCGGTCGAGCAGCAACGAGGTGGCTGGACCGAGCAGGAAAAAAACGGCTGCTGCGATCCATCAGGAGGTGGCGCGGGAAGTAAACCAACTGCTCTGTCGTGTCTTTGCGCAACGCCATAAGGACGGCCGGACCGATCTCGAAGCGGTAGAGTCGGCCTTGCGGGCTGCTCTCCACCAAGCCGGTGCTGCCGCCTTAAGCGAACTACTGCAGTTCGCAGCCCCAGCCGCGGATCAGCGTCAGTTGCCGTGTCGTTGCGGCCATCATGCTCAATATCAGGAAATCCGTTCTAAACCTGTGCAGACGATTGTGGGTCCCGCACGCCTCTCCCGCCCCTATTTCTTGTGCTCCCGATGCCATGTCGGCCAGTTCCCGGTGGATGTCAAACTGGACATCGAGAATACGGAGTTTTCTCCTGGGGTGCGCCGCATGCAGGCCTTGGTGGGCCTGCAGGTCCCGTTTGATCACGGCCGCACGCAAATGCAAATTCTGGCCGGCTTGGAGGTGACGACCGAATCTGTGGAGCGCACGGCAGAAGCCATCGGAGACGATATCGTCCAGCGTGAGAAGAAAGAGATCCAGAAAGCCCTGCAGTTGGATCTGCCGGTCATCACGGGCGAACCCATTCCCATCCTGTATGTGCAAATGGATGGGACCGGAGTCCCGGTGGTGAAGAAAGACACAGCGGGTCGGCAAGGCAAGACCGAGGGCCTACCTGCTCATACGCGGGAGGCCAAGTCGGGATGTGTGTTCACCCAGACTACCTGGGACCGGGAAGGCTACGCGATCCGCGACCCGGATTGCACCACCTACACCGGGGCCATCGAAACCGCGGTGGAGTTTGGCAAACGCATCTATCGAGAAGCGTGGAAACGCGGTTGGAGCCGTGCGAAGAAGAAGGTGGTCATCGGCGATGGCGCCGAATGGATCTGGAATCTTGTCGCCGAACACTTTCCGGACGCCATCCAGATTGTCGATCTCTACCATGCTCGCCAGCATCTGTGGGAGGTGGCACACCAGCTGTATCCCCACGAGGAAGTCAAACGGAAAGCTTGGATGAAGGTCCACCAGAAGCGCCTGCTGGACAAAGGGAAAATCGAAAAACTCGTGGGCGTGCCGCGGTCCATCGACACCGCCAATCCCCAAATGGCCGAGAACATTTGCACCGAGGCAGATTACTTCGAGACAAATGCAGAACGCATGCGTTATCCCAAGTTTCGCCGCCAGCACTTGTTTGTTGGCTCGGGTGTCATCGAAGCCGGATGCAAGACGGTGATGGGCTCTCAACTCAAACAATCGGGAATGTTTTGGACCGTCCGGGGAGCCAACGCCATCCTGGCACTCCGCTGTTCTCATCTCAACGGTCGCTTTGAGGACTATTGGGAGGGGCGCAGGGCAGCTTAACTTCCACTTCTATGTCGCGCACCCGCTCGGATCCGCTCGGATCGCGCAAGGTAGCAATCCATGACGAACTCCGCTACTTCTGCAAACACGTCCTGGTTGTTTCGTCGCAACGGCAGCAATTCCATAGTCGCTCCTTTTCCCCTAACTAGCCCGGATCTCGCAGCCGCGCCTCACAAATTCTTCGAACTTCCGGGATTTCTTCGCTCTCTGCGATGAGTTGTGCGGCATGCATTCCTGATTGAAGTGCGGATTCCATGTAGCCGAAGAAAGCCATGCAGGTGTGCTCGCCGGCCCAGACGAGTCGACCATAAGGTTTGTACAAACGCTCGGCCGCGCTCGTAACCTGGCCAACCGCAGGACAGCTGTAGCCAGCCCTAGTCCACTCTTCCTCACTCCAGTTCACGAAGGTGGTTTTCTCCACCTCATTCCTGAAACCCTTGTATAGGTTCTCAAGGCCTTGCCGGAAATACTGATCTGGATCGGACGACTTCTGAGCGGTCTCAGCCGCGGGGCCTCCAGCAAATACGGTTAACTCCGGATCACCTCGTAAGCCGTCCTCATTGTCTGTTCCTTCCCACACCATCCCGAATCGGTCGTCTGTGCCGTTTGGAGAAAGACTGTCGCGCATCCAAAATCTCTTTTGCGTGTCTGCGAAGAATTTAAACGCCGGACCCATCGTGATACGGTAAGGATCGGTTTTGAATGGAAATTCAATGCCATCCCAGCACGACGGAGGAATCGCAACGACCACCCATCTACCTCGAAAGTCCTTTCCGTTGGCGCACACACGGACATCTTCCGAACTCAGATTGATCTTTGTCACGGATGTAGACAGGAGTACGCGGCCGCGCTGCTCCTCGATTTCTCGCTTCATGCATTCAGCCAACTGGCCATTGCCTCCCGTACACCGGTAGACCTCGGTTTCCGTCCAAAACTCAGAAGGCTCGTCTCTTCGTCGGCTGGAGAGATCTGTGAGACTTCCTCCACGAACGGCGGCCAAGAGCCCGAGAAGGCTCTGCTTTCCGACAGGAACAGTCTGGTCACATTCCAGCTGAAAGCGGAGAGCGGCTCTTGTCCGAGCGCTAACCCGCTTCAGTGTCTTGATCCAGTCCTCCACGCTTTCTCCATCTTTGCCCTTCAGCTTCGAGAGCCAGGGCGTCAATGCATCAACCTTGGCGGCCAGAGGATCTAGCGTCTTCAGGGCTTCCTTCATTTCGTCATACAGAGTCTCCTGCTCAAGAACGCTTACCGGTTCTCCTCCAAGTAGCATGGGGCTCCGCAGACTTGCCGCTGCGTAATTTTCTTCTGTGGTGATCGGACTCAAGCCCAAACCAAAGTAGCGTGCAAGCCTCAGCCAATTCGCGTGATTTCGGCCGATGAGCTCGCCACCACATTCAAGAACGCGTCTACTCTCCTCAAGGCGCGTAAACACACGTCCGCCAATTCGATCTCTGGCTTCGAGAACGGTGACTCTGAATCCATGGGTCGCGAGCCACCATGCCGCGGTCAGCCCGGCGAAGCCGGCGCCGACCACGATTACGGATTTATCGGACATTTGCGGTGCGATTTCTTCGAGCGACTCAAGTCGAAGAGGATAGTGCTCCGTCGCTCGCTCTATCTTTTGAAGTGTGGCGGTCCGACGCTCAGGTGTCGAAGGAGCGGTGCCGAAAGAGCGATTCAGCCGGGAGAAAAGGGCGCCTGGCATCGAGACCTCCTGGTTGCTTGAGCTGTCTGGGCCCAGGGATTGAGGCCGTTCTGCCCGCGTAAGTGTGCCGAAATGCAGCATAGCGAGTCCGCTCTTACGTGTAGAGCGAGAAGCGGAACCCCTGGTGCAGAGCGTCTTGCGAATGTACTCGGAAGGCGAGGCTGTGGGCAGCAAGTATCCCTGCACGTTTCGATCGAACCCTACCGGATGGTTGTTTCGCCAAGTCTCCGACCAGTTGAGCCTGCTCAAAGCGTTCCGGGGTAGCAGCTGCAGGTAAGCCCATGAAGATATTCGTTGGCGAATTGACGCGTTGAGAATTACCCGTGCCGCTTGCCACGGGGGAATCAGAAACTGTGGCACCTTGTGCGGTAAGCTGGCCTGATGGCTCCTTGTTGGAGTCAAAAAGCCGCTTTAGACCCCAGCCGATTAGCGCAACAACAGCCGTACCAGGAATTCCACCAAAAAGAATCTGCCAGTAGTTGAAGAGCCAATTCATTCGCCGATTCTACCATTCCACCAAGAGCTTCCGCTTTTTTGCATGGTAGTATCGAACCTCCGGCCCCCTGCTTGCAAACTTGCAAAGCAAGTAGGGAAAAACACTAAACAGCTTCGTTGGTGTCGCCCACACGGAAAATCAACGAAATTCCCGCTCCACAAATGTCCCGAAGTTGTACCGAACATTCCGGTTATTAGATCTTCCGCGTTGCTGAGGTTCACCCGGCAGCATTGCACATATGCCAGTTCTTCGGTTTCCCGATCATTTTCGTGTTGCCGACGAACCGTCCGCGGGAAGGGTGTTGTGGGGTCGTGAGCGCTATGGCGATCTTTCCCGGAACGAGCGGGTTGACAATTCTTCTCAGCAAGCGGCTCCCGCAACGCGAGCCTGGACCCATTCCCATCCGCACAATGTGAGCGCGCTCCATAGGATCCAGCAAAGAAGACATTAATGCGAAGTGTTGCTGCTCGCTCTTCAATACATGGGGCAAATTGTATTCACGCATAACCATTGTCAGTGCGTCATTGCCGGCGGGACTTGGATAATCGGAGCTGCTGCCTCGAGAATCGCTCTTCGGTCACCCGTGCGCGGCGGGTAGATTCGCTGGCAATTGATTGTTTGCTTTACTCGCTTCGCTTTCCTGCCTTTCAGTACTACGTGGCGATTCCAGCCTTCGGTATAGACCGCACCCCACCTGCCGAGGTCGAGCACAGTGACGTACCAGTCGATCTGGAGCGGCAGCAGCGGTTCGCCGAGCAGATCGCAAACGACGTTATACCCAGCGAAGCGGCCCATTGGCCGGGCATGCTGGCAGGACATGACCGATGTATGGCTGCCATCGATCAGCAGGCACGCGGAGTCGCCGGCGGCGAACTCGGCTCGCAGCCCCTTCACCTTCAGACATTCATCAACTGGCAGTCGGCCGAAGCGGTCGTGCAAGACCGGAAAGCTCCCGCACAAAGGAGGCGCGCGCATGCCACCGCACCAGACGATCGTGGCGGCATTGATCTGTTCGCCCGTTGCCAGCAGCGCCGCTTCGCTGTCTACCGAAAGCAGCGTGCTACCGGCACGCGCTTCAACCTGGAGGCTGGTGAGAGCCTCTTCGATGACGTTGCGAGCCTCCTGGCCCATGTCGGACCCGATCCATGGCGCGCGATCAGCAAGAATTACGTGCCCGTTGCCTAGCGCGGCAAGACGGTCCGGCATTTCCGTTGCGACCTCGATGCCGGTCAGGCCGGCAGCAATAATCAATACCGTACTGCGGCTACATGATGCAGGCCGCGATGGCAAAGCGGCGAGGTAATCTTGAAGTCTAACGGCGCCTTCGTAGGTATCAACATCGAATGCGTGCTCGGCGAGTCCGGGTAAGGGTGGCCTGTCGAGTCTGCTGCCGAGCGCAAAAACCAATCGATCGTAGCCAATTGGCTCGGACAGGCCCCCAACCGTGATACAGCGATTATCGAGATCGATGTCCAAGACCTTACCTCGCAATCGCCGTACACCAATGGGCGAAAGGACATCATCGAAACGGACGCGCACGTCGGCAAGATTTCTCTCGTAATTGCGGACACGGATTGCATGCCAATCGGTGCGGTCCACGAGAAGGATCTCAATCTCGCTCGATGGGATCCCGAGTTCGTCGAGCCTCCGCGCGGCGTCCACCGCGCTCCATAGTCCTGCAAATCCACCACCAAGGATGATGATCCTCTTCATCGCGTTCCCACCTCGATGCCGTGCATCTGTCAATCCTTGATACGGATAGCCACGACGAGTTCCCGGCACGTCCAGACGGCCTGGAGCGAAGCTGCCATTTGTAAAGATGCCTAATCGGCCCTCATCCGTGGCCTTCTGGTCTTTGTGCGCTAACTTCCAAAAGACGTGAGCACCCTCCGCCACAAAAATCCTACTCCTGTGTCGCGGTTATTGAAATTAATGCTAGAGGAACACATTGCAGCGAGGCAGCTCGTCGGCTCCGGCATGCCAGAATTCGGCTGGCGCACCGACCTGGTCAGCAGCCTCTTGCTCGGCTGTAGGTTGCAAAGATACTGGCAAGCGTTTTTTTTCGGGCCGAACCTCGATCGCACGTATACTTTCAAAATGAACCAACTCCCGGTTTGCCGGCTACACAGAAGATATCCGTTCAAACGTGGTTCGGGAAGATCATAGAGCGACCGATACGCATTCAGACCACACTTCCCCGAACCGGACTGGACCGCGAAGAAAGACTGAGCGTTATCGTGCAAGTGGCCCAAATGAATTCATACCCGCTAGGCACTCACCTGAAGACCATTGTCATCAGTGACACGAAAGCGTACACCAAGTTTTCCGACTGCTCCCCATCAGCGGGACAATTTTGATGGACGCAGAGTTGAATCACCTTGTTTCCTAACTAAAAATCCTCCAGCGTCCACATGTTGGCGTTGTATGCATAACCCATCATCGAAAGGTGGCGTCCATCCGGCGAAGGAATGCCTGAAGTCCCCGCCTGTAGGTTTCCCATAGTTCCTTTTTGTTCCCACACCACGTGTGAAGTGCCTTGCATATCCAGATACAGCAATACGGAGGAGTCAGCAGTGCGACTTGCGGCATAAAACCCTTTCCCATCCGCGGCGACTCCCACTCAAATATATTCAATATAATCTGTCGCCGCGCCTAGCCGCCGCTCATTCTGCGGAAGGCCCAGAACAAGAATCCTGCTAACACGATCGATGCGGGAAGGGTGAGCACCCAAGCCATCAACAGGTTGCGGACTGTCCCCATTGCAGGCCCGAATGATTGGCCGCCATCGTACCCGCCACGCCCGAAGACAGCACGTGCGTCGTACTCACGGGTAAGCCGAACGCGTCGGCCGCTCCAATCGTGGCCATCGCCGTGATCTCAGCCGCCGCTCCTTGCGCGTACGTCAAGTGGTCTTTTCCGATCTTCTCGCCCACCGTGACGACGATGCGCTTCCACCCGATCATTGTTCCCAGGCCGAGCGCCAGCGCGACAGCGACTTTCACCCACGTTGGGATGAACTTTGTAGCGTTGTCGATATGTTTTTTGTAGTTTGCGATGACCGCCGTATCCTCCGCTGAAAACTGAGGCACACCGGTCTTCTTCATTAGGCGTAGCGCCTCGCTTACCACGTACATGTCGTTGCGGAAGTTGCGCACCTGATCTTGCGGGACCAGCTTGAGTTGTTTGTACTGCGCCATTTCCGTGCCGATTCCGTTGATTACTCCCCGCAATGCAAGCATAGTGTTCGGTGTAAATTGCTTTGTACGTATGCAATCGGTCAACTCGTCGCGCGAGTCCCCGACCACGGCAGCAGGAGAAACATAGCGGCCGAGTACATCGGCCGCTTGCGTCGAAACCGCAATGAAGTCCGCGGTCTGCTCGTACGTCACGGCGTGATTCACCGCGTACGCGGTTGGCACGGTGCCGATCAGAATCAGCATGATCAAGCCCATGCCCTTCTGCCCGTCATTCGAGCCGTGAAAGAAGCTCACGCCCGTGCAGGTCAGCACCAAAAGTACTCGAATATAAAACGGTGGCGGCTCACTGCCTTTAGGCGCCTCATAGAGCGCCTTGTCGGGGATTAGCGCTTTGCTCGCCATCAGCAGCAGCGCGGCGCAAATAAACCCAACGACCGGTGAGAGCAGCAGGGATTTTCCTATGTTGGCGGCCTGCGCCCAGTCCACTCCGCTCGTTCCCGTCTTGACGGACATCAGTTGATTCGCAATTCCTACTCCGATGATCGAACCGATAAGTGTGTGCGAACTTGACGCCGGCAAACCGAAGTACCAAGTGCCCAGATTCCAGATAATTGCTGCGATCAGCAGTGCGAATACCATCGAGAACCCGGCTTTACCTCCTACTTGGAGTATCAATTCCACAGGGAGTAGTGAAACGATGCCGAACGCCACCGCCCCACTTGAGAGCACTACTCCGGTGAAATTCCAGAATCCCGACCATACCACGGCAACGTGCGGCTCAAGAGTGTGTGTGTAAATCACCGTCGCCACCGCGTTTGCCGTATCATGAAATCCATTCACGAACTCGAATCCAAGCGCAACCAACAGTGCCAGTCCGAGCAACAGATACGGCATGATCGTCGGCGAGTGTACTTCGGATAAATCGCCGATCAATTGACGCCCGATGTAGATGACGCCCCCGAGCAGGACCACGCCAAAAATCCCCATGCCGATTTTGGCCGCCGGCCCCGCGCTAATGTTTGCGTCGAGCGGCGATGTTCGAACCGTTGCCACATTCGCCTCGCTCGGCGGTGTCCCAGTTGCTGCCATCTTTCACCCCTTGACCATCAGATATGGAAGCGCGCATGCGTCACTTTGCGAAGGTAAGATCGCCGACCGGAATAGAAAATGCTGCTGGAGCCTCTAGCTCCGGGGTCGCGGTGTAGCACTCTGCTGACGCCATTTAGTGGTATCCGCGGCGACCGGTAGGCCAAGACAATACTGCGTCTCCATTAAGGAAATGTGACAGCTGTGTGAACGCTTCCATCTTTTGGGAGAGCCGGAGGTTAATGTGGCTGCTTGATGGTTCCAGCCAGGGCACAGAATGCCCGAGATGCAAAACCCGAACGGTTAATTTAACGAAACTGCAATGTTCTCGTCATATGAACGAGAATTGCTCTGATAGCATGACTTCCGCCACTGTCATCGCTTCTATAGCCTGCCCAAAGGAAGCAACTCGATGATGCCCCCAAAACTGATCCTCGCTCCGATCGATTTCAGCGATTCTTCGCGCAAGGCCCTTGATGTGGCCACGGACATGGCGTCTCGCCTGGGCGCATCCTTGCTCCTGGTTCACATCGTACCCGCTATCCCTGACCTTCCGGAAGGCGTCTCAATTTTCAAAGAAGGCGAGTATGACGGCGAACTTCACAAGACTGCGGCAAAGCAACTCTCGGAACTCGCCACCATTCTGGCAAACAAAAGCCTGAACGTGCGCACGGAAGTCGGCACCGCGAACGACGTCGGCATGGAACTGGTGCGGATTGCGGAGCATGACAACGTCGATATGATCGTCATCGCCACGCACGGCATGACCGGTTGGCGTCGAATCGCATATGGTTCAGTAGCTCAGAAAGTCGTGGAGCAAGCAGCCTGCCGGTGCTAATCCTCCGCGAAAAAGCCACAGATCATGCCGCCGAATCTCAAAGTCATCCGTCCTCTTCCCGTGCCACTGCCCGTGGATGACATCGATGGAGCGAACACTGGACACCTTTCCCTGCCGAATCCCTGCCGAAAATTGACGTGCAGCCTACCGCAGATGTCATTCGCCGAGGATCCCGGGTTGGGAACTTTCGGATATCAGTCGTTTCAGCACTGGTCTTCCCGTGACTCTTGTAAATTATGGTGACAATTCGCCTGCTTGGCGCCGAATCGAATGGCATCAACAACTACTGTGTGGACGAGCCGGATTACAACGGTGGTCCTCTCGATCTGAATCACACCTCGCAATTCAGCGAGAACGCCCAGGGCAGTCCGGGCACCGCCAAGCGGCGCTTCTTTACGGACTCGTTCTAAACAACTACGATATGGCCCTTCTCAAGAACGAAGTCCGCAGTCTGGCTTATGAGGTCATCTTGGCGGAAAGGCCTGCGTGATTTGACGATGGCCCAGCGCCTTGCCCTTACTATGTTCTATCGCAGCCTTCAGACGCATGAAGCAATCGAGATTCTGCTGGAGCAAAAGCTGGTAGAAGACGCTCTTCTCGCAGCGATGGTGGCGTTTTCCGACCTCGGGAAACTACGCCTCGATCCGCGTATCGTGCGGATAATTCACGAAGTCATAGGAGTGCCGTTGAAGTACTTTCCACT
>Ga0210409_10003544_pt1 | contig 17345 bp, 11 predicted proteins | sample IncBWH17MmetaG_FD_161649 | JGI IMG/M metagenome (GOLD analysis project Ga0210409, IMG submission 161649) | Forest soil microbial communities from Barre Woods Harvard Forest LTER site, Petersham, Massachusetts, United States - Inc-BW-H-17-M | ecosystem: Environmental > Terrestrial > Soil >... | reverse complement strand
AACGAAGACAGCTAGAAGTACAACCGAGATTAATACGATCAGCAGGCGAATCACCCGCGTTCGATACGGCTCATCAGGTCGAAGCAGCTCCCACACGCCGACAATGGGGACGACAAGCACGGACAACATGGAAACCATCGTAAGGAGTGTTGCGTACTTAGTGTCCCCGGTTTGAGGCTGGACAGACTGGGCGAGTTGTGGCGCCAGCTTGCGCCCCAGCAAGGCCACCCAAACAAACCAACAGGCAGCAGCCGTATAAGGTATGTCCTTCAAGCCCACGTAATAACCTCTAGAGGTAATGAGATAGTTCGCTATCGAAGATCCGAGTATGTACAGGGCGGAGGCCCCGAGCAGCTGTCGATAGATTGACTTCCAGGGAGGTTGGGCTCGAACAATCAACACACCCAGAACTACGAGAAGCACGAAATTCTCCACAAGGTAAAGAGCTTGGCCGCGCAAGAAGGACGCAACACTCCATTCCGCGTACGAGTGGGGAACCCAAAGAAAGGCGTACGCAAAAACCCAAAAGAAGAGTAAGAGAAGAAAATTCAAGGTCGTGCGATACCTTCGGTGCGGCAATAATTTCAGATGAGGGCGTGAAGCCGCGGCCGCAATCATGAACACTACGTGCAGGGCTAATGGAATAGCGGGACCCAAAGTGGTGGGGCGATCTCTGCCCAGCAGCAACATGTAGTACATCCAACTGCATGTGCTCAGGGACCACGTCCCAAAAGCCATGGCAAGGAATGACCAAAATAGCCGAATAGCCTCGCTGCTCTGAACCGCATTCAGCGTGGCAATTCCTGCAGCGAGGACAAGCACAAGGAAATAGGTCATCAGAGTGTATGCGGTCAGAGTGCCGCTTTGTCGGACGATGACTGAAAGGGCTGCGTGGATTAATAGAAGCACGACCGCAACAGCTGGCCACCAAAGTAGGCGAAGCGTGCGCGTTGTAGGCATAGCTTTGAGCGGCACGATTTATCCCTCAGCATTAAGAGGACGGCCAGTATTGATGACTATGGATCGGGCAGAAGATGTTAGCCTCTCTCGTGTTTGTAGGGAAGAGGGAAAGCAATGGAAAACCGCTACTGTTCGTCAGCATTCGGAGCACACCGCCGCTCACCGCCGATGAATGTATCGCTTCCACCAGATCGTACCATCCGCCTTCGCCGCCAGTAAGTCTTCTCTCGCTATCGACCCGAATTCATCAGACCTCTCTGCGTCTCCGTGGCATTGTGGCAAATCCTCTGCTGAGTTTTCGCTACTTCGGCTCCGTACTATCGATTTCCAACCTCTTTCCTTTCAGTTCGTTACGAATTGCTCTTTTCGCAATTCCCTTGTTTTCAGCAACTTCTGCGTTGCCCCCTGTTTTTGCAAATCGAATCTCTCAAAGGAACAACAAAATGACTCAGCGAACTGTCAAATCCGGCTTTATCAGCAAGGCCGTAAAAGCGCTGGTGAGCATTTCTCCTCGCGCTTCTGAAGACTACATCCTGCTATTTCTGACAGTTCACGGCATGGCCCTTCGCCCCTTAGTATGAGCTTTACGTTACGGTTCAGGGCTGACACCCTCCTACGTGCTGCCGCTAAGCAAGCGCTGTGAAAGCTCAGAATCTCGGCTATAAGAAAGTTGGGGACCGAGGAGTCGGTCGAGATTTTTTCAAGGAGAAAAACATGAAGTATTCTTTGATCGGCCTGTTGATGCTGGTGGCAGCACTCCCCTCTGGAAGTGCCCAGCAGAGCGAGTATCCGATGATGGACAAGGTCGCGCAGAAGGTAATTGAGAAGTACCAAACCTCGAGCTGCGAAGATCTGAAAGCCCAGAAGGAGAAACCGCCAGACCCCCAGCAGGCTGCGACGAAGCAGAAGGTTGTGGCGCTGCTAAAGAACGATCCGAAAATGCGCGCGCAATTCCTGGACAAGGTCGCCGGGCCAATTGCCAATAAAATGTTTGAGTGTGGCATGGTTCCTTGATTCCATCACATGTTCAATGAACAGAAATGCATACTGGAATTGGATTGGTTCCCAAGTTCTAGCTTGGAGATCGATAGGGCATAGAATGCGCGATCTAAGATCCAATGAAAATTCCCGATCTCATCCGAACGTAACTTCCTGATTCCGAACACCAGGCTGTGAAACGGGGAAATCTGCTAATCCGTTGTAGGGACGAAGACTCCTACCTAGTGTTGAATTCCCCTTTTAGAGTCCCGACAAACGTGGATCTGGCAAATCGCGGCCGCTCTGAGCTGCCCCAAGGGCCCACGACTAACTGTTGCCACATTCGGGGCATTATGTGGGTGTCCACAGGGCCCTTGAGGTCACCGAGGGACGATGCAAGAATCAGCAAGTGGCAATGGTTTCTGATATTTAGCGCTTTTTTTTGAGTTTTCTTCAAAGAGCTAGAAACAATCCCATCGGCTCCACCAACTTTTTCTGAGCCCGTCCGTCCCTTTAATCGGCCCGCCGCGCTTTATTTCGGGCTTCTTTTCCTCTCTGTGCTCTCTGCTCCCTCTGCGGTGAAACCTGTCCCGGCAGTCCGCAAATGCGCCAGAAACGCTCGTTGCAGCCGCGTAAGGGACCTTCCGCGCAGCACCACCGCGCCGATCGTTCGCGACGCATCGTCATCCTCAATTCGTACGAATCGGCAACCCGCTCTCTTTTCCACGGCCATCTCCGGCACTATCGATACTCCCATCCCCGCCCCCACCATGCTCAATATGCTGCTGAACTGCCCGCTCTCGAACACAATTTGCGGGTGCACCCGCGCCCGGTCGCAAGCCGCCACCGCCGTATCGCGAAAACAGTGCCCATCGCGCAGCAGTAGAAAAGCCTCCTCGCGAAGCTCCTTGAGCGAAACGGAAGCTCGCTTCGAATACTTATGCTTTTTCGGCAGCGCTGCAAACAAATGTTCGGTGAGCAGTGGAAACGTCTCGAACTCGTGTCCGCGGATAGGCAATGCCAGAATCGCCACGTCTACCACGCTAGCTCGCAACCGCTCCAGCAACACCGGCGTGATCTCTTCTACAACCGTCACCCGCGCCTGCGGAAATCGCCGCGACAAAAATGTCAGTTGCACCGGCAACAAATAAGGCGCGATGGTCGGAATCACTCCGACACAAATTGCCCCTCCCACCGAGTCTTTGCGCTCCACCACATCCCCGCGCGCCGCCTCCAACTCCCGCAGCACCGCTCGCGCTCTGGGCAAAAAAGTTTTGCCTACCTCCGTCAGACGTACGGAACGTCCCAGCCGGTCAAACAGCCTCGCCCCCAACTCATCCTCCAACTTGAGTATTTGCTGCGACAAGGATGGTTGCGAAACGTGCGACTGCTCCGCCGCCCGGCTGAACGACGCGCTCTCCGCCACCGCGCAAAAATATCGAAGTTGATGCAATTCCATGGGTTTCCCACCTATAGGCAATGCCTATCTTTCGTATCCAATCTATATATTGGCAGTATACCCTGCGGGGGGTCTACAGTCTTACCCCGCAGTGCTGAGGAGGATCAATGGCTGACGAAAAAAAGAAGATCATGACCACCGACGCTGGCCGCCCGGTCGGCGACAACCAGAATTCCCTGACGGTTGGCCCCCGCGGCCCGGTCGTTTTCGAGGATTTCCTGCTTTTCGAAAAAATGGCCCACTTCAATCGCGAGCGCATTCCCGAGCGCGTAGTCCACGCAAAAGGCTCCGGCGCCCACGGCTACTTTGTCTGCACCAATCCCGACATGCCCAAGTTCACCACCGCGAAGCTTTTCAACGGCGTCGGTAAGAAAACTCCCACCTTCATTCGCTTCTCCACCGTAGGCGGCGAAAAAGGTTCCGCCGACACCGAGCGCGACCCCCGCGGCTTCGCTCTCAAGTTCTACACCGAAGAAGGCAACTGGGACATGACCGGCAACAACACGCCCGTCTTCTTCATTCGCGACCCGCTAAAATTCGGCGATTTCATCCACACGCAAAAGCGCGATCCCGAAACCAATCTGAAATCGCCCACCATGATGTGGGATTTCTGGTCGCTCTCCCCCGAATCCCTCCATCAGGTCACCATCCTCTTCTCCGACCGCGGCACTCCCCACGGTTATCGCCACATGGACGGGTTTAGCAGCCACACGTACAGCCTTATCAACGACAAGAACGAACTCTTCTATGTGAAGTGGCATTTCAAAACCAAGCAAGGCATCAAGAATTTCACGCGCGAATCCGCCGACGAAATGCGCGGCCAGGATCCCGACTATGCCCAGCGCGATCTATTCAACGCCATCAAGGAAGGCAACTTCCCCAAGTGGCGAGTCTCCGTCCAGATCATGCCGGAAAAGCAAGCCGAGACCTATCACCTCAATCCGTTCGATCTAACGAAAGTCTGGCCGCACAAGGATTATCCGCTCATCGAAGTTGGCGAACTCGTCCTCGATCGCAATCCCGAAAACTATTTCGCCGAGGTCGAGCAGGCCGCCTTCGAGCCGCGCAACGTCGTCCCCGGCATGGGCTTCTCACCGGACAAAATGTTGCAAGCGCGCCTGATTTCCTATCCCGACGCGCACCGCTACCGCCTCGGCGTCAACTATGACGGCCTGCCCATCAACAAGCCGCAGTGCCCGGTGCACACCTACAACCGCGACGGCGCCATGCGCTTCGACGGCAATCACGGCGCGCAACCCAACTACGAACCCAACAGCTTCGGCGGCCCGCAACAAGATGCGAAGTATCGCGAGCGTCCCAAAGAAGTCGCAGGCACAGTCGACCGTCACAATCATCGCCTAGACAGCGATTACTACACGCAACCCGGGAATCTCTTCCGCCTGATGACCGCCGACGCCAAAGAGCGCTTGATCGGCAACATCGTGGCCAGCTTGGGCAACGCACCGCGCCGCATTCAGGAGCTGCAAATCCAGCATTTCTACAAAGCCGATCCTGCCTACGGCGGCGGAGTTGCCAAAGGCCTAGGCCTAAAGATCGACGAAATCGCAAACCGAAAGCGGGAAACCGCAGCCACCGCCGCCGACTAACCAGTGGCACAGCCACTCTTGGCTGTGCGCCGTTCATCCCCATAGGGGCGCAGCATGCTGCGCCCCTTCTCGGCGCGATGTAATCCACTCGCCCTGTCCTATCTTTATCCTTCTACTATCCTGTCTTTTTCTTGACTAACCTCTGCGCCCTCTGTGCCTCTGCGTTACATTTTCTCTTTAGCACCTTCTGATCTCCAGCCGCTAGCCGCGCTCCCGCTTTTCTGTAAAATAAGCTCCCTATGCCCAAACTCACCTTCCTCGGCGCCGCAGGCACCGTCACCGGATCCAAATATCTGATCGAAGCCGCCAACAAACGTCTCCTACTCGATTGCGGCATCTTCCAAGGCACTCCTGAACTGACCGACCGCAACTACAAACCACTTCCCACCGATCCCAAATCCTTCGACTACGTCGTCCTGACCCACGCTCATCTCGACCACACCGGCCTTCTCCCGCGCCTCCTCAAAAACGGCTACCGCGGCCCAATCTTCGCCAACCCCGCCACCATCGAGCTAGCCACGCTGCTTCTGAAGGATTCCGCCCACCTGCAACAAGAAGACTCGCTCCAGGCGCAAAAGCATCCGCACAACCAACATTCCAATTCCGAGCCGCTCTACGCTCCCGAGGACGTCGATCCCGTTTTGCGCGCCATGAAACCCATGCCTCGCACCGGCGGCTTCGATATCAGCCCCGAATTTCACGTCGACTCCTACGACGCAGGCCACATCCTCGGCTCGTCCAGCCTCGTCCTGACCATCACGGAAAATGGCAAGAAGACCATCGTCATTTTCTCCGGCGATATCGGCCGCTACGATCAGCCCATCCTCAACGACCCCGTCACTCCTCCCGCAAACGCCGATGTCCTCCTCTGCGAATCCACCTACGGCGATCGCGATCACGAAACCGGCGATCCCGCGGAACTCCTCGCCGCCATCGTCAATCGCGTAGCGAAGCGCGGCGGCTCCATCGTCATCCCCGCTTTCGCCATCGGCCGCACGCAAACCTTCATGTATTACCTCCGCCAACTCGAAGACCAGCAGCGCATCCCGCGCCTTCCTGTCTACGTCGACAGCCCCATGGCCCTCAGCGCCACCGATCTATATCTGAAACACACTGAAGATCATGACCTCGATTACACCCGCGAAGATGCCGGGGGCAAAGGGGATCCGCTCGACGTCCATCAATTTCATCTCACCCGCACCGCCGACGAATCCAAGCAAATCAACAATGTGAAAACGCCCTGCATCATCGTCTCCGCCAGCGGCATGGTCACCGGCGGTCGCGTGATGCACCATCTAGCCCAGCGTCTCCCCGACGCGCGCAACGCCGTGATCCTAGCCGGCTTTCAAGCCCAAGGCACACGCGGTCGCGCTCTACAAGAAGGCGCGAAGACCATCCGTCTCTTCGGCCAAGATGTCGCGGTCAACGCGGAAATCGTCCAGCTTGGCCAATTCTCGGCCCACGCCGGAAAAAGCGAACTCCTTCGCTGGCTAACCGCGCTTCCCGCGCCACCCAAACAAACCTATCTGACCCACGGCGAACCCTCCGCCGCACAATCCCTGCAATCCTCCATCCGAGAAAAATTCCAGTGGAAAGCGTCCGTGGCCCGCTACCTGGACACCGTCGACCTCACCTGAACCCGCCACGGAAACTGCACCGGCCGGCTCTCGTCAGAGGGCCGCGCTCTCCAGGTTGTTGGGGCTGCGCTTCAGCGCGACCCCAGCGAGCAAAGCGAAGACCTTGTCTTGCATCACCGTGCCCCACACAAACCACTGGTTGTCATCCTGAGCACATCCGATAAGGATGCCCGAAGGACCGCGCGAACCCGCTACCCGCGTCAAAATCCCGTCACCAACAGTCAAAATTTCTTTGGTTTTCCAGGAAACTAATTCCCTCCTCACCTCGTCTATACCAGCAAGACCACTCGCGGGGTAGGGGGCTAACCACCACAGGGCAACCGACCGTCAGTTCCCTACCCCAAACTCTTTCCCTTGTATCTACAATGACTTACGGTGCGATACACCGAACGAAAATATCGGCAAAACGGAGGGTGCGTCGGCTGCAAGAGCGCGGGGCTAATTGCTCTGTGGGAAAAACTTCGCTACAAGGTCGTGAAGCGCTAGCATCGGAACATCGCGAAACTGCACGTAAATGACTTCGTCCCAGTAGACCGCGCTGCGCGTCGGCATAAGATGCGTCCGCCATTGATATACCAACCCTAAATTCCAGATAACAAAAGCCAGAATTACCGGCGCGACCCGGAGCAAAGCGCGTCTGTAATCCCGCCAAAAAAATCGCTCCGCGAATGCCAGCGTGCACGCCAATCCCAAAACAAACAACGGCGTCAACGAAACAAAATAGCGATTGCCGAAGCCGAATACACTGCTCCACCCAGGATAAGAGGATACTAGCCAATAAAACGCTAGTGCCGCAGAAAGACAGATGATTCCGACGGTTCGATCCAGGCGATACAGATAAAACAGGCCCACAAATGCCAGCAGCACTATGGGAGTAAACACAAGCAGACCGTGCGTCCCCGAAAATAAAACCTTCCCAAATACCGGCGCACCCCAGTTCCACAGACCTAGAGAATAGGGTCCAGCCGCAAAGGGACTTCCAAACACGATTTCCTTAATGATGAAAGTGGGCAGCAACGCTACCAGACCTCCGACAACACCCAACAAGTGCAGCCGCAAAATCCTCCCGGCCCGCCTTAGCCTGTCCGCGGGATCTCGCCACAACCCAAAGTACGCACTAGCGGCTTCCCACAACGGGCCAAGGACGAAGACTACATTGAGGTAGTAGACCTCAATCATCAGCCCAGCCAACATTCCCACGATCAGCCACTGCCGGGCTGTTCGGGCATGGCGCGTTCTCAGCCAATACCACAGGAAAAGTGATGTCGCGAAAGCCGAAGGAGCGTGGGACCAGGACGTCAGAAGATACATATAAACGGGCAACGAGGTTCCAAGCCAAATCCCTACCGTGGCCCAAAAAGCCCAGCGCTCATCGACAAATTCTCGCGCTATGGAAAATGAGATGCACAGCCCCAAAAATCCGTAGAACGCCGTGGCCACTGCCAACGCAAACATATAGGGCGGCGATTTGCCATCGGGCGTGACGTGCACTCCGAAATGGCTTAATGTCAGCACGACGATGTGTGTGCTTACTATAAATGGACTCCACAGGATGGCCGGACCGACGGCGAAATAGTTGGGTAGGTGGCCTGCCCTGCGAACTGGATTCTCCCAGGCATGGCTTATCAAGTTCCGATCGACCTCGTGCGGGTCTTTCCAGTCCATCGCAGGCCAAAGCCGACCGAGGTCATGCGGGTTTTTCCAGTCCGTCGCATAAGCCAAATTGTGGTCGATCAACGGAGAACGCAGGTGAGCGTAGTAGCCGATGCCATCCCCATCAACCTCCCCGTGAACGAAAGGGAGCGTTAACAGGAACATAACAATCAAGGCCTTCCAATATCCGGAGCAAGTTGGCAGTCTCCGCCATTTTGGGGTAGCCTTCGCGGACACTTGCTCCGGGATCAAATTGCTGTGCATAATTTCAGGCTAATATATCTATCGACGCGAATGTGCCGTCAAGTACGTCTCCCGTAAGCAAATAGTCATATTCATAGTCGGCAGCTCATCCGAGTTCGTAAGTTATCCCTTCAAAAGAACTAAGAGACCATGGCCGCGTTGGAATTGATGAAGAAGTAGGAGTCTAAGCGTGAAGTCTTGAAAAGCGGGTTTCCGCAGCGGCCAGAGTCGATTCTTTCTTGCAGAAGGTGAAGCGCACCTGGTTCGCGCCATCGCGAGCGTCGTTGTAAAAACTCGAGCCCGGAACAGAGGCAACACCGATCTCTTCGACAAGATATTTGGAGAACGCTACATCTTTCGTCGCCGCCGCAAAGCGCCGTGGGTCCGGAGCGGGAAAGGGTGAAATGTCCGTCATGATGTAATACGCGCCGCGCGGCTTGAAGACAGTGAAGCCCGCTTGCTCCAGAATCTTCAGCAATCTGGCGCGTTTCTCGGCGTAATTCGCCGCGAGCTTGTCGTAGTAACTTTGCGGCGAACGCAGTGCAGTGGCGCCCGCTTGCTGCAAGGGAGCCGCAGCGCCCACGGTCAGAAAATCATGAACCTTGCGAATGGAGTTGGTTGCTTCCGGCGGAGCAATGGCCCATCCGACGCGCCAACCCGTGACGCTGTACGTCTTGGACATGCCATTGATCACGATGGTGCGCTCGCGCATGCCCTCAATCTGCGCCATGGAAATGTGCTCCGCGCCGTCGTACAAAATGTGCTCGTAGATTTCGTCGGTGATGCAAAACGCGTTCCAGCGCACACAAAGATCGCGAATGAATTCCAACTCCGCGCGCGTGAACACTTTGCCCGTCGGATTGTTTGGCGTGTTGAGAATAATGGCTTTGGTCTGCGGCCCAAACGCCGCCGCAAGCTCGTTTTCGTCGTACGACCAGAAGGAATTTTCATCGGCGGGCGGGCGCATCTTGACGAAGCGGGGAGTCGCACCGCTCAGAATCGCATCCGGCCCGTAATTTTCGTAAAACGGCTCGAACACGACAATCTCGTCGCCCGGATTGATGATGGCCATCATCGCCGACATCATCGCCTCCGTGGAGCCGCAACAAACGGTGATCTCGCGTTCCGGATCGAGGCGAATTCCCTGCGTGCGCTCGAATTTTTCGACAATGGCGTCGCGCAGCGGCTTCGCGCCCCAGGTGATCGCGTATTGGTTGATGTCGTCGGAAATGGCCTGCCGCGCCGCTTCTTTGATTTCCGCGGGCGCCGCGAAATCGGGGAAGCCTTGCGAAAGATTCACCGCGTTGTGTTTCAGCGCCAACCGCGTCATTTCGCGAATCACCGATTCCGTGAACTGTTCCGCTTTAGCGGAAAGCATGCGCCGCGCCATTTGCGTCATCGTGGATTCATTCATGGTAGAGACTTAAGATTTTAGGGTCGCACACGAAAAAAGCAAAGCGAAAGAAGAAAGGAACACGGGGAAACATATCGCAAAATTAATCCGACGAGGCGGCAGCTCAGGCCCGCCTTTTGGACCTGGGACTTTTTCTCACTGCCTTGACTGTTCCAAGGACGTGGGGTTTTGCTGGCGACGGTGGCCGGCCGCGACGGTTGCAATCGTGGCCGCAGGAGCCGACACCGTGGAGCCGTAAATCATGCGGTAGACTTCAGCGTTGCGCAAAACTATTTGCACGTAGTCGCGCGTCTCCGTGAACGGAATCGATTCTACCAATTCCGGAATCTCTTCGTAGTTGCGTTCAGAGCGCCAAAGCGCGATGCGGTCTTCACCGGCATTGAAAGCGGCCAGCGCATATTCCGGCGCGCCGAGATTGCGCAGGAGACCGGCAACATACACCATACCAACTTCCAGATTGAAGTCCGGCTCAAACAAACTCGTCTTGGTGTAGCGGACTCGCAACTGCCGCGCCACCAATCTTCCCGTTTGCGGAAGCACTTGCATCAGGCCGACAGCATTTTTGTGCGACACAGCATCCGCCTGGAATGTGGATTCCTGTCGAATCAGTCCCGCAGCCAGCATGGGATCGAACCCGTTTTTCGCTGCCTCGCGTCGCAGCGCCGGCTCGTACGGCAGCGGATACAGTGTGCGCCACACGATTAAAGGCACATCAGAGAATCGACGCGCGTCGAAATTCGGAACGATGAGCCGCCCATACGCCATGCCGGCGGCAAAATGTCCTTGATCAAACGCCGCTTGCGCGGCCTCGAACAGGATACGCGGCGAGCCTGCGGCAAAATATGCGGATTTCAGTTCCAGTTCCGCGGCGCCGTCAAATGCAATGGAGCGCAAGGCTTGCGCGCGCGTCCAGCGATCCATTGCGGCGGCTCCAATCGGCTCGTCGAAAGGGCGCAGCGGCGGCGGCGGCGGAATCTGCGCAAGAAACTCCGGTGGATCCTCCTCGCCGGCTCCGAGTTTGTCCAGGCGCAGAGCGGAGTGCTGACCAAAATAGGTTTCAGGAAAACGCTCCGACGCCATGCGGTAATAGCTGCGCGCATGTGCCGGATTCCCGCCGCGCTCCGCGTCGCGTCCCAGCCAGTACAGCACGTTCGGCGCGTTAGCAGAAACAGGATACTTGCGAAGAAATACCGTAAATTTATCGTCGGCGTCGGGTTGGTGATTCAGGTAGGCGACCCAGGCGACGCGCCACTCGCAGTTGTAGGCATTTCTTCCGCTGGGAAAATTGTCGAGAACGCGCTGATAGTAGGCAGCAGCTTGGCCGCGATTGAGTTCAACCCAATAAAAATTCCCCGCGGCCATCCAACCCTCTTCGGCCCATTTGCCGGCTGGATACTTCTGGACCAACTGGTCGATTGCGCCAAGCATCTCGCCTTCTTTTTTGTCGGACCGATAGATCTGCGAGAGCGCATAGAGACGCTCGGCATCCACATCGGAATCGGTCAAAAGCAGCGACGATACCAACGAAGCCGGCCCGCGCAACTGCACGCGCGCTTCGGCGATGCGCAACTGCGCAAGCTGGCGATGCGGATTGGAAGGATCTTTCAGCATGCCTTCCAGTTTTTCAAATTCCGTGCGCGCTTCCTTCCATTTCCGCGCGTCGAAAAATCCCTGCGCGCGCTGCTCCTGCAACTCCACTCCGGGATACGGATATTCCTTGCCAAGACTCTTGGTGAGCGCCGGAAGCGCCGTGGCCGCGGCTTTGGCTTCGTCCGACAGCGGGTACTTGTAGAAAAGAATCTGGTAATCCTTGGCGGCGCGCGCAGTCTGGTGCGCGGCCTTGTAGGCTTGCGCACGCAACAGAAGCAGCGGAGGCTTTGATGAAGTTGCGGAATAGGCCTCCAGCGCTTCGACGGCGACTTGCGGTTTGCCGGCGTCGATTGCTACCGGACCGAGAAGCTCTAGAATTTGCTCTTTCATCGCGCTGCTGGGGTGCTCGCGCTGAATGATTTCCAAATTAGCGAGCGCGTCGCCGTTATGGTGGAGTGCGCGCTGTGTCTGCGCGGTCCAGAACAAAACGTATTCGCCGAGAAGCGCGTCGCTCTTCGCTTTGGTCAGCCAGGTAAGCGCTTGCGGGGCATGATTTTTGCTGTAGTCATCGTAGCCGAGCGCAAGTGCCGCGCGGGCGCCCCAAACATTGGCAGAATTTTTTCTGGAGAATGCAGCGAGTTTTTCGTAGGCGCCGGGCGTGGCGTTGTGCAACGCACGGGCCAGAGAGGAGAGCTCCCGCTGCATGGCTTCGTCATCGGGCGAGTCTGAAGTGAAATCCGGCGCGGCGGTTTCCGTGATACAGCCTGAGCGGCATGCCGCCAACTTGGGCTTGTTGGATTTTTTCTTCTTACGGTTTGTCTGGCCTAACGCGTTGGAACCCGCCAGCAGCAACAACAAAACTGCGGCCGCGGCTGCGAAGTGTTTCCACACGGGAAACTCAGTGCTGGCGCGCGGTAGTGGCGTAGGGATACTCGCCAAGGGCGTGAGCGTCGCCTTCCGCAAGGATTTCCACCAACCAGCGATAAAAGTAATCAACTGGGTGGTCCATGATGGGTTTAAAACGCCGGTCGTATTCTCTATGAGCTTTTTCAATGTCGTCACGTAATCTGATGCAGAGATCCTTATTTTCGCGGCCTAGCCGCACCTGCTCCGGACGAAGCATTTTAATATCCTGCATGGAGACTTTAGCCACACGATTTGCGCGGCGATGCAGTTCCTGCTCTTCCGGAGAAAGGCGGTTGACGTCGAATTCTTCTGAGTAGTCAGGTTCGGCCACCGCGGCGCTGGGAAGCGCGGAGTCGTCCTCAAAATTGTGCGTCAGTGTCGGCTCGCCTTGCAACTCAGGCAATTCGGGCACCGGCGGAGGGGGTGGCTGCACTCGCGCCGGGCGCTGAACCGCGGAAGGCGCAGGGTCAGCAGGCGCCGCAGCCGTGGTGCCGGCGATACGGGACATTTCCGTCTCGAAGGGCGAGCGCGGGCTGCCCTGAACAGCGGAGGAAACAAAACGCGACATAACATCCAAGGCCGCGGAGATGGAGGCGGCGGCAGTCTGTGCGCGCAGCATAGAAGGCAGCGCATTCGTCGGCCGGCTGCTGGCACATGCGGAGACTACATCAGACACGGCTTGATGAAGCTCCTCGGTGGTGCGCTGAATACGTTCGAGATTCTCGCGAAGCGCGCGAGATACAGCTTGATCAACGGCGCTAGGCGGGTTGGGGTCGTGTGGCATGCGGGTATTGACGGGTTTTCGCGAGAAATCGCCCGATTTGTCATTTTGGAAGTTAGGTGCTTGGGAGTCAACCATCCGAGCGTACCGGTGTGCCCAGAAGTACCCCATTTTGAGGAGGCAGGTTTCTTGGCTTCAAACCAATTTGCAATCGTAATGACGTGAGATCTCTCGCCGAAATCGTCGGCAGGGTGGTAGGCGTAGTTACCCGGCTACCTGCTCCGATGAAGGTTCTTTCTCGACAATCTCCAGAATTGCCCGCACATTCGAGCAAAAAAGCTCCTTGAGATAGTCAGGGGAGTCCGCCGGCAAGAGGGCGCGATAGGCCTCGAGCCGGCGCCACTGTGCCGCGGCGTTGCGCGAGCCGTTAGGCGAGGTGCGAAGGTGCGCACGCAAATCGTCCTGCTGCACCGTCAGCGGCAACTCCAGAATGCGCTCGAAAAGCTCCTGATGGCATTGCTCGAGCGCTTGCTGCACAGCCGGCTGCGGATACAGGGCATTCAAGCTGGCGTGGTCGTACACATTCGTCGAAATATCCCGCAGGGAAGCCAAATAGGCCAAGCGCGAAAAAGGGCTGGAAATTCTTGCCAAGGTGGACACGGTCAGGTCGTGGATGATGCGCCGGTTCTGCTGAAGCTGAGTGAGTGTATCCATCTTACTTAGGTGTTCTGAAAGCGGAACGATTTGCAACACAAAGCCAGATTTGTGCGGCCGTGCCTCCTGGTGACCCAATGGAGGGTCACTCGTGAAAAAGATAACCGTAATTTTCGGGCTGCTTGTCCTGGCTGCATGGATCGTACTTCCGGTGGCGACCTCGGGTAACTATAGTACAAGTAATTCTGGTGTCGAGGGAATTCTTGCGGGAACGTTTGTTGCGGATGGGAGTCCGAGACCGCCTATTCCACCGTCGATCGTCGCCGATGGCAGTCCCAGGCCGCCCATTCCACCACTAAGCGTTTAGGACCGCCGGAAAAATGTGGAGTCGCGCCAACTGCTTATCGTAAGCGGTTTCCAAGAACTTCGTCGCTATGCCGTTCTAGTACGCGAGCCCCGGCGGTTACGGTTCAAAAGCACTGTGTACTATCTTTTTACGGTCATGCTACGATGCGGCGATGAAAGGTGGCTGGAATTGGCTATCGCCGCACTGATTGTCATGCTGCTGCTCTTTGCGCGCTATTACGTGCGATGCTGGCGACTCGAGGCGCCGCGCACGTGAACTTCGCTCTGATTCTCGGCGCGGTCATTGTGCTCTTGGCGCTTTCCTGGGCGCTGCACAGTCCGAAGCCGGGCGGCGATCCAGACGCTTCGAGAACTACCTCGATCGAGGAACCCGCCCGCCAACACGCAACCTACTTTGGCGTAATTCGCCGGGCGTTGTCAGAGGAAGACTTCGACTTTCTTTCCGCGCGTGGCCCTTTGCCTCTAGTGCGACGCGCACACAAAGAGCGCCAGCGCATTGCCATGCTCTATCTAGGGGAGTTGCGCGCCGATTTTCAGAGGTTGTTACGCCTTGCGGGGGTGATCGCCATTCTTTCGCCTGAGGTCGCGGCGTCTCACGAAGTTGCGCGCTTGCGCCTGACCCTGCGCTTTTTTTGGCGATACCGGATGGTTCGACTCGGCATTTACGCCGGTCTGCTCTTGCTCCCACAGCTCAACGGCCTGAGCGTGATGGTAAGCGAGCTTGCCCTTCGCTTGGAATTGGCCATGAAGGAACTCGGCGACCGCGCTGCGGTGGCCGCAGAACTGGCTTCAACTCTGGATAGGCGCGGGCTGGACGTGGCCTAGCGCCGTTTCTACCGCACTCAACAAGTCCGCAGCTTTGAAGGGCTTTTGCAGTACAACAAAGCCATTTGTGCCGCCATTTTCGGCTCCCGTATGGTTGGCCGAGGCGCTCATCCACACCAAGCGCGTGGCAAGCGCCGGCCTGTTCGCTGTCAGCCAGTCATGCAGACCTTCGGCACCGGCGACGGCGCGCACTTCCGCATCGGCAACGATTGCGTCGAATTCCATTTCGGTTAGGAGGCGCTGTGCGTCCGGGAAGTTTGCAGCCGTTCGCACCGCGTGGTTCCCGTCGCGCAGAATAGCCTCCACTGCTTCCAGCACGGAAAGATCATGGTCGATGAGCAGAATTCGTCCGCCGCGGACGGCGACCGCGCCGCTGACCGGGACGCCGTCGCCAGCGGTGGTCGCATGCTGGTACGGCAACTCGATAGTGAAGCAAGCGCCCGAAGGCTGCACGTTGCGCACGCTGATGGAGCCGCCGTGTTCGCTGACGATGCCGTAGCAGATGCTCAAGCCTAAGCCCGTGCCTTTTCCCACCGGCTTCGTAGTATAAAAAGGGTCGAACACGCGCGATGCATCCTTCACGCCCGGACCGCTGTCCCTGAATTCCACGATTAGCTGGTTGCTTTTGGCTTTCGTGCTCACCCAAAGATCTCCCTCGCTGGAATGCTCTAGGATGGCGTCCACCGCGTTGTTCACCAGGTTCAGGAATACCTGCTGGAGCTGGTGCGGGTCGGCGGCGGTCATGGGCAGATCGGGGGCGAGCTCATAGTGAACGCGAATGTTACTGAGACGCAGATCGTAGTCGCGCAACGCCAGCGTGTCCTCAAGTATTTGGTTGAGTTGCACGGCCACGCGCTCGGGCTTGTGCTGGCGCGCAAAACTCAAAAGATTTTGAACGATGCGATGCGTGCGCTGCGCTTGCTTGTACAGCTTGTCCGAATACTCCATTCCCTGTGGTGGCATTTGCCCGCTCGATAGCAGCAATTGGCTATATCCCAGGATGGCGGTCAGCGGGTTGTTGAGCTCGTGTGCTACACCGGAGATCAGTTGGCCGACCGCGGCCATCTTCTCGCTGTGCAGGAGCTGCTCCTGCGTGCGCCGCAGATTTTCGTACGCTTGCCGCGTCTCCTCGTACAGCACGGAGCGATCAATGGCATTGGAGATTTGGCTGCCTACGGCAATCAAAAGATTGATGTCCGCGGGCGAGAACTCGCGGGGCATTCGGCTGCCCACCACCAATCCGCCGATCACGCGATCTTTGGACCAGAGGATCACCACAAAAGCGGAATGCAAACCTTCCTGGCGTTGCGCTTCCCGCAGGAGCCCCGGTATCGGCAAACCTTGCGCCGAGAGAAATGTGGCGTGCACTGCTTTGATGTGCTGCAGCAGCTCCGGCTGCAACGCAACGGGCGGAATGTTTCTGCCCTGCTCGGTGCGATGGCCAACGGCCGCGATTCGCCGCATTCTCAGCCCGTCTTCCTCGAGCAAATAGAGTGACGAGGCGTCCAGGCTGAAGAGTTCGGTCATTTGCCGGAGGGTGCGGTGAATCGAGTCGCTAAGATCCAGGGATTCAGTGAGCGTTTGGCCAATCGAGTTCAGCACCATTAATTCGCGATTGCGCCGGCGGATTTCCTGCTCGGCTCGCTTGCGGTCGGTTATGTCCAGCAGAAATCCCTGGAAGGCGGTCAGATTGCCGGCCGCGTCTCGAATGGCGATGGAGGATTCCATCATCGCGCGAACTTCGCCGTCTTTGCGGCGAATTTCGTATTCGAAATCCGCCACCGCGCCATGGTCCTGCAGAAGCCTCTTGAGGCGCTCGCGATCCGCCGCGTTTACAAACATGGAAGGAATGTCAGCGTTCAGTAACTCGTCGCGATCTTCAAATCCCAGAATGCGCATCAGCGCCACATTGAAGTCCAGAAATCGCCCTTGCGGATTTGAAATGAAAACTCCCTCTTGAACGTTCGAGACCAAGGTCCGATATTTCTCTTCCGCGCGCTTGCGTTCCGAAATGTCTTTCAAGGCGTGCACCGTGCCGAGCTGCCGGCCGCCAGGATCGGTGAAGGTCGAATTGGAAGCGAGAAAATACCCTATCAGCCAAGGATCAGGGTCATCCCCCTCGCCGGCGATCCCCTCGCAATACGGGCAATTCTTGTAGTTCGTCCCCTTACGGGGAAGCAGATCGGTAACCAATCGTCCAGTTAACGTGGCGGCATCGCGTCCGAGCAGATTGCTGAGTCGCTGGTTTGTGCGCAAGATCCGAAAGTCCGGGTCATGCACAAATATAGGATCGCCAATGGAATCGAAGGTGTACGCCCACTGCTGCTGCACC
>Ga0210409_10003543_pt1 | contig 17349 bp, 13 predicted proteins | sample IncBWH17MmetaG_FD_161649 | JGI IMG/M metagenome (GOLD analysis project Ga0210409, IMG submission 161649) | Forest soil microbial communities from Barre Woods Harvard Forest LTER site, Petersham, Massachusetts, United States - Inc-BW-H-17-M | ecosystem: Environmental > Terrestrial > Soil >... | reverse complement strand
GCGCCGCGACGCCGATCGTCTATCAGCTCACGGTCACCCAGAATGGCCTGCTGAGCCTCTCCTACAGCTATAACGGCGGCGCCTATCAGCCGGTGATCAGCGCTCAGAGCATCGCCGCCTCCAACGGCCCGCTGCCGGCGGATTTCCTGTTCGGTTTCGCCGGCTCGACCGGTGGCAGCACCAACATCCACGAGATCCTGTGCTTCAAGGCAGAACCCGCGACCACCTCCGCCAGCTCTGCGGGCGCGAGCGAGAAGCAATCGGCGAAGCTCGAGACGGGCGCGCAGGCCTATTTTGCCTACTACAATCCGGCCGGGTGGACCGGCGCGGTCACGGCGAGCGGGCTCGGCTTCGATGCCTTTGGAAACGTCATCGTCGCGCAGACGCCCAATTGGGATGCATCCTGCACGTTGACCGGTGTCGCCACGGGCAGCTCCTGCCCGACCACCGGTGTATCCGGCCCGATCGCCGCGCAGGTCCCCAATAACCGCACCATCCTTTCCTGGAACGGCAACCAGGGTATTGCCTTCAGATGGAATCGGCTGACGGCCCCCCAGAAGGCGGTGCTGGACGCCGGAGACGGCGTCGCCTACGCGGGCAACCCTGCCTACACACAGTTCAGCCGCGAGCGGTACCTGCGTGGTGCTCGCACCGATGAGATCAATTCTTCCGGCGTCGGACTGTTCCGGGCGCGCGGCAATGTGCTCGCGGACATCATCGATTCGAGCCCGACCTGGGTCGGTCCGCCGTTTGCCCCCTACATCGCCACCTGGAAGGACCGCCTGAACACCTCCGCGATGAATCCCGAGAATGCCCCAGGCGCGCAGACCTACGCACAGTACGTCGCCGCCGAGCAGACCCGCCTGAACGTCGTGTACATCGGTGCCAACGACGGTCTGGTGCATGGCTTCCGCAGCGGCTCCTACGACGTGAACGGTAATTTCGTCAACAACGGGCTCACGCCGAACGACGGCCAGGAGGTGCTCGCGTACATGCCGGGTGCGGTCGTGCAGACCATCCATTCGATGACCACGAGTCTCGACTACGCAAACGCGCAGTACGCGCACGCCTTCTTCGTCGATGCCACGCCCACCACCGGCGATCTTTTCTACAACAGCCAGTGGCATACGTGGCTGGTCGGAGGACTCGGGCCCGGCGGAGCCGCCATCTACGCGCTCGATGTGACCAATCCGGCGCCAACCAACTTCACCGAGGGCAACGCCGCGGCCCTGGTGGTCGGCGAATGGACCCCTGCGACCATCAGCTGCACCAACTTGAGCAACTGCGGCGGCAACCTGGGCAACACCTACGGGACGCCGCAGATCCGCCGCCTGCACAACGGCACCTGGGCGGTGATCTTCGGCAACGGCTATGGCAGCGCCACAGGTGATGCGGGCATCTACATCATGACGGTCGACCCCAACACCGCTGCCAGGACCTTCTACTACCTGAGCACCGGCAGGGGCAGCCCGGCGAACCCGAACGGCATCGCCTACGCGTCGGCGGCTGATCTGGACGGTGATCACATCGCCGACTACATCTATGCGGGCGACCTGCTCGGCAATGTATGGCGCTTCGACCTCACCAGCGCCAACCCGGCGAACTGGGGAGTGACACCCGGCCCCCTCTTCAAGACTCCGGCCGGTCAGCCGATCACGACGGCAATATCCATCGCGGGGGGCTCCCCGACCCCTGGTGCGACGCCGCTCGTGATGGTGCTGTTCGGGACCGGCCAGAAGACGCCGCTGTCGACCACCAGTCCTGCGACCTACTCGACCGGCACCCAGGCGCTGTACGGCGTGTGGGACTGGAACATGGGCGCCTGGAACGCCATGAACTCTGCGCAATACGCCAGTCTCGCTCCTGCGGCTGCCCCGAATCTCGTCGCTCCTAACTACACGATCGGTCAGGCGAACCTGCACGCGCAGACCATCACCATCAACGCCACGACGCAGGATCGCGAGATCGCGAACAATGCCACGATCTGCTGGGCAGGCAGCACGGCCTGCACAGGCGGCAACACCCAGTACGGCTGGACCTTCAACCTGCCCGGCGCCCAGGAGCAGGTCGTCTTCAATCCCGAGCTCGTCGCGCAGGCGCTGACGGTGAACTCGATCGTTCCGGCACCCATCAACCCGACCTCATGCACCAACACCGCGGATACGGGCTTCACGTACGTCGTGTCAGCCTTAACCGGGGGAGCTTTCACGCAGGTGTTTCTACCCCCGAGCGAAGCGGCCAACCCGGCGGTCAACAACAATCCAGCCTACACCGACATGATTGCCATCGGCCTGATGACCAACGCCACCGGCAGCTCGTTCGTCACGGGAAACAGCGCGGGAACCGAGTTCCTGGTCTACGAGACCAATACCACCAACGGCGGCGCCAGCATCGGCAACGGCACGCTGGGACTCAACCTGCCGCCCAACACGACCGGCCGCCGCCTGAGCTGGATCGAGCGGCGCTAGTCACGAAGCGCTGCCGGACACCGACTCACACCTTACTGATCTGCAGAGGCATCATGGAGCCGCGCACCGCAACGAGATCTTCCCGCGGCTTCACGCTGATCGAGCTCATGATCGTCGTGGTGATCGCCGCCATCCTGCTCTCCATTGCCATCCCCTCCTACATGAGCCAGATCCGCGAGTCCCGCCGTACCGAGGCGAAGACTGCGGTGCTGGACCTCGCTGCACGCGAGGAGCGCTACTTGAGCACCAACGGGGCGGTCTACTCCACTACCCCCGCTGATCTGGGCTACATCGGCCCATTCCCCGCGCTGGTGGGACCAGACAACTACTACACGGTCACGGTCTGCTCTCCGGCTGCGAACTGTGATCCGAACCCGAATCCGCCGGCCGCGCCTTCCTACTACATCACCGCTACTCCGGCGGCTGGCACCAGCCAGGCCGGCGATACGCAGTGCACGTCCTTCTCAGTCGACTCCGCGGGCCAGCAATTCTCGACCGGCACCAACACCAGCCAGCAGTGCTGGGCGCGGTGAGCGTGAAATGCGCCATACAGCCCGACCGTGGTCATGTCAGTTACCGTCGGTAGCCCTCAGTATTCCGTGCTAGGCGAGCAGGTGCAGAACGCCGAATAGCGGCCGGGAGCCGCCGGCCGCATCGAGACCTGCGGCGCACTGGTTCAGCTCAGCGCTTGGAGTCCTTGCGGCGGTCCACCGGCACAAGCCGCTTGTCAGCGCGGCCCGTGCGCCGGTCGTGAGTCTCCAGCGATATGTGCTCGACCAGGCGCCCTGCGTCGGTCAGCTCGAAGCGCGTCGTAATCGTTTCGCTGCGCCCCTGAAGGAGCCGCAGCCGTTTGCGAAACTCTCGCCCGATCATCGCCATTTCCCCCGGCTTCGCCGCTCGTGCGCGATCATTGTAAGCGTGCGTCGCCGGCGCGTGGCGCCGGGTTGACATCATGCGGGACCCACGAAACCAACACGCTGCCGTCGATCAATCAGCGAATAGCTGCGTCGAGAAGTGTGATCCAGTTCACAGCGTGATCCAGCTCACAGTGTGATCCAGCTCACAGATCGCGGCGCTCCCCAGGCGGTCGCCGGATTGCACAAGTTGCGGGTACGAAATGGCGGGGCGACTTCGCCGCTCGGCGGAGGGGCTAGTTCTTCGCCCCCCAATGTGGCGGATAGACCCGACGGCCTCTCCGGGGCTTACCATACCCTCGCCATGCCCGCGCTCGATACCCCGCCGCTCGCCCTCTACGTCCACCTTCCCTGGTGCGTGCGCAAGTGCCCGTACTGCGACTTCAACTCCTACACGCTGAACGGTGAGCTGCCGGCCGAGACGTACCTGGCGCGGCTGGTACGCGACATCGAATCGCAGGGGCCTCAGGTCTCCGGGCGCGAAGTGACGAGCGTCTTTTTCGGTGGCGGCACACCGAGCCTGTTTCCACCCGAGACCATCGGCCGGGTGCTCGAGGCGGCTCACCGGCACCTGCGTGTCGCACTGGATGTGGAGGTGACGCTGGAAGCGAATCCCGGCGCCATCGAGCGCGGTGCGTTCCGCGAATACCGCGCGGCCGGGGTGACGCGCGTGTCGCTTGGCGCGCAGAGCTTCGACGCGCGCGCACTCCACTCGCTCGGGCGCATTCATTCGCCCGAGGACACGCAGCGTGCGGCCGCGGAGCTGCACGCCGCCGACCTGAGCAATTTCAATCTCGATCTCATGTACGGGCTTCCCGGGCAGGAACCCGCAGGGGCCGTGCGCGACATCGAGCAGGCGCTGGGGCTCGCGCCGGCGCATCTCTCGCACTACCAGCTCACCCTCGAGCCGGGAACGATGTTTGCGGCGCGCCCGCCGACCCTGCCCGATGAGGATGAGTGCGCAGCGATGCTGGAGCAGTGTCGCGGGCGGCTGTCGACGGCCGGGTTTGCACAGTACGAGGTATCCGCCTACGCACGCGAGGGCGCGCGGTGCCGGCATAACCTGAACTACTGGAGCTTCGGTGACTACCTCGGGGTTGGCGCGGGTGCACACGGCAAGCTGACCTTCGCCGCCGCCGCCCGCATCGTGCGCACGACGCAGCTGCGCGAGCCGCGGCGCTACCTCGCCGGTCTCGATACGGCACTTGCGCAGCGGACGATCCCACCGCAGGACCTGCCGTTCGAATTCATGTTGAATGCGCTGCGCCTGACGGCGGGATTCGAGAGGACGACGTTCACCACACGCACCGGTCTTCCGTGGGAGGCGATTGCCGCTGTGGTAGGCGCGGCGCTCGAGGCGGGACTGCTCGTCTCTACTGCGGAAGGCTGCCGGCCGAGCGCCCGCGGGCTGCGATTCCTCAACGATCTGCTGCTCTACTTTCTGCCCGAAACACCGGAAAAGTCCGGTGCTTCCGCATTGTCAATGGCCACGCCCGAGGTTGGTGCCAGCCCCTGAAATACCTTTATTCACAGGCGGCCGAGGCTACGTCGGAGAATGAGCAAATTACGCGGTATATCGGCTAAGCCGCTGGATGTGCTGTCCGTAAGCCCTTGAGGTCACAGGTGAAAATCACCTGGTCATTTTTTGATCAAGGTAACAATTATGCAATGTGGCTGCGAAATCGCCCGGCCGCGCAACGCGCCGTCCACAGAGTTGTCCACAGCTTCTGTGGATAAGGAACAGTGCTCCGGGGGACCCTGCGGGCCGGCGCTTGAGCCCGCGCGGGGCTGCCGCTACACTCCCGCGCCCTTTAACTGTCGCGCTTGCCGCCCCATTTAGTGGTGAGCCCCACGTTGCACACCGAGTCTGCCATGAAAGCGTCGATTCACCCTGAGTACAAAGAGATCACGGTCACCTGCACGTGTGGCAACACATTCAGGACGAGCTCGACTCTCGGGCATGACCTGCAGATCGAGGTGTGCTCGAACTGCCATCCTTTCTATACCGGCAAGCAGAAGATCGTCGACACCGCGGGCCGTGTCGACAAGTTCCGTCGCAAGTACGGCAGCGCCGCCGGCGCGAAGTAAGGCGCGCGCTCTCCGAGAGCCACTCACCGCGAAGGCGAAGACCGAGGAGGCCGCTCCGCGCCGGCCGCAGAGGCTCCTCCGCGCCGGCCGCAGCGGTGTCCCTCGAGCCCGCCGCTGGCTGCGCCGCCCGTGGCGTTACGCTGTTTACCGACGAGTAGGGTTGAGCGGCGCCTTGATTCGGCGCGCGGACCATGTAAGTCTCTTTTCATCAATCTGCGCGGCGCCGGGTCGCGGTGCCGCGGCGACTTACGGACAGCCTCTGCAGCGATGAACGACAAGCCCGGCAAGACCTTCGAGCTTACCGACAGCGCCACCGGTCGCAGCGTCGCGCTGCCGGTGCGCGCGGGCACGATCGGACCGGCCGGACTCGACATCAGCCATCTGCAGCCGGAGCTCGATGTCTTCACCTACGATCCCGGCTTCGGCATGACCGCCGCGACCGAGAGCCGCATCACCTATATCGATGGGGATGCGGGAATACTGCTGTACCGCGGTTATCCGATCGAGCAGCTGGCGGAGAAGAGCTCCTTCATGGAGGTCGCGTACCTGCTGCTGATCGGTGAGCTGCCGACCGCCAGGCAGCTCGCCGAGTTCACCGGCAACATCCGTTATCACACGATGATCAACGAGACGTTGCTGCGCTTCTTCAACGGCTTCCATCACAACGCCCATCCCATGGCGATGGTGTCCGCGGTCGTGGCGTCGATGTCGGCGTTCTATCACGACACCATGGATATCCATAACCCGCGGCACCGCGAGATCTTCTCGCACCGCATCATTGCCAAGATTCCGACCATTGCCGCCGCCGCGCACAAGCACTCACTCGGCCAGCCGTTCATCTACCCGCGCAACGACCTCGACTATGCCGCGAACCTGCTCAGCATGCTGTTCGCCGTGCCCTGCGAGCCCTACAAGCTCGATCCCATCGCCGCGAAGGCGCTCGATCTACTGTTCGTGCTGCATGCCGATCACGAGCAGAACGCCAGCACCTCGACCGTGCGGCTCGCCGGCAGCACCGGCGCGAATCCCTATGCGGCCATCTCCGCCGGCGTTTCGGCGCTGTGGGGACCTGCACATGGCGGCGCCAACGAGGCGGTGCTCGCGATGCTCGAGCAGATCGGCACCGTCGATAACATCCCCAAGTACCTGGCGATGGCCAAGGACAAATCGAGCCACTTCCGCCTCATGGGCTTCGGGCATCGCGTTTACAAGAACTTCGATCCGCGCGCCAAGATCATCCGCGAGATGACCCACAAGGTTCTCGCGGCGCTTGGGCGCGGCGACAACCCGCTGCTCGAGCTCGCGCTGCGGCTCGAGGAGATCGCCCTCAAGGATGAGTACTTCATCAGCCGTAAGCTCTACCCCAACGTCGATTTCTATTCCGGTGTCATCTACAGCGCCATCGGCATTCCGCGCTCGATGTTCACGGTGATGTTCGCGGTGGCGCGCACCGTGGGGTGGGTGGCTCACTGGCAGGAGATGATCTCCGATCCGCACATGCGCATCGGACGGCCGCGGCAGCTGTACACCGGCGCGCCGCGGCGCGACTACGTCCCGATCGGCAAGCGCGCCTAGGGTTCTAATCCGGGGTCTGCTCGACGTTGCGGGCGTTGAGCGGCTGAGTCGGCCGCGCATTGTGCGGATAGCGCGTCGCGAACTGGCCGACCTGCGCGGCTGAAGCCTGGACGGCTTGCTTGAGCACGAACCAGTGCACGTGCTCGCTGCAGGGTGGCGTCGTGAGTGAGCCCTCGAAGGTGTAGTAGCCGCGCTTCGCTGGCAGGAGCTGCATGAGGTCGCTGTCGGTCCCGGCGACCTTGGACTCCGTGCCCTCCGCCGGGAAGTTGTCGAAGATCGGCTTCAGGAATGCGTTGGCGGCTCCCTCGTGGATCAGTACCGCGACGACCGCCAGCTCGCCCTTGCCGTTCTTGTGCACCAGGTGCGCGACCATCGCAGAGTGCTTGCCGTGTAGGCGCTCCTCGCTCGGGCGGTGGAAGTGAAACTGCACCAGATCGTAGTGCTCCCCGCCGACCGTGATGCCGCCGCTTCCTTGCGGTACGTTCACCTGGAACGTGTGGTGGGTGTCGGTGACCGTGAGTGGAAAGGCTTTGTACGCGAAGTCGATGGCCGGGAGCGCCGTGACGGCGGCCGTCTCGATGTCGATCGGTGACTGCCGGGTGCCGTTGCTGCAGGTGGCGAAGGCCGGGTCGTCCGCGCCCCAGTGCTCCGGGCCGTGCGCTCCCGAGTAGCTCCAGTGCGCGGCATGTTCCTGGGCGACAGTAGCGGCCGAGAGCGCCACGGTGGCGACACACGCCGCAGCGATCACACCGGCACTGCGAGACCTGCTTGTCATGCTGTTCATGAATGCCCTCCCAGCCCGCGGCTTTGCCGCGGATGCGATTATCCCGCTGCCCTGCTGGGCAGCCGTCATGGTTGCCCGAGCAACGCCTCCACTTCGAAGGTGTTCGCGCGGCGCATGGGACGCCCATCCACCGGGCTCACCGGCGCCTGGCGAATGCCATCGGGCGGAAATACCGTGGCCTCGATCGGCTGGGCGTCGATCTCGAAACGCACGCCGGGAAAGGCGCGCACCTGCTCGGCGTTGAAGCGCAGGCGCTTCTCGGTGACCTCGTGCGGAATGCCCTCATCGAGAAGCTTCAGTGTGACCGACTCCGCGCGGTCGGCGAACAGGTGCAGCTGCACTTCCGAATACAGCGTCGCCGTCCCCGAGAGCACCGCGCCGACGAGCCTTGGTGAGAATTCCCGCAGATAGCGCATGGCAGAGAGCGCGGCGAGGCGTTGCGCGTGCAGTGCAGTGAGGTGCGACTCGCCGCCAAACAGTCGCTGGTATTCCGCCAGCGCGCTTTCGATCTCGCTGTTCTTCGGTAGCAGCGCCGCGCCATCCGCAACGCCGAAGCGCTCGGCCGCCTTGCGCTTGGCGACGAGGAAGTCACGGATACCGTGCTCGGCCATGATGCGCGCCGCTTCTTGCGCCAGCGCACGCCGCAGATTGTCGCCGCGCGTCGGGTGTCGCTTCACGTGGCTCTCGCCCCTAGAAGATCGGCTCGCTGCTCGCCTGCCCCTCCGGTCCCTGCGCGGGGTTCCCGGCCTGATCCGCCGAGGGCAGGTGATTCACCATGAAGAGCTCCGGGATGCCGTCGGGATTTTCAGCGCTCACCAGCGTGCCGCTCGCGGTCGAGATGCGCAAGGTCACGAGTCCGTCGGGCATATCGCGGCGCTGCTCGGGGACGCCCTGCAAAGCCTCGCGCATGAACTGGATCCAGATCGGCAGCGCCGTGCGCGCGCCTTCCTCGGCTTCCCCGAGGCTGCGCTCCTGGTCGAAGCCCACCCACACGGTGGCGACGAGGTTGCGGGTAAAACCGTTGAACCAGGTGTCCTTGGCCTCATTCGTCGTGCCGGTCTTGCCGGCGATGTCGCTGCGCCCGAGGGCGAGCGCGCGCCGGCCGGTCCCGCGCTTGATGACATCCGCCATCATGTCGGTCATGAGGTAGGCGTTCTGCGCGGTGATGACTCGCGGGGCGGCCTCGGACTCCGGCAGCGGCGCAGGCTCACCACGCGTGACACCCCCGCGCGCGGCTTCGGCGCTCGCGCCGGTGCGCCCCCCCGTATCGGAGACGCGCACCGGCTGCGCCTGGGTGCTCGTGCCCGCATCGCTCTCATCGCACTGCGGGCAAGCCATGCGCGGGGAGGTACGCCAGACGACCTTGCCACTCGCATCCTCGATGCGGTCGATGAAATACGGCGAGACTTTGTAGCCGCCGTTGGCGAACACCGCGTACGCACCGGCGACATCGAGCGGTGTCGCCTCGAGCGTGCCGAGGGCGAGCGTGAGATCGTGCGGCATGGTCTTCGGATCGAAGCCGAAGCGGCTGATGTAATCGATCGCCGTGGGTATGCCGATGTCCTTCAGCACCCGTATCGACACCAGGTTGCGCGAGCGTACCAGCGCTTCGCGCAGGCGCGTCGGCCCGCCGAACTCGCGCGTCGAGTTCTCGGGGCGCCACTCGTCCTCGCGCGAGGCGCCCCCGAGCACAACCGGGGCATCGAGCAGCACGGTCGCCGGGGTAAGGCCGTGCTCGAGCGCCGCCGAGTAGAGGAACGGCTTGAAGCCCGAGCCCGGCAGGCGCCGCGCCTGGGTGACGCGGTTGTACTTGTTGGTGAAATAGTCGAAGCCGCCGACGAGCGCCACGATGCTGCCGTCATTCGGATCGAGCGCTACCAGCGCGCTCTGCGCCTCCGGAATCTGCGCGAGATGGGCGTGGCCTTGCGTGTCGGCCACCACGTAGATGACGTCTCCACGGCTGAGGACCTGCGCCGCATCCTTCGGGGCCGGCCCGACGCCCGAGTTCTTCAGCTCGCGGCGTGCCCAGGACAGTCCGTCCCAGTCGATCTGCACCATGCCGAGCAACTTCACCCAGGCACGTACGTTTTTTTCCGCCACGCTGGTCACGACCGCGGGCGAGAGATTGCCGATGGCGGAATACTCATTGACCAGGTCGTTGTAATCCGGCTCACCATGTGCGGGCAGCTCGACATGACCCGCGGGCCCGCGCCAGCCATGCCGGCGGTCATACTCGATGAGACCGATGCGCACCGCGCGGTTGGCGGCGCTCTGCAGCCGGCCGTCGATGGTCGTGTACACCTTGTAGCCGGTGCTTTCGGCGGTGGGCCCGAAGCGCTGTCGCAGCTCGAGGCGTGCCATCTCCGCGACGTAGGGCGCTTCCACTTCATAGAGCGGCGCATGGGCGCGCGCGGCCATCGGCTCCTTGTTGGCGGTCTCGGCGGTGGTGGCGTCGATGAAACCGAGCTCGCGCATACGCCGCAGCACGTAGGCGCGCCGCTGCGTGGCGAGCTCCGGGTCGACGATCGGGTTGTAGCGCGAGGGCGCCTTCGGCACTCCGGCGATGGTGGCTGCCTCGGCCACATCGAGCTTGTCGAGCGTCTTGCCGAAGAAGGCCTCCGCGGCCGCCGCGACGCCATAGGCGCGCTGGCCGAAGAAGATGACGTTCAGGTAGAGGCCGAAGATCTCCTGCTTGGTGAACTCATGCTCCATGCGGTAGGTGACGAAGGTCTCCTGGAGCTTGCGGCGGTAGGTCTTGTCGAGGTTCAAGAACATGTTGCGGGCGGCCTGCATCGTGATGGTGCTTGCCCCCTGCGTCTTGTCGCCGGAGATGAAGTCGACCAGCACGGCGCGCACCACGCCGAAGTAGTCGATGCCGTGGTGCTCGAAGAAGCGTTCGTCCTCGGCCGCGATGAACGCGTGCTTGACGAGCTCCGGAATCTGGTCGTAAGTGACCGGGATGCGCCGCTGCTCGCCGATCTGCGCGATGAGCGCACCGCTGCGCGTGTATACGCGCAATGGCACCTGCAATTCGACATTGCGCATCACTTCGAGCGAGGGGAGCGAGGGCACGAGATACACGTAGCTGCACGCGAGTGCGTAGGCGCCAAGAAGTGTGACGAGCGTCACGCTGCCAAGGAGAATCACGAGCAGGCGAAACCAATTCCATTTCACAGAAACAACCTACCTCTGCTTGCGCTCCCTGCGGGGGGACTGCATAGTAGCCGCTGATTCCTGGGCAAACTCACCGAAAGGTGGGGACGCAAAGCCTCCGGTCTACGGGACGTAAGTGCCTATGACAGCGGGGTTGCTGGTCCGAACGTTAACGCACTCCGATCACGCGGGTCACGCGCCGCGTCCCCGGGGTCACGCTCCGACCGACCCACCCCGCTCAGCACCTGGCTCTCGGCTCCCGCCGGCGGTGGAACTTCGTCCCCATGCAGGGCACTTGGACAAAGCGAGATCACATTCGTTGTGGTTTGGCAACGCGTCGTGCGCCGCGCGTGACGCTTTTGGCAGTCCCTGCAGTCCGCGTCGCGGGCTACAGACAAGCACGAATTTCCGTGAGGCTCCTCACGTTCAATTTGACAGTGCACTGATATATAGTGCGCCGGACTTTAAAATAGGGCGGTCATTTTCAGGCGTAATATCCTGAAAAGGAAACAAAAATGTTCCTTCTACAGCGCAAATACCGCCCCCTCCTGGGACTTGACATAACGACCTCCTCGGTGAAGCTCATCGAGCTCGCCATGGCGGGTGGCCAGTACCGCGTCGAGGCCTATGCGGCAGAGCCCACGCCCCAGAACGCCATCAATGAGAAGGCGATCGTGGATGCGGAGGCTGTGGGCGAGGCGATCCGTCGCGCGGTCAAGCGCGCGGGCGCCAAGAGCAACGAGGTGGCGGTCGCCATCTCCGGTGATGCCGCGATCACCAAGGTGATTCAGATGCCGCGTGCGCTGCGTAGCGGCGATCTCGAGTCACAGGTCGAAATGCAGGCCGATCAGTACATCCCATTTCCGATGGATGAGGTGAGCTACGACTTCGAAGTGCTCGGGCCGAACGACAAGGATCCGGAGAGCAACGACGTGCTGCTCGTCGCGACCCGCACCGAGAACGTCGAGCAGCGCCAGGCAGCGGTGAAATCCGCAGGCCTCGCCGCGCGCATCGTCGACGTCGAGGCCTTCGCACTCGAGAACGCCTGCAAGCTGATGACGCACCAGATGCCCGATGGCGGCATCGATCGCACCATCGCGGTGGTCGACTTCGGTGCAAGCAGTACCACCTTCAGCGTGCTGCGCAATCTGAAAGTGGTGTACACGCGCGACTTCGCCTTCGGCGGGCAGCAGCTCACCGAGGAGATCATGCGCACCTACGGTCTCTCGATGGAGGAGGCGGGCCGCGCCAAGAAGGAAGGCGGCCTGCCGGGCAACTACCAGTCGGAAGTGCTCGATCCGTTCATCGATGACATGACCCAGCAGGTGAGCCGCTCACTGCAGTTCTATCTCGCTTCCGGTTCCGGACGCGAGCAGCCCGAGAAGATCCTGGTGTGCGGCGGCTGCGCCAACATCCCGGGTGTTGCCGAGGTGATTTCCAGCCGCGTGGGTATTGCCGCCGAGAAGGGCGACCCGCTCGGTCAGATGAAGCTGTCCTCGCGCGCCAAGGCGCAGGCCGTGCAACGCGACGCCACGGCGCTACTCACCGCCTGCGGTCTCGCACTGCGGAGTTTCGACTGACATGCCTCGTATAAATCTCCTTCCCTGGCGCGAAGCGCAACGCAAGGATCGCAAGCTCGCGTTCCTCGTGGCGCTCGGCGTGGCGGCGCTCGCCGCCGGCGTCACCGCATTCGCGGCGTTCCTGCTGTATGGCTCGATGATCGAGGGGCAGCAGCGGCGCAACAACGAGCTGCGCGCCGCCATCAAGACGCTCGACAAGGAGATCGAGGAGATCAACAGCCTCGAGAGCGCGAAGCAGAAGTTCATCGCGCGCATGGAGATCATCGAGAAGCTGCAGCGCTCGCGGCCGGAGATCGTGCACGTGTTCGATGAGATCGTGCACTCGCTCCCCGAGGGCGTCTACCTGACTTCCGTCAAGCAGAACGGCATGCGGCTGAAGTTCGAAGGCATCGCGCAATCGAGCACCCGCGTCTCCTCTTTCATGCGCAACATCGATGGCTCGCAGTGGCTGCGCAATCCCGAGCTCGAGGTGGTGCAGACCAGCAAGGGCTCCGGTCCCGGGTCGAGCTTCACGTTGACCGCCGACCAGGTGACGACTGCGGGAGCCGATGGCGTGAGCAGCAAGGTCGCCAAGGCCAAGATCAGGAAGGCCAGCGCCAGTGGGCAGGAGGCGCGGCAATGAACCTGCTCGATGAACTGCGGTCACTCGATCCGCGCGATCCGGGCCGCTGGCCGATGCCGGCGCGCGCCGGCGCGGTCGCCGTCGCGTTCGTGGCGCTCTCGGTGCTGGGAATCTACGTACTGGTGTGGAACGAGCAGCGTCCCGAGCTGCAGCGCCGCCAGGAAGAGGAGCAGAAGCTGCGCCAGGAGTTCCGGGAAAAGCACGCCAAGGCGGTCAATCTCGAGCTCTACAAGCAGCAGCTGAAAGACATCGAGCGCTCCTTCGGCGCCCTGTTGCGTCAGCTCCCGGGCAAGACCGAGGTGCCGAGCCTGCTGGTGGACATCTCACAGACCGGACTCGCTGCCGGGCTGCAGGAGAAGCTCTTTCAGCCCGAGCCCGAGCAGAAGAAGGACTTCTACGCGGAGTTACCCATCAAGATCCGCCTCACCGGGAGCTATCACCAGTTCGGTGAGTTCGTGAGCGGCATCGCCGCGCTGCCGCGCATCGTGACGCTGCACGACATCGACATCAAATCCGACAACAAGGACGCGTACGACCAGTTGTCCCTCGAGCTCACGGCGAAGACCTATCGCTACATGGACGAGGACGAGATCGCCGCGGGCGAGGCGGACAAGAAGAAGGACGTCGCCCACCGGCCGAAGCCGGCGGGCGCGGGGTGAGCAAAATGAATGGTGCGATCGCGGGGCCTGGCCATGACTGACCACACTTATCGACCCGGATTGCGGCTGCTGAGCGTGGCGCTCGCTTGCGGCTACGCCGCGCTCACGGCCTGCTCGAGTGCGGATGACGAGCTCGCGCGCTTCATCGCGGATACGAAGAAAGAGCCCGGCGGCCGCGTCGAGCCGCTGCCGGAGATCAAGCCGTACGAGACCTACGTGTACGCGGCGCAGGATCTGCGCTCACCCTTCCTGCCGAGCAGCCCCGGCTCGGGAGCGGGACTTGCCGGTGTGCGCCCCGATCAGAAGCGCAGCCGCGAGTTTCTCGAGCAGTACTCGCTCGACACGCTGCGGATGGTCGGCACGTTGCGCCTCGGCGGGCAGATGTACGGTCTCGTGGAGACCAAGGACGGACTGGTGCATCGCGTCACCGCCGGCAACCACATGGGGCAGGCGGAAGGCAAGATCACCGACATCACCCCCTCCAAAATCAGTCTCATCGAAATCGTTCCGGACAGCCTCGGCGGGTACATGGAGCGCCCCGCCGCGCTCGGCCTGAACGAGTAAAAGGTCCAGCAGGGAGTTCTCAGCATGCACTCGTCCAGCCTGATGAATCGTCTCCTCGGCGCCGCCGCGACGGTGGTGCTCGCAGCGGGACTTGGCCTGGCAGCGTCAGTCCCGGCCCGCGCCGCGGATCAGTTGGCGCTGCAGTCGGTTGATGTGCAGCCCCTGCCGGGACAGCAGCTGCAGGTCACCATGCGCCTGTCGGGGCCGGCTCCGCAGCCCCTGTCGTTCACCATCGACAACCCGGCGCGCATCTCCTTCGACCTGCCCAACACCACGCTCGCGATGGCGTCAAAGCGCATCGACGTGCATGCCGCGGGACTCGACACCATCGTCGCGGCCGAGACCAAGGACCGCACGCGCCTGGTGATGAATCTCGACAAGCTGGTGCCGTACGACACACGCGTGGTCGGCAACAATATCGTGGTGATGCTCGGCGGCGGCAGCGCCACGACCGCCACGGTGACGAGCGCCGCCCCAGCGCCGCTCGCGACGAGCGGTGCGCGCGAGCTGCGCGCCATCGACTTCCGCCGCAGCGCCGATGGCGCAGGCAGAGTGATGGTGAAGCTCTCCGATCCGCACATCCACATCAATTTGCACCAGGTCGGCAACCAGGTGGTGGTCGACTTCAGCGACGCCAACGTGCCGGCCAATCTCATGCGCCGCTACGACGCCACCGACTACGGCACCCCGGTCACCGGCTTCGACGTGACGCGCGTCGGCAACGGCTCGCGCATCTCGATCTCCGCCAACGGCGACTTCGAGCAGCTCGCCTATCAGTCCGATGACCAGTACGTCGTGGAAGTCTCGCCAAAGCGCCGCGCTGTCAATGCACAGGAGGAGAAGCCGGTGTACTCGGGCGAGCGGCTGACCCTCAACTTCCAGGACATCGAGACGCGCGCGGTCCTGCAGCTGCTTGCCGATGCCAGCGGCCAGAACATCGTGGTGAGCGACTCGGTGAGCGGCAACGTCACCCTGCGCCTGCAGAACGTGCCGTGGGACCAGGCGCTCGATATCGTGCTGCGCACCAAGGGACTCGACAAGCGCCGCCAGGACAACGTCATCATCGTCGCTCCGCAGGCCGAGCTCGCGGCACGCGAGAAGGCGGACCTTGCCGCGCGCAAGGACGTGCAGGAGCTCGCGCCGCTGCGCTCCGAGTACCTGCAGGTGAACTACGCCAAGGCCAAGGACATGGAGGCGCTCATCAAGACGCAGAGCAATTCGCTGCTCTCACCGCGCGGCAGCGTGACGGTGGATGATCGGACCAACACCCTGCTGCTGCAGGACACCTCCGACCGGTTGGCGGACATCCGCCGCCTGGTGGCGACGCTCGACATCCCGGTACGCCAGGTGCAGATCGAGGCGCGCATCGTCATCGTCAGCAACGACTTCAAGCGCGACCTCGGGGTGATCTTTGGCTTCACCAACTGGCACAAGAACGGCAACGGGCTGGTGAGCACCACCGGCAACGCGGCCGGCGTCGACACCATGACGAACACCTACATCACCGGGCAGAACGCGATCAACAATGCGATCAACGCCGGGACTACGCCGGTGCCGCTGCCGACCTACGGCATTCCGGCCGCAGCCAACCGCTACAACGTGAATCTGCCGGTGAGCAACCCGGCGGGTACCTTCGCCCTCGGCATTCTCGGCAACAACTTCATCGTCGATCTGGAGTTGAGCGCGGCACAGGCGGAAACGCAGGCGAACATCATCTCCTCGCCACGCGTGGTCACCGCCAACCAGAAGGAAGCGACCATCGAGCAGGGCGTGGAAATCCCCTATCAGCAGTCCGCATCGAGCGGCGCCACCACCATTCAGTTCAAGAAGGCGGTGCTCTCGCTGAAGGTGACGCCGCAGATCACCCCCGACAACCGCATCATCATGGACCTCGACGTGCGCGATGACAGCGTCGGCAACGTGGTGGTGGCCTCCGGTGGCGTGAACGTGCCCTCGATCAACACGCGCGAGATCGCGACCCAAGTGCTGGTGAACGACGGACAGACGGTGGTGCTCGGCGGCATCCTCGAGACCACGCAGCGCGAGGACGACACCAAGGTGCCGTACCTGGGCGACATCCCGGTCCTCGGTCACCTGTTCAAGAACACGAGCCACCAGGACAACAAGGACGAGCTGATGATCTTCATCACGCCGAAGATCGTGCACGAGGGCGTGAACGTCTATAACTGACCAATCGGGTCATCAGGGAGCTGGGTGCGGCCGCCTTCGGGCGGCCGCACTCATTTTGGGTATCCTGTCGATCGAGATGATCGGCAAGAGCAGCGTGTTTCTCGTCGGCCCCATGGGTTCGGGCAAGACCGCCGTCGGGCGCCATCTGGCACGCGTACTGCATCTGCCCTTCCACGACAGTGACAGCGAAATCGAGCGGCGGACCGGGGTCGACATCCCATTCATCTTCGAGAAGGAAGGCGAGGCGGGCTTTCGCCAGCGCGAGCGCGAAGCGATCGAGACACTCACGGCACTCGAGGGCATCGTGCTCGCTACCGGGGGCGGCGCCGTGCTGCTGCCCGAGAACCGCCGGCTGCTGAGGGAGCGCGGCTGCGTGGTGTATCTGCAGACGTCCGTGGCACAACAGGCCGAGCGTGTGCGCCACGGCAGGAGCCGTCCTTTGCTCGCGAACGCAGACCCGGCCACGCGACTCGGCCATCTGATGGACGCGCGCGCCCCGCTCTACAGCGCGGTCGCCGACCTCGTGATCCCGACCGATGGCCGAAGGGTCAACAGCGTGGCCGAGCACGTGCTGCGCGAGCTGGCCGCCGCGCGCCGGCGCTAAAGCACGCCGCGAAATTTCGCTTGCCACGCTTGATGAAAGCTCATCGATCAGCAAGACGCCAAATCTGGCGGGGACCCGCCAGGAGCATCACGCGTCCCGGGGCGGCCCCTCACGTATACTGAGCGTGCCCCTGTTGCATGCCGCACCG
>Ga0210409_10003542_pt1 | contig 17351 bp, 15 predicted proteins | sample IncBWH17MmetaG_FD_161649 | JGI IMG/M metagenome (GOLD analysis project Ga0210409, IMG submission 161649) | Forest soil microbial communities from Barre Woods Harvard Forest LTER site, Petersham, Massachusetts, United States - Inc-BW-H-17-M | ecosystem: Environmental > Terrestrial > Soil >... | reverse complement strand
CTGTGGTCACTGCGTACTACAGGCTCGCTCAGAGCAACCCGAGCAGGAACTCGTGGACCGCGTTCGCTTGGCTGTTGGATGTGACGTTGATGTTTCAGCTCTTCGTAATCACCGTAGCGTGCCCAACAGGGTCTGCTGTCAATTGGACCAGCTACCCTTCGCCGATGAAAGCTTCGACGTCGTCTCGCTCTCATTTGTGGTTGAGCACCTGGCAGACCCACAAGCAGTGTTCACGGAAATCGCACGGATTATTGCCCCAAACGGATTACTTATTGTTCATACTCCCAACGCCGCCAGTTATTATGTCACTCTTATTCGGCTTGGACGATGGATCTTCCCTGAATCCGTGGTGTACTGGTGCATTAAGTTTCTTGAATCCAGAGAGCCCGACGACGTATTCCCGACGCACTATCGGGCTAACACGAGCGAGAAATTGCACAATCTCCTCGAGACCGCCGGAATGAGGGAAACACTGTGCTTGCACCTGATGGACAGGCCGCTGTGTTACTTTTGTGCCCCGCTGTCAGCTGTGGAGCTGCTATTGGGCCGCGTGTTCACCAAGTTAGGATGGCGCCGAGCGGTAGCCAGCACCATTCTGGCTGTCTATGCCAAGTGTCCGATTCTTGCTGCACCGAATATGGCGAACGGTGTGTCGCCTAGGAGAGCGTGAGGCTGTGCCGCCCCATCTGCTTTCCGGAGAAACTAAGAGGGGAAGAGCCCTGTGATTGTGTTCCTCCTACTGATTTCTGTTATGGCTCTCCTGCAGCACCCGTTTTGGAGTCGGTATGTTGGCGGTATGACGGCCATCAAGTACGTAGGAGTTTGTTGTGTGGTGTACGCTCTCCTACACGTAGCGAGCCGGCGCCGCATTCCTCGGTATCTTGACACATGGCAGTCGCGCGGGATTGTGCTGCTCTGTGTGATCGCCTGTCTTTCCTCCTTGATGACGGGGGCCGCGTTTTCATGGGAAGCGAACGCCGCAATTAGCTATGCTTCTTTTGCGATATTGTTTTTGATAACGCGGTCTGTGGTCGATTCCTTGCGACGAGTGCGCTATGTCTTGCTGGCGATGGTTGGATCGATCGGTTGGGCGTCACTCTATGTTCTGCGTGAATGGCAAAAATACCACAACCTGTATGCAGACTTTCGGCCGGGCTGGGTGGTGGGTGATGCCAATTATTTCAGCGTGTCTGCGTTAATTTCTATTCCGATTGCATTTTGCTTGTTGGTTGAGAAACATCCGTTGTGGGTGCGCGTATTCTGTCTTAGCTGTTTGATGCTTAGCTTGGCGGCTGTAACGGTTTCTGCCTCGCGCGGGGGATTCTTGGGGCTAGTGAGCGTGTTCATGTTTCTCGTGGCGCACTCTCGTGGGCGGCGCTGCAGTTTGGCATTGGCCGGGATTCTGATGCTCCCGTTGAGCTTTCTGATGCCCGTCTCTTCTGTTGCGCGACTGCTACACCCAAAGATTGGTGACATAGCGGCGGAAAACCTTCGCAAGGATGCTTGGCGCGCGGGTTTTAGGATGATTGAATTGCACCCGCTGGTGGGAGTTGGCCTCGACAACTTCAAGAGTCGGGTGAACGATTATGCGGAAGACTCGCGGCGAGTGGACCACATAGCGCACAATGCCTATATCGAGATCGCTGCTGAAATGGGCCTTCCGGCGCTCACCGTCTTCTTACTAATTCTGTGGATGAGCTATCGGTCGTTGGACAAGGTACGTCGGAGAACGCACTCCGGGCAGCTACTTAACCAAGGCGCACTCAGTTTACAAGCGAGCCTCGTGGGGTGCGCCGTCGCCATTTGCTTTGTATCGGGTCAGTATACCAAGTTTTTGTGGTTGCTAGTCTCATTGTCGGCCTGCTTTCCAGCTATTCTCAAGTCCGGTTGTGTAGCACCGAAAGAACAGTCTGGCACGGCATCATGCGCGAGCAACGTAGAAGTCGTCAGGCGGAGCTGAGTTGAAGCGAATTGCCTGCTGAGATTAAGTACGGGTCAGTGAAATTGCGGGCAGCTGGGCGCCCTGTTCGTTTGTGTTGCGGTCTCGTTGAGACGTGAAGTTGTGTGCTTTGCCGGGTGCTATTCCTGCTTGCACCCTAAGACATTCGCGGAACCAAGATGTGGGCCCTAGCCTGCCGGTGTATTGTGACGCCTTAAAGAACTCGCCGCCAAAAGGCGGAATTTACGCTAACGGCGACTGTGCCTTTCCTATTTGACGTTCAGCCAGGACATGTTCATCGAGGGTTGGAAGGACGCCATTAGATCAGAGAGAAATGTCAGATAAGGAGCGAAATATTTAGGGGGCGGCTGCAGAGTCAGAAACTATGCTGCGCGGTATTGTTTCAAATTGGTTCGCGATGTTGGTTCTCGGTGTGATCTCCGTGATTCTCACGCCGATCCTCATCCACGGCTTAGGCAGTTTATATTACGGTATGTGGATTCTGGCCTCGTCGGTTGTTGACTACTACGGTCTTCTGGACGTCGGAATGCGGTGGACTTTATTCCGATTTGTCGCCCATTTGAAAATCACTAATCAACGGGCCGCCTTAAACGAAGCATTCGTAGTCGGCTTTGTCGCAACTGCAAGCATCGCAATCTTCGTAATCGGATTGACTGCGGCGACGGTTACAATATTTCCGCGTTTTGTTCACATGCCGATCGCTCAAAGTCATGTCTTCGCGTGGTTACTTGCGCTGGCGGGTTTGTGCGTGTCGGTTGCTTTTCCCACACAATTCTTGTCAGCCTATCTACGAGGATTGCAGCGATTCGATCTTTACAACCTGGGCCTAGTTGTCAGCGGTCTGGTACGGGCAGTATTGTTGACCGAAGTGTTGCGGCACGGGCTTGGAGTGCTGGGAGTGTCATGCGCGACTGTTGCAATCGGCGTCTTGATGCTGCTTCTGAATTGGTGGTTCGTTCGTCGAGCGGACCCCGAACTCGCCTGGTGCCGTTTCAGCTGGCGTCGCATGAGGGAACTAATTAGCTACGGCTTTTACACATTCCTAATCAACTCTGGGGAGTATCTGCGCAACTATACCGACTCGCTCGTCATCGGCCGAATGTTGGGAGTTGCTTTGATCACGCCTTTTAGCATTGCAGCACGCTTGATGGAATACTTTCGATCCATTATGACCGGAATATACGGCCCGTTGACTGTCCAGCTGGTCGAATTGGACGGCCAGTCTCGTCATCGAGACTTGCAAGATGCGTTTCTGCGCTCAACAAGAATCACAGCGCTGTTGAGCTGCCTGATCGGTTTCGGCCTGATCTTGAATGGAAGGATCCTGATTCGACTATGGATCGGCGATGCCTTTGAGTCAAGCTACATCCTGATGCTCATCTTGAGTGTCGGCTACTTGGTTGCGTATGCGCAACATCCCTGTGTGCTGATCGCCTTCGCGCGCGCAAGAAATTACCGCCCTTTAGGTTGGTGGGCTATCGTCGAAGGCGCGGCAAACCTCCTACTGAGCATTTACTGGGCTAGGCGTTATGGTCTCGTTGGAGTTGCTCTCGGTACTGCGGTGCCCCTGTTAGTCGTCAATATCCTAGTCCAGCCGTGGTACGCATTGAAGGCTTTGGAGCTCTCGGCCTGGGACTACCTGAGCGAGGCAGTTGCCCGTCCAGCGGCTACCGCGGGTTTATTCCTGGGTTTGTGCTGGCTCGCTGGAGTGCAGCATGCAGTGTCAGGCGGATTCCATCTGGTGTGGAGGTTAACATGGCAAGTGACACTTTTTGGAGTTCTAGCTTACGCATTGGGCTTAACGCGTTCCGATAGGCACTCGATAAGTCGTCACCGCTTTCAATTCGCAACATTAATTCAGGCGCAGTACTCGAGCACTTTGCCCTGGGCGCGTTCAATCATTGCCGATTGGTTTCTGTTGTAAGCGTGCGCCGATCCTTTCAATTGCCCACAAGTGGGGGCATCGTAGGGCAGCTGTAGTTCTTGTCGTTGCTGATTTGGGCTCGGTGGCGTGAGCGGAGACTCTGGAACAGGGTGGACATGTGGTGAACTCCCGGCATGACAAAGCGGCAGGAGTTGCAACGCTCATCGACGGTTGATCACGCCACTGCATCCCAAATCAAAACATGGATTGATTGCAAACTCGCCGGCAATGAGTTCAGCGACGCCCGGCTCAATGAGCGATTCAGAAGACTTTTCGAGCAGCTTACCATGTTTCATTGGGACCCTGTACTGCCAACCAGCTGCGCCCCAAGCACCCAAATGAGGTTCCCCGCAATCGTCTTAGTGCCGACTCCCGAACTGCTCGCCGCCCCCATGAAGTCAGAATTGTAATTCGCAACTTCACCGCCACAGTTGAAGCCATTATCGCCAGCGATCACAGGCCCAGTCACGGGACAAGTCGCGTCATACACGTTATCGAACTGGTCCATCAGGCCGAAATTGATTGAGTAGCTATAGTTGTCGGTAAGCTGCCACCATCTTTCGCCGACGACGAAATGGTTTCCATCGTTTCCAACTGCGTTCCAATAACCGTTCATCAGCTGCTTGTAACACTGGCCGCGCAGTGTTTGTGAAGCATAATCATAATTGGTGACTCCGGCCGAAATGTTACATGAAGCCGAATCTGTAGGGGATGCACTATCAAAGCTGACCGCGAGTCCAGATTCACCACTAGCGCTCAAATTGGTCCACAACGTAGCGGGTTTCTTTACCGATGACAAATTATAGGCATAGGGCAGATAGGTGGCGGCCCACTTGGGTTCCATCCAGTATTCGGGCAGGTCCACATAATACATTGAAGCGATGAGCACTTGATCGTAAGTCTTAGTGCTGAAGAATCCCGGCCCGCTCACTAGATGATTCGGAAACACGCTGCGAATACTGTCTCGGCCAATTTGGAAAAATTTGTTTGCGATACGTTGCAAGAAGTTGGCGAGGTCGCTCCGTGCCGTTGCGTTGCCTCCTGTCAGTCCCTTGGGGAAGCTGCTCGAAAATGTGACCGCAGGAAAACAACTAGACGTGCCGTCTTCATCAGACAGGCCCGTGCCGTTGGTCGTGCTCTTGGGCCACCCTCCACTTGATCCGAAGGTCGTGTAGCGGCATCCCCAGGCTGTGTTGAAGGCATTGATCGAGGCATAACCAGGGCCAGCCGCTACCGTACAAGTGGCCGACGATCCCGATCCCGCTAGGGTGAAGGTCAGCGTCGAAGAGGTCAGGGATGCGACTGTAACGCCAGTGCCAGCAATCGAGTTGAACGTCGAATCTGTGCAGCTCGATGTAGTGAGAACATCGGAGGGACCGAACTCGGAATCCCCAAGAGCACAAGTCACCGCGCTCCCAGACCGGGTACAGGAGACTGAACTATGGGTCTCCGCAGTACCCTGAACCCATGCAAGCCATTCACTCTTTCCGTGAAAAGTCGTGTCGCTGAAGCTCCAATGATTGCCAAGATCTCCATTAGGCCCGGTCGCTTGTGTCGGAGAGGCAATTGCGTACTCCAAGCCGAGCTGCGGTCCTCCGCCGCCGTGATCCGGCGTCGCGTTACTCGCGGTCATGCCATACAGGTAATCAGAGTCTCCCAGCCATACGGACTCCAGATACTTCTGCGAATCCGTGAACGGAGGATTGAAGACTCCCATGCGGCTGTTGTTCCCCCCGACAAAAAAGCTTCCGGTTGCGGTCAGGTCTGCCGTGTAGCAGGTCTGATAATTCGGATCAAAGACATCGGGGAAATCTCTGGTAACCGGAGACAGCAGACCATTGTAGACGTTCTTGATCTTGTAGGCAGCAGCAAGCATACAGTCGGCCGCTTCATCTGTGTGATAGACAAAGGGGAGCGCGGTTGAATTTCCGGAATTACCGTAAGAGCCTATAGGGTACATATTGTGGCTGCCTAGACCAGCATAAGGTCCAATCGCATTGAAGCCTTCCTGTTGGATTCGCTTGGTTACATTGTTTGCCCATGTGGCGTAATTTCCTGCATACTTGGATGTAACAGTGTTTGCAAAATTGTTGCTAGCACTTCCGCTAAGATTTGTGTCCGACATCACGTAAACTGATAGTTCCCACCAGAGATTATTGGACGGAGTGCAGAGCCACCAGCGGTTACCTACAAGTTCCGCATGGAAATAGCCCACGGTCCCAATGACCGCACTGCCAGTTCCATTGCAGGGTATGTTCGTGCCAGTCACTCCTCCATAGGCGTCACAGTTATAAGAGAAACCCCCTACCATGCAAGTAGACGCCGTCGGCGCGGAATTAGCGGTGATCGAAAGATTGAACGCTTTGGCCGCTGTCAAAGGCCGGGCAGCGGAATCCGCCACTTGCACAGTGAAGCTGAATTGGCCGGCTGAGCTCGGCGGCATTCCCTGAATCTGCCCTGTAGCGGCAGAGAGCGTAAGACCTGAGGGCAATTGACCCGAGGCCACGATCCAAGTATAGGGGGGGGTGCCTCCTGCCGCTTGGAGGAGCGCCGAATAGGCCTGCCCTTTGACGATTTGCGGCAGAGCCGTCGTGGTGATAGCAAGGGCCTGAGCCGATCCATTTTTCCCAGACCCGACGATCGTCAAATTGACAGCACTCGATTTGGTCGGATCCGCTACACTTGTGGCTGTAACGGTCACAGTGGCAGGGGATGGAACCACCGCCGGGGCCGTGTAAAACCCGCTGGTGTTGATCGTTCCGCAGGCTACCCCGCTGCATCCAGTGCCGGTAACGCTCCACGCCACCGCAGTGTTCGAGGTCCCCGTCACAGATGCTTTGAACTGTTGAGTTGTTCCTGTGGGAACAGACGCGCCGGTCGGACTGACCGTGACAGCAATCACGGGAACGACAGTCACGCTCGTTGAAGCTGTCTTAGTAGGGTCCGCTACGCTCGTTGCAACAACGGTGACGCTTGCTGGTGAAGGAGCCACTGAAGGCGCCAGATAGACAGCTGACGACCCGCTGGTTGAAATAGTGCCGCAGGGTGAACTGCTACAGCCTGCACTGCTTACACCCCAGGTAACTGCAGTGTTCGAGGTCCCCGTCACGCTGGCGGTGAAAAGTTGCGTCCCTGAGGTTGGGACGGAAGCACTCGTTGGGCTGATGCTTAACAAGACCGCAACCGCCGCCACAATTGTCACATTTGCCGAAGCTGATTTTGTGGGGTCCGCCACGCTGGTTGCTTTCACTATGATCGCTGCCGGTGAGGGGACACTCGCCGGTGCAACGAACTGTCCATTGGTCGAAATTGTACCACACGCCACGCCAGCACAGCCGACGCCGCTTACAGTCCAAGTGATGGCTGTATTCGAAGTCCCGGTTACAGTTCCTGCAAACTTTTGAGTACTTCCTGCCATTACTACCGCGGTGTTCGGGTTTACCGTGATCGCTACCGGTGTGGCACTGACCGTGAGCGTGGCGGTGTTGCTAGTCACATTGCCCATGGAGTTGCTGATTGCAATAGTAAATGCGCTTCCGCTGTCAGAGATCGCTGTGGCAGGGGTGATATAGCTCGGCGATGTGGCGCCGTTAATGGTTGTTCCGTTCTTCCGCCACTGATAGTTGAGCGGCGATGTGCCCGACGCCGTGACCGAAAATGTAGCCGTCTGGCCGACAGTAACCATCTGGTTGACCGGCTGCGTAGTGATCGAGGGTGCCACATCAGCGGCAGTGACCGTAAGCGTGGCGACGTTGCTGGTGACATTGCCCGCCGAGTTGCTAACTACCACGGTGAACTGCGATCCGCTATCCGACGTCGATGTGGCTGGCGTGGTGTAGCTCGCCGAATTGGCGCCACTGATGGCCGCCCCGTTCTTCCGCCACTGATAGCTGAGAGGAGCCGCGCCTGAACCTGACACAGAGAATGTGGCTGTCTGGCCGGCAGTCACTGTCTGGCTTGCCGGCTGCGTGGAAATTGAAGGCGCCGTCGATACACCTGTGCCGGCCATTGCGATTGTTTTCTGCTCCGTGGCAATCGAAGGCGTCGCCGATCCGCTCCCACTTGTCAGTTGAGGCATGGTTTCTTGCGCACTTGTGATTAAGAGGCTTCCCGAAGCGCTGCCTATGGCGGAAGGCGCAAACCTAGCCACGAATGTTGCGCTCTGCCCCACAGCCAACGTCAATGGAAGCGGCGGACTTGTGACCGTAAAGCCGCCACCAGACGTGACAGCCTTGGTGATTGTAAAGGCAGCCGCGCCGGAATTCCTGAATTTAAGGGTCTGATTGCTGCTGGAGCCTATCGCCACGTTCCCGAAACTGAGGCTAGTTGGACTTGCGGTGAGGTTTCCGGACAATGAGACGCAGCCTGATTGCGTGAGGACTGTCCCCAGGATTATCGGGAATATTAGGAAGATGAAGGAGTTGCGACAAATCGAGATTCTGGGCACACTTGCGCGGACGTGGGACGAATTTGAAGCAAAGTAACTCATGACATCGGTAGTTTAAGAACTGAGCGTGACCAAGACCTACTGGTCTGAAGAGTAGGTAAAGTACAGGTTCCCAACCTATCCTTGCATCCCGGATCAGGTCAGCCATTCTTCAGTGTTGGCCTAAAGCCAAAAGCTGTTTAACAACTAACGGCACCGTATCAAATGGAAGAACTTGCTCGATACAGGGCATCTGCATTCCGTAAGAGAGAGCCGCGAGGTCCTTACACTCTGAGCGGGTTTTGCGACGATGGAGTATTTGCCTACGAAGTAGCGAGCCAGCTGACTGCGCAGGGGCTGAGTGTCGGACAGTTCGCCCGATTCTATGCTGTGACTCCTTCTCCAGATCTGAGAGTTCGAATTGCGACTGGACTGAAGCGCATGATTATCCGAGTGAGATTTCGAGTGAATGAGATACTACGGATAAAGATTGTTGAAATCCTAAGATACATGCGCAACCGAAGTAAAGAACTCAATCGATTAATAATGCGTATATGATGGCGCATCTCATTTTATTTCGATCGGTTCAAGTGCAGGCCCAACCCACCAGATTTGAAAAAGATCTTATTCCTTGAGTTGAGTTCTTAATAGCCCAAACGATTGGCATGCCCGACCGTCTCGTTCCGCGGCACTGACTGGCCAATCGCATCGGCTGGAAATCCTTGTTTCGGGTGGCGTGAATCAATCAGGGGCCCCTCCTAAACCTATGAAGTTTATGGGGGCCATTCCGGGATATTCAGTGAACTGAATGGCAAAGTGCTCGCTGTGCAGTTGAGAGCATGCCTATGAAAGGCAAACCGGACTGGTAGAGGCGCTCTGAAACTGACCGCTTGAGTGAACTTCTTGGCACACCCGACGGCGTTGGAGATGCATATTGCCAGTCAGCAGGAAGATCGAAATGTATGTTATGGAGATAGAAAAAATTATGCTTCTTAAACAAGAACTTCTCGACATTCTGGTCTGCCCGATCTGCAAGACACCGGTAATGCCCACGCCCGTCGCTGCAGGTCTGAAATGCGCGACCTGTCGCCGTATTTATCCCATTTGCGAAGGGGTTCCCAAGATGCTTTCAGAAACAGCCACCATCATCTCGGAATAGCCACTCGCGCCACCACACGCGTTGGACTTCATCGCACACGCTTGCGGGCGGGTTCAACGTCACCTCGCCGAAACTTCTTCGTAACGGAGGAGAATTTGTGGCTTTGCTACTATTTTTTGGGTCTTGATGTCAATTGAGGGAAGTGCATTTTTGTTGCGTCCATGAACGATGATGCAATTTCTTACGCCTTGCGCTGTGGATCCCGTTTGAGGAAGTCACCAGCGTGAACTCGCATAGCGAAGTGCTGGTGCTATTTGTCGGATCCCTCATCAAGTAAGAGTCGCCGCGCAGGCTCCATAACCTAATTCTATTGGGCCTAAAGTCGCGGCCACGATCACGGCGAGCAAGGGATTGGTGATCTCGGCCACTCAGTCGACTCGGCGGCTGTATATGAAGAACTCATGGAAATTCCGTTTGTACGACAAATTGGTAACGCCAGCCGTCTCGCTCCAGGATTTGCCGTCAAAGTTGACGACAAACTTCAAGGACTCGCCTCAATCTTTTGGCACGGAAGTGAGGATACGTTTGACGTGCCACGTGCTAGTGTGAGGCAGTTTAGTCCCTCGGGGCGTCCAGCGATTATTCCTTCACGCGAATTAAAAAAACGCATTGTCGCCGTACGAGTCGCATGGGCTTTGGAAACCATGCTCTGATGTACTTATGACGACACAAATCGACCCATCTGCGGGCAGACTTACGTCAACGGACTAGAAAGTCAGGGAGTCCACACGGACTGGAATCGGACACGTACGGCTTCCCCTCAAGACGCTTGCATCCATGAAATTATTGAAATGCAAGCTCTTAAGTCTCCGGACACGTGTGCCCTCATTTATGACGACAGGACCCTCACCTACGCAGAGCTCAATTACCGCGCTAACCAGGTCGCTTCGCACCTTGTGGAAACCGGCGTTGGTCCGGAGATCACGGTCGGGATTTGCGCCGAACGCTCAATTGAAGTAATCATCGGCCTGTTAGGCATCCTGAAAGCGGGTGGTGTCTGTCTTCCGTTGGACCCCGAATTCCCCAGGGACCGTCTTGCCTTCATGCTAGAGGACGGGAATGTTCAGTTCATTGTGGTGGATGGGCAATTCCTCCAGCGACTACCTGCACACCAAGCCAAGATTATTCGGCTTGATAGCACTTTTGATTCTGTCGGCGCGTCGAGCAAACGGCCTTCGGCCTGCATCTCTCAAGACAACCTCGCTTACGTCATTTACACTTCAGGCTCAACCGGCAAGCCGAAGGGCGTCGAAGTGACTCACCGAGGCATCGTGAAACTTCTCTTCGGGATCAATTACGTCAATCTGGATGAGACAAAGACAATCTTGCAGCTTTCAGCTCTTACTTTCGACGGATCGATCTTTGAGATATGGGGAGCACTGCTGAACGGAGGCCGATGCGTTCTTTACCCAGGTCGAGTTCCTCTAATGGGAGAACTCGGCGAACTCCTCCGCAAACATCGAGTTACCACGGCATCGTTGACTCCTTCCCTATTTAACGCAATCGTGGATGAGGACCCCACGGTGCTGGCGAGCCTCGAGCAGCTTGCTCTTGGTGGGGAAGCCCCCTCGGTTTCCCATATCCGGCGAGCATGCGACTACTTACCAAATCTTCGGATCATCAACTGTTACGGTCCCACAGAAGCCACGGTCGACGCGTGTTCCTTTGTGATCGGAGCCAGACCTGACGAAAGTGCTACCTCTATTCCTATTGGCCGACCAATTGAGAACACTCGGGTGCACATCTTGGACACAAATCTGCAACCGGTTCCCGTGGGTGTCGCTGGCGAACTTTGCCTTGGAGGTGACCGCCTGGCTCGTGGATATCGCAACCGGCCTGAGCTAACTGCCAGGAGGTTCATTTCCGATCCATTCGCTAAAGATTCCAATGCCCGTCTTTTTAAGACTGGCGATTTGGCATGTTTCCGCGCGGACGGGAATATTGACTTTTTGGGAAGAATGGACGATCAAGTAAAAGTTCGTGGTTACCGCGTCGAGCTAGGAGAAATTGAAGCAAGTTTACGTCGCCACTTGGCGGTGCGCGACGCTGTTGTTCTGGTTGATAAAAATCCTCGACCAGAGAAGCACTTATTAGCTTTTGTCGTGCGAAAACCCAAAATAGAACTTTCCTCGCATGAACTTCGCCAGTTCTTGCGACGAGAACTTCCCGAATTTATGGTCCCTTCTTACTTCTGCGTCTTGGACCAATGGCCGCTGACTTCGAGTAGCAAAGTAGATCGGCAAGCTCTGGCTACCATCCGAGCTGCTGATAGTAAGATTCCGTCCGAGCACTTCCCGCCACGAACAGATTTGGAGAAAGAGCTCGTACGCCTTTGGGAGCAAATACTCGATTGCGGCCCCGTAGGGATCCGAGAAAGCTTTTTTGACTTGGGAGGCAATTCTCTTCAGACGATCCGTCTCCTCGCTCAAATCGAAGAGGTTTTTGATAAGAGATTGCCGATTGCATCCCTCCTTGGCGCAGCCACCATTGAACAATTGGCAGCCGTGCTTCTTCAGGAAGAATCCCCCGACCGCTTGGCATATGCGGTACCTATCCAATCCAAAGGTGACAAGCCAATCTTCTTTTGCCTAGGGGCGGGTCCTTTATTACGTCCTTTATCTCAACACCTCGGATCAGACCAGCCGTTCTTCAGTGTCGGCCTAAGGCTCGAAGCTGTTGAACAATTGAAGGCGCCATATCAGGTAGAGGAAATCGCTCAGCACGTCGTGTCAGCACTTCGCGAGAAACAGTCAGAGGGTCCGTACTTTCTGGGTGGATTTTGCGACAATGGAGTATTTGCCTATGAAGTGGCGAGCCAGCTGACGGCGCAGGGCCGGATTGTCGGACTGCTTGGCTTGTTCGAGACTGCAAACCCTCGTCCAGACGCAAAAGGTCGAATGGCGACTCGTTTGCGGCGCCTAATCATTCGGCTACGATTTCGTGTCAACCAGTTGCGTTGCCTGAAGACAGGCGAATTCCCGCTCTATCTGCTTAGTCGACGAAAAGAGCTCAACGATTGGTTAACACGGATGTTTTGGCGCATTTCCCAAAATTTCCGGACTCCCAAGCGCAAGCTAGGCCCACCAGATATGGAAAAAATCCTATTCCTTGCGGCGAGCTCTTACAAGCCGAAAGCACTGAAATGCCCGACCGTCATGTTCCGCGGCAAGGACTGGCCGATAGCATCGGCCGGCGATCCCTATTTCGGGTGGCGTGAATTACTTACTGGCCGCTCCGAAACCTATGAGGTTCCTGGAGATCATGAAGGGATATTCCGCGAGCCGAATGTCAAGATACTCGCCGAGCAGTTGAAAACTTGCCTGCATAACGCAAAACAAACATGAAGATCTTCGTACAAGACGACCGTTGACGACGTTAGAACACATCTTGTAGTCAATGACACCCTTATGTAGCTCTCGCATCCAGTTGTCCATGCCGAGTAGCGTGATCGGATGCCTGTGAGCATTCCTTATCGCAAGTTACCCGATAGATCAAAGCTATTTCAGCAATGACTCCAGTTTCGTGCGTACGCGAAAGAAACTTCAACCTCAATTGGAAATTCTTGCTTTCTGCCGCGTATGCTGATCAATTCTCCCCGTGTTCCTCTCAACGCCGATGGACTCTTTGGTGGCATCCAGTACAAATAGTTATCAAATTGTATTCGAAGTCATCGCCTTTCCGTACGGCCTCTCGTCCCCATCGTTATCCGGGCGCAGCGTCGGGCCCTCTAAAGAACCTCCAGCAAGCAACCCGAGCGAACACGAAATCGTCAGAATTTCTCCTTGCATTGTGACATCAGTTGATACGGCAGCATTGATGTACAGCTTGTAGCTTCCTGGAACTCAACATGAGATTCTCGTTTAATCCTGGCCCTTTCCATGGAATTTATTTCAGGTCATCAAAACTTCGTGACATCTAAACCGCAATTTGGAGAGATTCCCTATGAGTTACGAACTGACACCTTTGTCAGCGGAAGAAGTTTCCCAGTGGGATCAATTGATTGCCCCTTTCCGGAACCGCTATCTGTTTCATCAGAAAGTCTGGTTGGACTATGTGCGAGCCTGCCAAAATGTGGAGATTCGTTTCTGGGCAATCCGAGAAGGATGTCGGACGGTTGGCTATTTCCCCGGCGGAATCATGCGGAAGGGACCCTATCGAATCCTGGGTAGTCCGCTAAAGGGATGGTGCACGAATTTCATGGGCCCGATATTTTTGGAGGGCTTCGAACACGATGCCTTTTTACTTGCGCTTGATGAACTGGCCAAGCGCGAACAATTTGCCATGGTTGAAATTGAACAGCCGGCTCTTCTCAAGCAAGCCATTGTGGCGCATGGATTTGAGCCGGTGTCCTGCCCCAATATCGTGGTTCGCCTTGAGCCCGGTCAACCCGATAAAATGTGGGAGCGGCTAGACTCAAAGGTACGGACCAAAGTTCGAAAAGCCAAACGAAGTGGATTGAAAGCTGAGTTGACCACTGACCCCGAGATTGCGGGAGTCTACTACGAGCAGTTCTCAAGGAGGGTCATCGGGAAGAAGTATTCTCCACCTTACGGTCCAAGAAATGTCCGCCTGTTGTGCGAGTATTTGATGCCTCGAGATTTGATCCTTGCTATCTGCGTGCGCGACCCACAGGGTCAAATTATCGCCACTGCTCTTTATCCACACGACGAAGAGACGCTGTATGGGTGGGGTAGATCGAGTCGTTCCGATGCTTGGCAGTTTGCTGTCAATGAATATGTCCAATGGACGGCGATGGAACTGGCTGCTTCCCGTGGTCTAAAGTTTTACAATATGAGCAGCTATGGACGGTTCTTTGGGAAATTCGGCGGGGACCTTCAAGATAGAGTACGTTGGCACAAGTTTTATTCACAGACAGCACGATTCGCTCGGTCCGCTTACGAGGTCTTTCATCGCAAGCAGGCTCGATTTCGTGGATGGTGGAAGAATGTTGTCGGAGAAGATGCCGCACTCTAGGGATGTTACTTCGGTCGCCTGTGCTCCGCAAAAATTCGATTGATGGCGCGTGACCATACATTTTGAACGTTCACGCTTACGGGAAGTTTAGATCGCCCGACTGGTCATTGGTCTTCCGAAGGCGCAGCGAAAGCAACTACTTGAAGAAGTGTGGGTCACACTTTGAGTGGGCTCCGTGGCAGGCGAGGTTTAAGCCTTGACCTTGAAGCTTTTCGCCAGCACTGCCAGAAAGTCCTGGAGCAAAATGTTTGGCGTTGCCAATCGTGCGGGCAGATGGAAAGTCTTCAAGTCCATCACAGTCGGCCACGGAGCCGGCAACCCGCGTCCGGAAGAGGAAATAAAGCGATTGCAGAATCGCGCCATTGAGAGATTTAGCGCCGGCACTCTAGCCGGGGAATTTTACGAGATGGTAAGGAGAGTCTATTCAGCTGATACCAAGAACTTGTGATGAAGCATTTTCCTCGGCTATTTCGTAGAACTCCTGCCCGAAATGATATGAACACGGTAAGGGGATCGAGTCAGAGAGGCTTAGGGCCCCACAATAATGATGGACAACTCCGGAGGGCAAAGAAATCGAATTGGCAGGAAAGTAGTTCCAATGCCCCGACTAACGTACATCCTGGAGCCGCGATCGGCATACCACCCTTCCAGAAAACGTCCCGACCCGCGGGGCAGCCAGAATACAGGTACCAACGGCAATCGGACTTGTCCGCCGTGCGTATGCCCGGCGAGCACTAGAGGCACATGGCCGGCGATGTTATCGAAGAACGCAGGCGCATGGAATGCAGCAATCACATAAGCGCCTTGTGGCACAGCGCTGAGTGCGGCGTCTAGATCCGGCGTTCCGCTTGAGGAGTCGTCCAAGCCGGCGAGCCAGATGTCCGAACGGATGGGGCGCGCCTCGTTTAGGAGGAAATGGACGCCAAGTTGTGAATAGAATGCTCGCTCATTGTGCAATCGGTAGTCGTTCTCCCAGTTGCCCCGCACGAGCCAGACCCCGAGCGGTGCGTGCATATGCGAGAGTATCGGCCGTATGTTGTCGTAGTGATTTCCCCGGGTCACTGTATCGCCCGTAATGACGATGATGTCCGGTTGTTCGGCATCGAGCAGACCAAGCAGTTGCCGCTCGCGCCGACCGAGCCCGGAACTATGTAGGTCCGAGAGATGTGCGATCTTGAGCGGCCCAGCAAGAGGCGCCTGGACTGAGCTGTGAGTCACTTCGATGCGGTAGGGCTCGACCAAGAATCCGTCGACGGCGACGACAAACCCAGTGACCGCCAAGAAGACGAACAAAAATTGGCGCATTTTTGTGGACGCCCCGGTGGCTTGCGTGAAGCGTCCAGAGGCAACTCCTATCGGATTATACTCTGCCGAGCCATCGGTTCCTCGGTCATTTTTTTCGCGTGCGACAGCGACGACAGAATCAATATAGACCACAGGGGATCACGTCGTTTGTTTTTCCTGGAAGCTTCATTCTCCGTCGTCAGGATACTTCCGAGCAGATCCATTGTGGGAAACAGGAGACTGGAGACGCGATTGGCACCCACGGACAGGTGGCCGCGCTGGTCTTCCAATTCATTCTCGGTTCCTGAAAACTTAGGATGGATCTCTGTTGACGCTCGATTCCGGAAATATCCCTCGAACTAAGCCAGCTGTTTCGGCCTTGGGCTATCTGAGTCTCTCGAGAAATGCCCATGTCGGTGAGCGTCCTGGTGGCACTTGACGCAACGAGCTATGAGATTCTCGAGTGTATCGGCTGAATTCTGAACGCAGATCAAATGCTGAGAGCGTCAAGAATAGAGAACCCTTCCATCAGGGTTATGATCGCCGACGCCAGCCGTATGCACGGTCAACTGATGGCAACAGCTTTGAGGCGCAGCCGATATCGATTTGATGTGGTCTGCAGCGTAACCGAATCCCAAGAAGCTCTACAAGCATTGAAAGAAAAGCAGCCTGACGTTTCCTTGATCGGTTCCAATTTACATGATGGACCTCTCGCGGGCTTTAAGGTTCTTCGGGAACTACAGGCATCTCGCTCGGTGAGCAAGACCATCATGCTGATCGATGCTTCCGAGCGCGACATCGTCATCGAGAGTTTTCGCCGGGGAGCGCACGGGGTTATTTCCCGAGACGAATTATTTGAGACCTTGTGCGAGTGCGTCAGGGCCGTCTACGAAGGGCAAATCTGGGTTCGTGCTGAAGAATTGCATTTCTTAGTTGATGCCCTAGTCGAATCGATTCCGCCGCGAATCCTCGATGCCAAAGGTGTGGCACTTTTGACCAAACAAGAACAAGGAATCGCTCGACTCGTATCCGAAGGCTTGACCAACCGCGACATCGCCCGCCAGCTGAGCCTGAGCGAGAACACAGTGCGTAACTATATGTTTCGAATTTTTGACAAGCTCGGAACGTCCAACCGGGTAGAGCTCGCGCTTTATGCTTTTCATCAAAAAAAGTGAGATAGCATTGAAAAACTGTCTCTACCAGAAAGTCCGTTCTCATTGAAAAAGTTGGATTTACAAAGCTGCGGCGTGTAGGTTGCTGGAGCTATCTTTACCCGCTTCGCCCCCCTGCTTTTCTCCGTGCCAGCCTGCTTCCGACCTCGGGCGGCTCAGCAAGGTGAAATCCTTGCCCTGCGCCATCAGCTCTTGGTCATGCAGCGCTTCAAGGGCAGCCATCACTCCGCGCTATGACCCACATTAAAATGTGTTCCTTTTTGCACGGTAGCACTTTTTCCCAGTGCCTAAGATACCGTCTTGGATCACCCGCTGCAGTGTCATCACTCAGTCGGCTCCGCGGCTGAAGGTAAGCGTCATCCGAAGACCGTCTAGACGAAGGTTGGTTAAGTGGGGATGATGCCCGAAGTGGACACTTGCGATGGTGTCCACTTGGGGGGATACGTGGACAC
>Ga0210409_10003541_pt1 | contig 17352 bp, 13 predicted proteins | sample IncBWH17MmetaG_FD_161649 | JGI IMG/M metagenome (GOLD analysis project Ga0210409, IMG submission 161649) | Forest soil microbial communities from Barre Woods Harvard Forest LTER site, Petersham, Massachusetts, United States - Inc-BW-H-17-M | ecosystem: Environmental > Terrestrial > Soil >... | reverse complement strand
TGTCCGCCCGAAGTCCAGGGAAGGTCAAGATCAACGCTCGATCGTCAGGGAAAGCCGTTCGACTTGACGAGCGTGCCGGTCCGGAGTTCGACGAGCAAACGTTGACCCTCGAAATTTCACATTGTCATCGCCAATTCTGCGTTAGAATCCATCTTCGCTCTGACAACCTCTCGTCGTTCCCGGGAAGGTGCACGTGTCTTCCGACCCGCACTCCAGGCCCTCAGTTGCCGCTAGCCGTGCTGGCGTCTTCGTCGTCGCAGTGGCATTACTTGCGCTGATGGCCGTTCTGGCGGGTGGCGCAGCGCTGCGTGAATCCGTCACCTTTGATGAAGTGGCGCACATCGGCGCCGGCGTAAGTTATCTTCAGAAATTTGACCTCCGTTTGAACGGGGAGCATCCTCCACTGCCCAAAATGCTAGCCGCTCTGCCGCTCGTTTTGCGAGGCACGCGCGCCGACTACTCCAACATCTCCTGGGCCATCAGCGAAAAGTTCTTTCCCGCTTACCTTGGCCAGTGGGTCTTTGGCGACTGGCTACTCACGCACTGGAACGATGAAGCCAAGGTCCTTGCGTGGGCGCGCGCTTCCATGCTTCTCCTTACTCTTGTACTTGGCTGGATTGTGTTCCTCTACGCCCGCAAACTGGGTGGCGATTGGGCGGGACTCTTGTGTCTGGCCGTATATGTCAGTACACCGGCGTTCCTGACCTTCGGCCCCCTCGTACTCACGGACATGGCGGTCACTTTGTTCTCGCTGATCACCATCTGGAGGTTCGCTGATCTGTGGCAGAACCCGACGAAACGGGACGCATTCCTGTTCGCGATGAGTTTTGCCGGCGCGCTTCTTTCGAAATTCACGGCCGGAATCCTTTTGTTTGTGTTCCTTGCTTTCGCTCTCAGTACGCGTTGGCTTCCCCTCCCAGGACAACCGAGTGACAAATCAGAGGCGCGTAGCTGGCGAAAACTACGTTGGAAACTGACTCGCCTGGGCATCTTTTGGGCAGCCCTCACCGTTTACGTTTTCTATTTCATTTTCTCGATACGCCAGACCACCAACGTCCTTTATCTGCTGGGTCACGGTCCCGCATGGATCCCGCTCCGACGCCTGCTGATGCCTGCGTGGCTATACCTCCGCGGCGTTGGGCTGGTAGCTCTCACTTCCAGCCGCCCCAGCTTTATCCTCGGGCACGCTTACCCGCACGGTGTGTGGTTCTACTATCCAATCGTATTTGTTCTGAAGACTCCCATTGGATTTCTCGCGCTGCTGCTTCTTGGCCTCGGCCTTGCTGTTGCTGGCCGAAAGCGGCTCGGGCAAACACCACAGCGGGCGATCCCTGAGGGTCAGGAATTTCACTGGCGCGGGATTTGGATATGCCTGATTGTGTTTCTGGCGTTTTGCATGCTCGGTCGCATGTCCATCAGCATCCGCCACTTTACCGTCCCGATCGTGATATTGATTCTGTTGATTGCACCGCTACCTGGTCTGCTGGCGAGCCTGCGCACGACGGCGCCGCTCGTAGATAGAATCGCGACGGGTCTGGCCGCGATTTGTGCGCTCAGCTGTCTTTTCACAGCTGTGCGCGCCTATCCCTTCTACATGCCGTATATCAACTCCCTGAGTTTTGGGAGGCCGGCCTACACTCTGCTGAACGACTCCAACGTTGATTGGAATCAGGCATTGCCGGAAGTGCAGCGCTTCGCCCAAGAGCACGCCATCGAACACGTCAAAATCGACGAATACGGTGTAATCGAGGTCAGCGATGCCGTTCCGAATGGCGAATTGTGGGATTGCCAGAAAGCCTCGGCGGCCGACGCAGGGTCCTGGATCGTCGTTTCTGGTGCCAGCATTCTAGACGGGCACAATTGCGGATGGCTGCAACAATTCCCGATGCAATCAATCGCGGGCGGCAGCATGTACGCCATACAGCTGCCTGCGCAGATTCCGGCAGCCGGCAGCCCGGGAGGTCCCCCGTTACCCTCCGACTACCGCTTCATCGGCGGCACGCCCTACGACATGCAAGTTTTTTTCCTGGGTACCATTCGCGATCCTGAAAAACTCCGCCAGGTTCTTGCAGAAATGCAGGTGCGCTTTCAAGAAGCCCGAGACGCGGCCAAGAAGAAATCTGCGGCGGGCCAAGACGCGAAGTAATGCGTGGGTTGTGCCGTTCGGGTAATAATCCATCCGTAGCACAGCGATTGACTCCCTGCATGGCCTCTTGTAACTTCGATGCACTGCGGAAACCGCAGGCTCAGGGGAGATTCCTTCCTCAATTAGAAATACCGCCCGGGACTATAAGCCGCGCCAAAAGAACTGGACGCGGACAGCGTGTGCCCGGCAATCGCGTAAGGAGACAACATGGGATTTGCGACGAACGCTATTCACGTAGGACAGGAACCCGATCCCTCAACCGGCGCGGTGGTCGCGCCAATCTACCAGACTTCCACCTACGTTTACGAGGAATTGGGCAAGGCCAAGGGCGGGTACGACTACGCCCGCACAAATCATCCCAACCGCAAAGCGCTCGAGCGCACGGTTACGAAACTCGAAGGCGGACATAGCGCCTACGTGTTCACTTCAGGCATGGCCGCGATTGATTCCGTGTTCCGGCTGTTGCGTCCTGGCGACCACGTCGTGCTTTCCGAAGCGGTGTACGGCGGCGTCTATCGCCTCTCCACGCAGCTGCTGGTGCACTTCGGTCTCGAATTCAGTTTCGTCGACACCACCGATCCGGCCGTGGTGCTGGGCGCCATGCGTCCCAACACGAAGATGCTTTATATCGAGACGCCTACCAATCCCACCATGCGTCTTACCGACATCGCGGCGATGGGCAAACTTGCGAATGAGCGCCGTGCAACGCTGGTGGTCGACAATACTTTCCTCACACCTTATCTCCAGCGACCCATCGAACTCGGCGCCCACATCGTTGTGCATTCCATGACCAAATACCTCAACGGCCACAGCGACGCCACCGGCGGCGCTGTCGTCCTCACGCGACCGGAAGATGCCGAGAAGATCTACTTCATTCAACGCTCCGCTGGAGCTGGACTCGCGCCCATGGACTGTTTCCTGGTCTCGCGCGGCATCAAAACTCTTGCGGTGCGCATGTTGCAGCACAACGCCAACGGCTTGGCCGTCGCGCGCCATCTCGACGCGCATCCGAAGGTTCGCAAGGTCTTCTTTCCCGGCTTGGCCTCGCACCCGCAGCACGATCTCGCGCGGCGCCAGCAAAAGGGTCCCGGCGCAATGCTGTCCTTCGATCTCGGTGCCGAAGACGCTGCGCGACGTTTCCTCAACCAGGTCAAGGTGTGCTCTCTGGCCGAGAGCCTCGGCGGCGTCGAATCGCTCATCTCATTGCCGGCGCAAATGACCCACGCATCCATGCCGAAGGAGATTCGCGACCGCGTGGGTATTACCGACAGCCTGGTCCGACTCTCGGTGGGCATTGAAGACGTCGAAGATATCATTGCGGACCTGGACCAGGCGCTGCTCTACGTCTAAACCTTGCTGAAGAACCGCCATTCCGTCATTCCGAACGGAGTCTTGGGAGTGCGGAATCCCTCTTCCGCGACCCGCTGCGAGACAGCTACTCTGTGAGCGACTGGGCGATCCATGACAAATATCTGGAACAACCGCCGGAGATGGGAATGGCAATGAACTCCGGGGTTTCGTAGGAATGCAGCCGCAGCACTTCGCTCTCGAGCGCTTGCAGCCGCGCTTTGCTGCTCTTGATGATCAGTAGACGTTCGCGGGATTTTTCCAGCTTGCCCTTCCAGCGATAAACCGACTCGACGGGTACCGCGAGTATATTCACGCAAGCCGCGAGACGCTTCTTGACGACCACCTCCGCGATTTTCCGCGCCTCGGCAGCCGAACCGCACGTCACCAGCACGATACAGAACCGATCATCGCGAGCCATAGCGAGCCTCTCCCGCCCGATTGTACACGACCACCTCCCTCAGGTATTTACCCTGCGAAAAGAAGGCAAATCCCGCGTTCCAGCCATGGTGGCCGCTTGGACACTCCCTCCGCAGAAAGTCGCCGGTGGCCCCCACTTTGCTGCCACAAAATTCCACGTCGGAGTTAGAATTCGAATTGCCGATGAGCGTCGATCTACAACAGAAACTAAGGAATGTTGCGCGCCACTACGTGCCGCACCTACTGGCGGTGTTTGTCGCTTTTCTGTTCCTTCATGATGTCTTCGGCACCCACGGCTTCGTGGCCATGCACCGCAAGCAGCAGGAAATTCAGAAAGTAAAAACCGATCTGGACCGGCTGAACAAGGAAAACTCCGACCTGGAACTGGACGTAAAGAACCTGAAGACCGATCCGCACACCATCGAAAAGATCGCGCGCGAGGAACTTGGCCAAGCACGTCCGGGCGAAGTGATCATCAAGCTACCGGCGCCACCGCCGACTGATTCCCAGGCGACAAAGCCTTAACGGTTCTCTTCTTGTAACGCGTCCGCCAGATTGACAGCCCAAGCATCGCCAGGAAGATCACCAGCAAGCCCATCGTTGCTTTGAGTATGGAAGAACCATGCTTGGGCAAGAACGAGAGTCGTCCATACACGAACTCAATGTGCACCCAATACACCAGCAGCGAAGTGGTTCCCAACTGAATCACCGGGCTGAATCCCTTCTGCGCCCATCCCCACCGGCACCATGCATACACTAGCGACAAAATGATCAGCAGGACGCCGCAACGAATGGCGAAGAAATTAGGGTTCGAGTGCCAGAAATCGTAAACGGTGTAGACGTGAATCGGCAACGCATCAATCAAAAGCGCCAAAACACAAGTCAACAGGCCCGCCGCGCCCAACCCCACAAAAAACAAACCTTCGCGTCGCCGCGCAAATCCACAGAACAGCGAAAAGCCAACGGCCAGGCCCACAAACGCGAACGCGCACCACGGGAAGATCGGGAACAGCCACGGCTGGGGTTGGTGAAAGGTATGCACCCCGTTGATGTAGGACTCAATGGGCCACGGCAGCGCGTGCAGGAGGGAAGATGTCCAGACCGGCGGAGTGGCCAGAGCGACCACCGCCGCCGTCGCGAGCGCCGCCAGAAAGCTCTTGTTCCGGCTGCCGTTCAGTTCGCCAGCGCCCGCGAACCAGCACATCACGCCCATCAGGATGATCGACAATCCCAGCATGTTGAGGACGTCCACACGCAGCAAATCAGTCCACGGAACCCATTTGTAACCGAGCATATATTCCTGGATTCGAAACAGGATGCCCAAGCCAAATATTTCCGCACCACGAACGAGAGTTTGCCTCGCAATCGCATTGCGCGTCATTGCCTTCTCGCGGGATCTCTGGGTCGTTAGCGCCACAGAGACGCCGGCAAGGAAGATAAAGAGTGGCGCCGGCAACGTTCCGCCGGCCTGCGACCACCGGTAAAGCCGCGTTTGGTGGAGCTCAGGCCGCAACCACGAGTCGTAGCAATGCGTCTGAAACATCAGCAAGCACGCAAGGCCGCGCATCCAATCAATGTACGAGAGGCGTTTCACTTTGCAGATCTCACAGTTCAGTTTACAGTTTTCAGTTCCAAGAGTTTCTATAATGGCGGGAGTGTTGTGTAAAGTTCACACCACACGGCGAAGGGTTGAACGAGAGGATTGATGAGACAACTGAATGTCTGGGGGGTCCTGGGAATCTGGGCGTTCATCTGCCTTGGGGGAGGCATTTACGCAGGTTGGCAGGGATATGGAGGACGCGCATTCGCCGCAACTTTGTCCGCATTCGCCCTGCTGCTTCTAGTCATGCTGCTGTTTGCCGCGAAGGGAGTAGCTGAAAACCTCGCGCGTAGCGTGGGACCCACAGCGGGCTTTCTGCTCGGTGCGTGTTTGTTTCTCACCTACATCGCTTACCTGCTGGGAACGGGTACATTGGCCATCGCTCGCGCCGGCGTCATGGCTGGCCTGGTTTTTGTCCCGCTGGGGCTCGCGAGTTCAGCGGCCAAAGCGGCAGCAGGCGCGTGGCAAGACTTCGTGATCCTCGCGGGAGTATGGGTCTTCGTCAAGTTCAGCCCTTCGCATTGGCTGTGGCCCTACCCCGGAGGACGCCTCGCCTATGTCTTCACTGTGCTGGCGGCAGCGGCCGTGGCGCTGGCGGCGTTTGTTTTGGTTCGGCGAGTGAATGGCATTGGCTACTCGATCGGCTGGGGCAGGAACTGGGGATTTTACGTTCTGGCAAGCTTCCTGATGTTCGCCTGTATCGCGATTCCTTTGGGATTAAAGATGCATTTCATCGTGTTTGCTCCGCAGTGGGCGCATTGGCCTTCGTTCCTGGGACTATCGCTCGCGATTCTCTTTTTCACCGCTTGGCCCGAAGAATTCCTGTTTCGCGGTTTGTTACAGAACTTCCTGTCCAAGGCATCGAAGAGTGACCTTGCCGGATGGTGGACCGCCTCGATTCTCTTCGGTTTCTCCCATATCACCAATATGGGCTTTCCCAACTGGCGCTACGTGATTCTCGCCTCGCTCGCCGGCCTTTTTTACGGGTGGACCTGGAGGAAGACCGGTTCCATCTTTGCTTCCGCCTTGGTGCACGCCGCTGTCGATGCGACCTGGCACTTGCTCTTTCACAGTTAGGAAATTCAGCACACTGAAAGCCAACCGTATTCTGGCCATTAAATCGAGTTAAGTCGGTTTTTGATTGGTGTTCTTGCTCCGGCGTGATAGCTTAGAAGTATCTAATTTTCAGGTCGCAGTGCGGGTGCGGGGGATTCCGGGGAATGCTTCCAAGATTTTTCACTTACCACGTGTGTGTCATGCTCCGGACCGCCTCTAAACTGCGCTTTACTACCGTTCACGTCCCCATGCATTAAATCCTGAAAGCTGTCCCCGTTAGATTCGCGGTAACCCTCACGATTGATTTCAGCGGAAAGAAACACCGGCCAACTATTTCCGCAAGCCGGTTTGTCCACCAGGTCAATTCCCCACGGCGCCTTTCTATCGCCTCCGCGTAGGAAGTTTTCCGACGGGCCAGTTAGCGGACCCTGCATTCCAGATTCTATCGGTGTAACTCGAAAACTTACTTTTGGGGAGGATCTACCCAGTGATCTATCGGAATTGTATGCGCATCGTCGGTTTTCTGAGCTTGTTATTGGTTTGGGGAGGGGGTCAAGCGGCACGCTCGCAAGCCCTGCCGCAAACAAGAATTGTCACGGAGGTAAAGAACGAACAGCGAGTAGCAGTGGAAGGAACAACTCCGGTGCTGGTAGCAGTCAGTGCAGAGACGGGACGGCTTTCCGGGGGGCAAAACCTCGGCCGCATGATTCTGCAACTATCGGCGACAGACGAACAGGAGCAAGCCGCCGAAAAGCTGGTCAGCGACCTTCACGACCCGTCGTCGCCTTCGTTTCACAACTGGCTGACGCCTTCAGAATTCGGGCAGAAGTTTGGCGTGGCCGAACAAGACGCAACCAAAATTCAGCAATGGCTCGAAAGCCAGGGGCTAACCGTCCACGAAGTCGCGCAGAGTCGGCGCTACATCGTGTTCAGCGGAACGGTGTCGCAGGTGGAAAACGCTTTTGCGATCCAGATGCACTCCTACGAATACAAGACCAGGAAATTCATCTCCAATTCCTCTGACATCCAGATTCCCGCGGCACTCCACCCCGTTGTTAAGGGAGTCGTACGACTGCACAGCGATCCGCGCTCCGCAACGGGATACATGGGAAGCAAAATCCATTTCAAGAAGAAGGGTGCACAGTTCACGTTCGATGACGGCTCTCACTACATGACTCCCGCCGACTTCGCCAAAATCTACAATGTGCAGCCGCTCTACGACGCGGGGATCAATGGCACCGGCCAGACCATCGCTATCGTCGGTCGCAGCAACATTGACGTGCAAAACGTCCGTGATTTCCGCACCGTCCTGGGCCTTCCCGCCAACGATCCGGAAATCATCGTGAATGGCGACGATCCCGGGCAGACCAGCGATATGCAGGAGGCCATGCTGGACGTGACCTGGTCTGGCGCGGTCGCACCGATGGCGCAGATCAAGTTCGTGGTTTCGCAGAGTAACTTCTCCGACGGCGTCGATGTCTCCGCCGCCTACATCGTGGATCACAATCTGGCGTCCATCATGAGCACCAGCTACGGTTCGTGCGAAGATTCACTGGGCAAAGTCCAGAACGCCTTCTACAACTCCCTTTGGAAGCAAGCAGCAGCCCAGGGCATCACCTCGTTCGTCTCAGCTGGCGACAATGGTGGCGCGGGATGCGACTCCCCCGGCGGCGGTCTTTTTGCCTCTGGCGGCCTGGCTGTTAACGGCATTGCTTCCACCCCTTACAACGTTTCCGTGGGCGGCACACAATTCGACGACACGGATAATCCCAGCGCTTACTGGAGCAGCGTGGCGAATAACGATGCAGTCACAGGCCTCTCCGTGCTCGGCTACATTCCAGAGAAGGTCTGGAACGAAAGCAACAACGATCCCAACGCGGTCGGACTTTGGGCCGGAAGCGGTGGCGTGAGCAAGGTCTACGCCAAACCCGACTGGCAGGCAGCGCCCGGGGTTCCCAACGATGGCCAGCGGGACATTCCGGACTTGTCCCTCGCGGCGGCTCTCCATGATGGCTATCTGGTCTGTCTCTACGGCTATTGCAGTCAGGGTGACTACTTCTTCGCGTTCGGCGGAACTTCGGCCTCCAGCCCAGCGGCAGCCGGAATCATGGCGCTCGTTAATCAAAATCTCGGCGGACAACCGCAGGGCATGGCTAACTACGTGTTCTACAAGTTGGCGTTAATTCCGGGCGTGTATCACGACACAACCAAGGGCGACAACAAGGTCCCCGATCCGCTCGGGCAATTTACGGTTGGCTATTCCGCGGGTCCCGGCTACGACCTGGCCACCGGACTTGGCTCCTTCGACGCTACAGCACTCGTGAACAATTGGCAGAAGGCCGCAACCGCGATCGGCTCTGCCACTACCCTCGCGCTCGGCAACGGACAGGGTACGACTGTCGTTCACGGCTCGCCGATCAACGTTCGCGCAACGGTAAAGTGCGGCAATGGAAGTTCGTGCACTGCACCGACCGGCGCCGTTGCTCTCCTCGCTACCTCTTCGACCGGCGAGGCTATCGGCTCCGGAGTCGGGCAACTGAACCCCGGAACTTCAGCAAGCACTGCCAACATTCAAACGCACACAGTCCCGGGCGGCTCAATGTCCATTACCGCGCGATACGGAGGCGACAGCAAGTATTACGCGAGCACTTCCGGCCCAGTGAATGTCACCGTCACGCCGGAACCGAGCACCACGTACCTCGGCATCATTTCCGGCGGATACATCACCACTGGTACGATCAACGTCGGATACGGCCTGCCCGTACCTCTGGGAGTCGCGGTTGCCGGCAATTCGGGCTACGGTTATCCCACGGGCGGAATAGGCCTGTCAGCAGATGGCCAGCCGATCAACCCGGCAAAGTACGACTACAATTCCGGGACGTGGAGCACATACGACATCGTCCTGAACTACGGTGAGAAATCCACGCTTCTGACCAAGGAAAGCAATCCGGCTAGCCAGTCCAGCAGCATTTCTACGCTGGCTCCAGGACTTTCTGCCGGTCAACACCAGCTCGCGGCCAGCTATGCGGGCGATCCTAGTTTTGGACCGAGCGCCGCCAATTACAGCTTTTCTGTAACCAAGGCCGACTCCATGTTCCAGGACTTTTTCCCGGTGGGATCGCTTGTTGCCAATGCCCCCATCACTCTCAGCGGCCAGATCGGCCTGGTGAATGGTGGCTTTGCTCCTTACGGCGGCACGGTGACCATCTCAGACGTCACCGGTCCCAAGCCAGTCGTTCTGGGCGTGGGAACCGTCGACAGCAATGCGTTTGGCAGCTTTCCTGTGACCGTCACGTTCACGACCGTGGGCACACGACTGATCCGGGCGGACTACAGTGGTGATGCCAACCTCAATCCGACGTCGTCTACTTACCACCTGCCCGTCCCGGCCAACTCCGCGTCCAACATCACGTTGAGTGCCGATCAGGGCGCGGTGATCGCAGGCCAACGGGTCACATTCTCCGCCGTTGTCAGCTCGGACATTCGCCTCTACATTCCGACCGGCAAAGTCACGTTCCTCGACGGGACAGCCGTCATCGGCAGCGCCGCCCTCGATGGCACCGGTACAGCGAACCTGATGCTGACCACGCTTTCCGCGGGCACTCACAACATTTCCGCCAGTTTCCCGGGCGACAGCGTTCTGACCGCATCGGTCTCCTCTCCAATCAGCGAACAGATCTCGGACTACATGGTTCAAGTTTTCCCCGGAACGGTATCTGTCCGTGAGCAAACGAACGGCGTTGTTTCGGTCAACCTTGTTCCACTAGCCGGCTTCAGCCAGCCGGTTCAGCTTTCCTGCGGATCGCTGCCGGCGAACTTGAGCTGTACATTCAACAAGAGCAGCGTCGCGCTAGACGGTGTAACTCCCTCGGTCGTCACCCTCACCGTGGCGATCAGCGAAAAACAAGCCAGCAACTCTGGCGTCAACCTTTGGGAAGCCACAGCGGCGAGCATTGCACTCGCTGGATTGCTGCTGCCTCTTGGCCTGCGCCGCCGCTGGAAGACCAGGTTCGCCATTTTCTGCCTGCTCGCCGTCGCCCTTTGCGGAGTTGGTTGCGGTTCCATGTCCACTTCGAACTCCAGCCCTAACCCCAGCTCGAACCCGAGCGCTGACAATAAGAAGCCCCGCTCATCCACGATCCTCGTGACGGCCACGTCTGGCCCAGGCAGTGCCGCGCTGACAAGGTCAACGCCACTGACGGTCACTATTGGCAACAACAACTAACACGATGGGGGCAGGCGTCCCGCAAATCTGAGGACGCCTGCCTTTTTTCTTTTTCCGGAGCTGCCATCCGATGAGGAGTCAGGCGGGTGGCTGACAGAATAGTGCGTGAAGCAGGGTGCCCCAGGTTCGGCCAGCTAGGTGAACCATTCGCTGCGGTACGCTAACCACCAACTGAAGGCGAGCAAAGGAATAGTGGCGCCGACCGCCCACCAGAATGGCAGACACAGATCGGCCGCAAGACCCAGAACCGCGAAAGTCCCCCAGAAGATCTTGCGTTGCATGGGTCCAGTCTAACCTGAATTGCTGAGCGCTAGTCCGCCTGCTTCAGTTTCTCCAGATAGCTGTTGTAAGCAGTCTTCACGCGCGCCGGATCGGCGGCAGACGTGGGATGGTCGATCAGGAGTGTCACGAACTGATCCATGGCCTTATCAATCTCCTCAAAGAGTGCGTGGTTCGTTTTGGAGAGCGCCATATCGCCGCCATAGTCTTCACCCTTGTCCCAGGTGCGTTCGAGGACCTTAGCGAGTGTGGCTGCGGTTGCGTATTCGCCCTTTTGCGAGGCGGCGTAGGCAACTTGTGCCAGTGCCCGATACGCTCCCATCTTGGTGTTGTCCACGCCAACGGTTTGCGGATTCTTGCGTTCTTGCGCCGCAGAAATCGCACTCAGCGCAACCGTCAGAAAGATTGCCAGGACAACCGGGAAGATCCAGCGCAGCGAACTACCTGTGCGAATGGCCATGTTGATCCTCTCTTCCCCGCTAGTTCAGGAGCGGGTGACTCCAGTTAAGGTTTAGTCGGGTGAAGTAATGACGACCTGTACAAAGGATAAAACGACTTTGCTTCTCCTGGGCGCGAGATAGCGCAAGAGTCAATAAGAAAAAGGCAACGCTGAACGGCAGGTCCAAGTGTCAGGTCGGTTCGCGGAACTGGCCTTTGCGTTCCATTTGGGATACAAACGGTGAATTGCCAAGGCGCGGGTTGCTGGAGGGAACGATGGCGAAAGAAAGTCCATTGAGTTCTACGCGCGGTTTTCGCGTGCGCACCTACCAAGCCGACGATGTAATGGTTGTGGAATGCGAAGGCCGTCTGACCAGCGACAATGCCCCGCTGTTACGTATGGAAATCAAAGACCTGGTGCCGCTGCACCGGCGCATTGTGCTGGATCTAAAGCAGGTTCCGCAGATGGACAGCGCCGGACTAGGTTTGGTTGTGGGGCTTTACGTGACGGCTCGAACCCGGGGTTGTCGTCTGGAATTGGTCAACGCCAACGAGGCCATTCGCAAATTATTCAGTGTCACCAACGTGATTTCGCTCTTCGAGCCAGCGGGCCGGCATTACGGCAAAACAATCTAGGCGCTATGATTCCTGACACAGCAAGACCAACTTGCCCGAAACCTGGGCCTTTTCGAGTAATTCATTGGCGCGCGCGGCTTCTCTCAGCGGGAATCTCCCGGCAATTACCGGGCGAACCTTCTGTTGGCAAAGAAGGTCGAACAAGCGTGTCAGATCTTCGCGAAACATTTCCGGTGAGGTGTCGGAAAGACTTTTGACGTTGTACCAGGAAGCACGCTTCCCGTCGGGAAGGATTTTCACTACGCCGAGAGTCGCGAATCCAAAGCCCGCGGCCAACTTCCCTTCCGAAAGAGCAGCTTGCGAGCCGTAACAGACGAGCGCGCCACCTTTGCGTAAACAGCCGTAGGAAGCCCACCAATTTTTCCCGCCAATCGGGTCAAGTACGGCGTCGACTCCTCCGGGAGCAAGCTCACGGAGGCGAGCAACAAAATTCTCGGAGCGGTAGTCAATGGGAGTGGCCCCCAGCGAGGCAACGAGCGCGTGTTTGGGTTTAGAGGCCGTGCCGAACATTTCAAAGCCCGCGAGCTCTCCCAATTGGAGCGCGGCCGTGCCTACTCCTCCCGCAGCCGCATGAATCAGAACCCGCTGCCCTTCCCTGAGCTTCGCCACGCGATGGAGCATTTGATAGGCCGTGACGTAGTTGAGGACCAGGCTGACAGCTTCCGCGGGATCGAGTCCATTGGGAACGGGTACCAGGCGACTGGCGGGAACGACGGTGTAGCCGCTGTATCCACCGATCATGGTGAGAGCCGCGACGCGCTGGCCAATCTTAAAATGGCTGACACCATCGCCGAGAGCATCGACCTCGCCCACAATGTCGTAACCCGGAGCAAATGGAAATTTCGGCGTGCCCGGATAGAGGCCGCGCCGCATCAGCACGTCAGCAAAAGCAACGCCCGCGGCGAGGATCCTCACACAAACTTCGCCGGCCCTTGGCGTGGGCAGATATTCTTCAACCCACTTCAAAACCTCGGGGCCACCCAGCCCTGTTATCACCACACGCGCATTTTTCTGCTCCGGCATTCAAACCGCTCCCCGTTCGAGTTTGCCAATGCGATTGTCCGCGGATACACCCGGTCGATTTGATGTCCAAACCGCGCAGGACTCTACATTCGACCAGTCACAGGTAGAAGGAACTCAGCGGACAACGCCGGCGAGGGGCGACGAGGCGGAGGCGTACAGGCGCTTGGGCATGCGGCCGGCGTTGAAGGCTTTGCGCCCAGCCACCACCCCATCGCGCATGGCTTCGGCCATCAACACGGCATCGGCGGCTTCGGCGATTGCCGTATTCATCAGAACGCCATCGGCCCCGAGCTCCATGGCCACGGCTGCGTCCGAAGCAGTGCCCACGCCAGCGTCAACAATCATCGGCACTTGTGTGATGCGTTCGCGCAGGAGGCGCAGGTTGGCAGGATTCTGAATGCCCAGTCCGGAGCCGATCGGTGCAGCCAGCGGCATCACCGCAGAAGCCCCGGCGTCAATCAACTTTCGGGCAGCAATCAGGTCGTCGTTCGTATACGGCAGGACGATGAATCCTTCCTTCACCAGCACGCGCGTGGCTTCGATCAACTGCTCGGTATCGGGAAACAAGGTTTGCTGGTCGCCGATGACTTCCAATTTGATCCAATTCGATAAACCGACTTCACGCGCCAGCCGCGCGGTGCGGATCGCTTCGTCCGCGGTATAGCAAGCCGCAGTGTTCGGCAGGATGAAAATCTTCCCGCGGTCGATGTAGTCGAGCAGGGATTCTTTGGACTTGTCGGTCAGATTCACGCGGCGAACGGCGACGGTGACCATGTCCGCGCCCGAAGCAGCGTGCGCGCGAGCCATTTCCTGAAAGCTGCGGTACTTCCCTGTTCCAACGATGAGGCGAGAATTGAAAGCCCGACCTGCGATGACCAGTTGGTCTGACATGTCTATGTCTCCAAGGGAATTGTAGTCCCTGGAAGCCAGAGGGACAAATGTTGAATGGCCAACCGGGTGTGCGTCCGCTGCGCGCGTCGGCGAAGCCACGCTCGCCTTTGAGGCTCCGCCCCGCCGCACGTTGCAAACAAACAGGGATGGCCCAATCAGGCTTGAAGGTGGGCTTCGAGGAACCAGAGGTCCTTGTCGAGTTCACGTGTGAGCGTTGTGAACAGATCACAGGTGATGGCATCGCCGAGATCATTGGCTTCCTGCACCGCGGTGCGCAATGCGTTGGCATGATGGGCCACGTTGTGCACTAGAAATTTCAGCATGGACGGGCCGTCGGACGCGGACAGATCCGCTTCCTTCAAACCAGACTTCGCTGCGGCCTCGCGGGCAGTGCCGTTGGCTACTCCGCCAAGAGTAGTGACGCGCTCGGCAAGCGAATCGGTCTGATCCTCCAGGTGAGACGCGATGGAATCGAAGAGTTCGTGCAACTCAATGAAATGCAACCCCTTCACGTTCCAGTGTGCCCACTTCACCTGAGAGCGTAGATCAAAACTATCCGCCAACCGCGCGTTGAGCAGGGCGATGATGGCCTGGCGATGTTCGTGGGGTGCGCCAACACTTGAAGGGTAGGTGCGAGATGTTGCCATAGCTGCCTTAGCCATACGGGACCTCCTAAGAAACAATGGAATCTAACGCATGAGATGGCGCTGAAAATAAAAACGTTACAAATTTCTAGCTGAGACGAGCAATTCCCCGCCCTTGGGTGAGCCCAAAGCTAACTTAACGCACTTACATCAGGGTCAGTCCTGCGCAACAGGCCGCGGTTCAACCACGTCGGAGTAAAGTTTGGCGATCAAGTCGTTGAATTGTTTTTCTACGACCCGGCGTTTCAACTTCATGGTAAAGGTGAGACTACCGCTATCGAAAGTGAAGTCGTCGGGCAACAGAGCGAAGCGCTTGATGTTTTCATACTGCGCCAGATGCGTGGTAAGCCGGCTGACTTCGTTTTCGATTAAGGCATAAGCGCGGGGATGCGCGGCAAGTTCCGCGTTGGAGGAGAACTTCAGTCCCTCTTCGGCAAGCTTGGCAGAGACGGTAGTGGGGTTTGGCACAATCAGGGCCACAACGAATTTCCGTTGGTCGCCGACCACCATAGCGTTGAGGATGTAAGGACTGGTCTTCAACGCGTTTTCGATTGGTTGCGGCGCAACGAATTTCCCACCGGCAGTCTTCAGAAGATCCTTCTTGCGGTCGGTGATGAAAAGATAGTTGTCCTTGTCCAGATAACCGATGTCGCCGGTCTTGAACCAGCCGTCCTCCGATAGAACATCCCCGGTAGCTTCCGGCGCTTTGTAGTAGCCCTGCATAACGCACGGACCTTTTGCGAGAATCTCGCCGTCATCGGCGATGCGAATCTGGACGTTGGCAATGGGCCGGCCGCTGCTGCCAACACGGTTTTGCGGATAGTTCGAAGTCAGAACGGGAGAAGTTTCCGTCAACCCGTAACCCTGATAAATCGGGATACCTACGGCCCAAAAAAACTCCGCCATTTCTTTCGAAAGTGGCGCGCCACCGGACATCACAAGTCGCAACTTCCCACCCGTGCCGGCGCGAATCTTGGAGTACACGAGTTTGTCGGCAATCGCCCACTTCAGCTTTACACGCAGGCTCGCGCTTTTTTCGCCGCACCGCCAACCGGCAGCCTCGCGCGCGGTCTTGATGGAGAAATTGAAAATCTTGCGCTTTGTGCCGGTGGCTTTGCTTCCCTGTTCCATCAAGCGGGCATAGATTTTTTCAAAGAAGCGAGGAACGGCCGCCAGCACCGTGGGATGAACTTCAAGCAGTGCCTCTGCGACGTTTTCGACGACCTCCACGTAGGCCACGGGACATCCTTGAAAGAGATAGACGTAATCCAGCATCCGCCCGTAAACGTGCGCCAGGGGCAGAAACGATACCGCCAGATCCTCTTCGGAGTTGAGGGTGAATTCCACGGTGTCGGTGACATTCGAGCTGAAATTGTTGTGGGTCAGCATCACCCCTTTTGGGTCGCCGGTTGTTCCAGAGGTATAGATGAGAGAGGCCAATTGGGTGGGAAGGACCTGTGCGACGCGCAGGCGGTAGGCTGCGATCTCCGCGGCGCCGGTCGTCGCAATCAGGGTCTCGTAACGCAAGAAATCGCCAGGCAGGGTATCGCCCACATTTGCCACAATCACCTGTTGCAGGTCCTTGAGCTGGTCTCTGATGGTGAGAAATTTCTCGAGTTGAGCGGCGCCGGAAATAAAGAGCACCTTCGCGCCGGCGTGATTCAGGATGTAGCGGGTGCGTTCCGGCGACTCATTAAAGTACACCGGCACAGTCACGGCTCCCGAGCCACTGATGGCGAAATCGGCGGTATGCCATTCCGGACAATTTGGCGCAAAAAGGCCGACGCGGTCGCCAGGCTTCACGCCGAGTTCAACCAACGCATAGGCCAGGCCAGCGACGCGCCGCAGGAACTCTTGAGAAGAAACAGCTTCCCAGCGCCCGTCGCGGCGTACCATTTGGGCGCGGGCAGAAGGGTGCTCGTCGACAGCGCGCAGGAATCGTGAAGGAAGCGTTGGATAGTTCATGCAATTTTTGAATGTACCTTACTCAGAAATTTGGCGCAATTCGCAAAAGTGGTTAGCGGGTCACTTTCTGGCAACGGCGTTCATCCGGAGTTCCGTCACGATCGGTTGAGACTAATACAGCTGAAAGCTAACTGTAAATGGAACGAGGAACGGAACCGGCTTTTCGTCTTTTAAGGCGGGATGGCAGCCAGGACCGCAAGGTACTGAGGGTTGTTTCGTTCAGGCCCCCCATAAGACCGTAAACAATGCGCATGTTTTCCAGTTTGCCTTGTGTGTTTATAACGGCCTCCGCGGTGACCGATCCGCGCAATCTTAGTTTGCGAGCACCTTCCGAATAGGGTGGATTTGGCATCTAGGTACAGCGTGGGCCAGCGGTTCCGTCAACTCCCGCTCGCTGGAGTCTTTCGCCACTCAGGCTTGATGTAATTGCCGGAAGAGGCGGGAGGGGATCGATTGGTTCGAGGTTTACCTCCAAGTTGAGACGACCGAAATTGACAACGGCATTGTGCCCGTCCCAGTCCGTGGCGGCAACGTCAATCACCTTACTGGAGAGACTCACCACACCATTTTCGAATTTTTCGGTTGTGCCCAAAACCATAAATCGTGAGTCGAACCGGTCGGGGATGCGATCCTTGGCCAGAAAGCTTTGGAGAAGCGCTCGGTCAATCACCTTGAGTTGATA
>Ga0210409_10003539_pt1 | contig 17353 bp, 16 predicted proteins | sample IncBWH17MmetaG_FD_161649 | JGI IMG/M metagenome (GOLD analysis project Ga0210409, IMG submission 161649) | Forest soil microbial communities from Barre Woods Harvard Forest LTER site, Petersham, Massachusetts, United States - Inc-BW-H-17-M | ecosystem: Environmental > Terrestrial > Soil >... | reverse complement strand
CTCGATCCAGAATATTCCGGGCGTAGTAAAAATCGTGCGCGAAGGAACCTTCGTCGGCGTCGTCGCGGAGACGGAGTGGGCGGCGATTCAGGCGGCCCGGGCGCTGAAGGTAACCTGGTCCGAGCCGACACTGAAAATGCCGTCAGGCGCCGGCGAAGTTTTCGATTATCTGAAGAATACGAAGAGCTTCAAGGACAACATCGTAACAAATCGCGGCAATCTGGACGCCGCCCTCTCGAGTGCGCAAAAGAAATATGAGGCCACGTATTACTGGCCGTTTCAATTGCACGGCATGATGGGCCCGCCATGCGCCCTGGCCGATGTGCGCGGAGACAGAGCTACGATCTGGACCGGGACGCAGGGTCCGTTTCGAACGCGCGATTCCATCGCCCGGATGTTGAATATTCCGCCGAAAAACGTTCACCTCCTTTACCGGGAGGGTTCGGGAAGCTACGGGCGCCTGGAGACCGACGACGTGGCCGAGGATGCGGCGCTGATGTCCCGCGCCGTGGGCAAGCCCGTCCGCGTGCAATGGATGCGGGAGGACGAGCATGCCTGGGATCCTAAAGGCCCCGCGCAGCTTACGACGATTCGCGCCGGCGTGAATGCCCAGGGCAGCGTAGTCGCCTGGGATTTCATGGACCGAAGTTTCCCGTGGTCGGAATCGGATGCGAATCCCATGCTGGCTTCGAGTCAAATTGGCCTCAAGCCGTCCGGCGCGGGATTCTTGAACGGCGCCGGAGGCGGAGGCCAGATCTACACGTTCGAAAACCAGAAAGTTCTTGCGGCGGACATCCCCTGGGTGCAGCAGGGCCAGTGGCCCCTGCGAACCAGCAACCTTCGCGCACCGGGCGATTTGGCTCGCGTCTTCGCCAGCGAATCCACCATTGATGAAATTGCGGCGGATCAGCACGCCGATCCAGTGCAGTTCCGGCTGCGCTATCTCACCAGCGACAAACGGATTACAGAAATTCTTGTCGCCACCACTAAAAAGGCCGGCTGGACCGATCGGCCGTCGCCCGCTCCTGCATCCACCGGAGCCAAGGCCACGGGAAGAGGCGTCGCTGTGGCTAACCGCGCCAATACCATGACCGCGGCCGTCGCGGAAATCGAGGTCGACAAGTCGACCGGCGACGTGACCGTAAAGAAGATTACGCTGGGGCACGATTGCGGCCTGATCGTCAATCCCGATGGGCTCAAGAATCAAATCGAAGGAAACGTCTTGCAAGCGGTGAGCCGGGCGCTCCTGGAAGAAGTGAAGTTCGACAAGACGGGCCAGAAGAATCTTGATTGGGACAGCTACCCGGTCATCCGCTTCGAGCAGATCCCGGACGTCGAGATCGTGCTCATCGACCGGCCGGAAATGCAGCCGCTGGGCGGAGGTGAGCCTTCGATCGTTCCAGTCACGGCCGCGATCGCCAATGCGATTTTTGACGCCACAGGGGCGCGCCTGCGCCAGGTTCCATTCACACCGGAGCGCGTCCTGAGCGCGCTCAAAGCTTGAACGGTTGAAAGCCAATCTTGCAGTGCAGTGGGGACATTTACTGTGACGCTTCGCTTCGTGCCGGCCGGAGTCGCCGGCGCGAAACTATTTTGATGAAGGAATCTTCTGATGTATGCTTTTGCTGCCCGGTCCGGATTGTTTGCCACCTAGTTATTGATTTGAGGATATCTCAACCCCGGAGGTTATATCGACCATGATTATTGGCGACCGATTACGAGTTCTGCGGGAACAGAAGAAATTCTCTCAAGGCGAAATTGAAAAGCGGACAGGCCTTCTCCGCTGCTATATCTCACGCGTAGAAAACGGCCACACCGTGCCGGCGGTTGAAACGCTGGAAAAATTCGCCCGCGCGCTTGAGGTTCCTTTGTACCAACTCTTTTACGACGGCGAGGAACCGCCCAAACTGCCCATGCTTCCGAAGCGAAGGTCGGCCGGCGCACTGGTGTGGGGCGATACCGGCAAGGATGCCCGGACGCTTGCGAAGTTCCGCCAGTTGCTCAGCCGGGCCGACGAAGAGGACCGGCGGCTACTCCTGTTCATGGCGAAAAAAATGGTGAAGACGAAAGCGTCTTGAGCAGCGGGGGCCAGGTAAATGGTCCGAACCTCATGACGTTACTTGCGCGCTAAGTGGCTGTACGGCGGCAGGATTTCTTTATCCCCAGACTAGCCGAATTACTTTGGCTCACTGAGCGTGTACCCCTCTCCGTAGAATGTGACGGACAGGTCGTACCAGTCCATATTCATCCCTTCTAAAACCCAATGAACAGCGGCGGCCGGATGCGAGCGGTCCGGACCTTCGTATGTCAATTCGCCCATCGCTTTAGCGGGATGGTCCGTCCAGGTGGTCCAGGAGGCGGGAGAGGCGTCGCGGAGGGCTTTCACGTACAGCCTGTATTTTGCGTTGAGCGTGGCGCGACTCTTGGTTTCCATGACGTCGCACTCATTCGAAAAATGCGGCTTGGCGGTTTGTGCGATATAGCATTGCATAGCCCCGGACAAAATCACGCTGGATGCGTATGCGGTCTCGTCTCCCGAGCCGTGCGGGTCCTTACGAAGGGATGCGAAGTCATCGCCTCTATGATCCAGGAATTGCTTCATCGAGGCGGAGAGGTCGTCCAGTGCCATCGCGCCCGGACCAGCCAGCAGGGCCAAAAATAACGCAGCCCAAAACGGATATGCCCGTTTCATCTTACGTCCTTTCATTCACGATCAAGCCTGATCGTCCGTGTCCGGTTGCACGACGATCAGCAGCGCGATTCCCACGACCGTGAACATGCGGAACGCCGCGTCCTGGCCATTCCATGTTTTTGATTGCCACATCAGGAACCACTCGCCGCCAACGGACAGAAATACGACCAGCCACATCAGCAGGCTGAGCGTCAGCGCGGCGATGGAAACTCGTTTGGCGCGATGAAATACCGCAGCCGTTCCGCGCAGCCCCTGGGCCATACGGAACCCGCCCCACCAGCACAGAAGCATCGTGACCGTTTCCCACGCGATGATCGACAAGTAGAAAGCAGTGTGCAGCAGCGGCGTGTTGATCGCCCGCCACATCCCGTTATTTCCCGGGAACGTGGTGTCCATCATCAGCACGTGCCGGACGAATTCATAGTTGGAGCCGTAATCCGTGATGTTGTTGAAGACGACCAGGGAATAAAAAATGGCCACGCCGAGCACGAGCAATAATTTGATGGCGCGAAGGGTCATGGTTTTGTGGTCTGCAAGAATGTTTGGAAATAGGCGGTCAATGCGTTGAGCGTTGCGTCGTCATAATCCGGGTTACCCGGCATCTGTGCCTGCGGATTTTTCGTCTGCGGTGCGCGAATGTAGGCGGCAAAATCCTTGGGCGACGAGGCCGCCATTCCCCCCAGGAACTCCCACGGACGGCCCGACTTCTTTCCTCCCTCGCGCCCTGCATTGTGGCAGCGAAGGCAATTCTGCTCCGCGATGCGCAAGCCGTTCTGCACTTCGCGATCCTGCGCGTGCGGTCCGCGCGGAGCGATCGCGCCAAATACTTTTTTCTCGTCGCGAAATTCAAGCCGCACGACGCCCCACGGAATCTGTGCTTCGTCCGCATGCGAGAGAATTGTGAAACTGGGCGTGAACTTGGGATTCGAAATCATGTAGGGCCCCATCTCGGACGTGTGATCTTCCGCAGCCTTGGGCCAGCCTGTGGGCGGCTCGCCGTTCACTTCGAGCACCAGCACAGGATGATGCGCCTCCAGGTAGGCGCGCGGATAATTTGCCAGGTAGCCGTCATCGCAGATTGCGATGACCATGTCCAAAGCGGGGGTTGCGCCAAGTTCGTGCGCCAGATCTTCCAGCTTTACTCCGCGAATTTTGGTCGGGCCCGCGAAATTTGTGTCGTCCGCAACAGTGAAGCTCACCTGGGGCATGGCCAGGAGCTCCTCGCGCGTGATGTAGCGCGTCGCTTCAGGCGGCAGCCCGGCAACAAGATGTCCCCCCACTTCGAGATCCGAGGGAAGCTGCCTTTTTTCGTGCAATCCAGGAAATGAGTGCGTACTCGCTGCGACGAGGAAGAGCGCCGGAAGGGCGAGGAGGCTGGTCCAAGAGGGCCGCATGGCACATCGTAACGCAGAGCCGCCGAGAGGCAAGCGGAAATCTGGCCCGCGAATGTATATGCTAAACTGGCGCAACTGTTTTCGACGGAGGTTATTGGTGACATGGCTGTGGGGATCGAGGCAAGGCTCAAGCAGCTTGGCATTATTCTTCCGGCTTTGCCCCAGCCCGGCGGCAACTATCTCCCGGCTAGGACGGTCGGGCAAATCGTGTATTTGGCCGGCGTCATCTCGATTCACGCCGGCGAGGTGATTAAGGGAACTGCCGGGGCGGGGCGGACAGTCGAAGAAGGGTACGCCGCGGCGCGCGCCTGCGCGCTAACTCAATTGGCAGTGCTAAAGACACACCTCGGTTCGCTCGATAAGGTAAAGAACATTGTGACCGTGAATGGGTATGTGAATGCCGTCGCCGGTTTTCCGGACTCGCCCAAGGTAATCAACGGCGCGTCCGATCTCTTCGTTGAAATTTTTGGAGACTCGGGGCGCCACGTCCGCGCGGCGATCGGCGTTTCGGCGTTGCCGCACAACGCGCTTGTCGAATTGCAAATGACGGTGGAGGTTTAGGCAGGCCCATGACTGAATATTCTCTAGGCGCTGAACCCACTCATTCCCGCTGGAATCGCGCGCTGAAGCCGCGCCTGCGCGTCGGCTCCGGCGACACCGTCCACGTAGAATGCGTGGATTCGAGCGGCGCGCAATGCAATCCCTCGATGACGCTCGCCGAATATTTGAAAATTGACCGCGACCGCATTCACGCGCTCACCGGGCCGATTTTTGTGGAGGGGGCCGAGCCGGGCGACGTTCTTCAGGTGGATGTGCTGGAAGTGGCGCACAAAGGCTGGGGCTGGACCAGCGTAGTGAGCGGGCTCGGCTTTCTCAAGCAGCGTTTCGCCGAACCTTTTTTCTTCGTTTGGAAGCTGGAACGAGAAGTGAGCAAGTCGATCGCGCCTGCGGTCGTGCCCTTGCGCCCGTTCTGCGGAGTGATGGGCGTCGCGCCTGCGGAAGACGGCGAATTGCGCACGCGCCCACCGGGCATATTCGGCGGCAACATGGATGTACGCCAGCTGTGCACCGGCGCCACGCTCTATTTACCGGTGCTCAATCGCGGCGCGCTTTTTTCCGCGGGCGATGCTCACGCCGCGCAGGGCGATGGAGAAGTCAGCATTAATGGAATTGAATGCCCAGCCGATGTGACTTTGCGCTTTCGGGTACACAAGCAGCTCGCGCTTCCGGGGCCGATCGTAGAAACTCCTGCGGCACGGAAACTGGAATCCGATTCGGGGGCCGGCGAGTGGATTGTTGTCGAATCGTCGAACGATGCCGCGGGCGCGGCTCGCGCGGCCACTTCGCGCATGATCGATTTGCTTGCCGATCGCTGGGGCTTCAGCGCGGTTCACGCTTACCTGTTGTGCAGCGTGGCGATGAATCTGCGGCTGAGCCAGGTCGTGAACGAGCCGATGTTCACGGTGTCAGCGGCAATCTCGAAGCAAATTCTTCCTGCAAGGAAACTTTTCTGATTCAATGGCATACGCTTTAGCCTGTGCGGTTTTTCACATATGCAGCATCAAAACCTCACAGGCGAAAGCATATGCCACTCATGCGAACCCATATGCGAATCAATAATCCCGAAATCGTCGCGGAGCTGGAGGCGCTCTATCCGAAATACGAGGCCGCGCTCATGGCTAACGACGCGGAGACGCTGACGCGTATGTTCTGGGCCTCGCCGCACGCCATGCGCTTCGGCCTCACCGAAAATTTATACGGTATCGAAGACATTGACACTTTTCGCAAAGGGCGCTCGCCTGCGAATCTGGCGCGCACGGTACGGCGGCTCGACATCGTCACGTTTGGGCGCGATTTCGGGAGCATCACGCTGGAATTCCAGCGCGCAGTGAATGGAAAAATAATTTCGGGACGGCAAAGCCAGGTGTGGGTGCGTTTTCCTGAGGGCTGGCGGATCGTTTCCGCGCATGTATCGGTTCTTAAGTAGCGCACGCTTCAGCCTGTCTGCTTTTCGTCCTTGCAGGTACTAAAACCAGACAGGCTGAAGCCCGTCCTGCGGGGGACATCATCCACTAGTGACAGTAACCGACAGCATTTCCACCTGCGCCGCTACGAATGCGTCTTGCAATTCTTTCGCCGAAGAAAAATGCTTCCCCTTGGCATGGCGCGCTGGAAATTGAAAGCTGACCGTCGGCTCAGCGAACGGATAGGGATCCAAAACGAAGTGGCGGGTAGCAATTGTGCGCACCTGGATGGGGATATGCTTGCCGCCGCGCGCCGGCAGCGCGTGCAGTAGGTTTACCGGTTTTTGAAAATCCACGCAGGTGAGCAGCGAGAGATAATCGTTGGCTTGCAGCAAACGAAAGTGATCCAAGATTGCCTCATCGCTCTTGTGTTCCGGCTTCAATTTTGGGTTCGAGGCAATTTGTTTACGCCAAGATTCTTGCAGCTCCTTCTGGCCTTCCAGGAATTTCTCAAACAGGGGCAATTGCTCCGGCGCGATGGTTGACCGGTCAGAGCGATCGTTCAACAGGCTGTAGGTATGCATGGAGATGAGGAGCGCGGCGTACGGATCTTCGGCCGCGATCTGGCGGACCGCGCGGTCGCGCACCGCCAGGTAATCCACGAGGTCAATCTCCTCGAACCCCGAATATTTGCCGACGAGTTCGGTCGAAAACGCGCTGGGCTTGCCTTGACGCGTGATTTGCGGGACGGCATCGCGCGCGACCCATCCGTCGTCGTGGTGGGCGATTCCGCGCAAGACGTGCTCGCGCGGCTCCGGCGACAGAAAAAGATCATTGCCCCAGCGTTCGGCAAACGCTCCCGCAAGGCGGGCATGGTCGGGATGCGTGACGAGCCACCATCCTGTTTCGGTTTCGAGTCGCAGCATATCAGTTCACCTCAATCCATGTAACGCAGCACGGCTTTAAGTAGCACAGACTGAAGTCTGTGCTACTCCGCTTCCGGAGCGCGAGCCGATTCGTGCCAGCGGTGCAGGAAATACCATTCCAGAAACATTACCAGAAACAAGAAACTGAAGCCCAGCACGGTCGCGGCGAGCACCAGGGCAAATAAATAGTCGGTCTGCAACTGTGACGAAGCATACAGGATCGAATAACCCAGGCCGCCCTCTCCGACGCTGCTTGAGCCGGCGAAGAGTTCGCCGGTAATCGCGCCGATCACGGCAATCCCGCTGGCGATTCGAATGCCGACAAACAAGTCCGGCACGGCGTGGGGCAATCGCAGCTTGAAGAGCGATTGTGCGCGCGAAGCGTTATGCATCAGAAAAAGGTGCACCAGATTTTCATCGACGCTGATAAGGCCCGCCGTGGTATTCGCGATAATCGGCGCGACCGAAATGATGAACGCAATAAGCGTCACGGCAGGAATCCCCGCTCCCACCCACATCAAAATCAACGGCGCAACGGCAATGATCGGCACTGTTTGCAGGAGCAGCGTGTATGGGTAAAGCATCTTTCGCACCCAGCGGGATTGGGCGAAGAGCAGCGCCACCAGCACGCCGATCACAATGCTGGCCACGAGCCCGCCCGCGGATTCTTCCGCAGTGATGGCCAGTGCGTTCAGCAAGGAAGGGAAGCGAGCGCCCACGGCTCGCACCACCGCCCAGGGCGAAGGCAGCATAAAAGGCGGCACGTGGAACACCCACAAAATAATCTGCCATAGCGCCAAGAGCGCCGCGAAAACGGCGAGGGCATTGAGCACGGTCTTGGCGCGCTGCTTCATTGTCGGAGCGTCTCCCGCAAAGTGTGCGATACGCGCGCGACAATCGCGTCAAACTCCGGCGAATTGCGGATCACGGAGGTGCGCGCCGCGGGCAGTTCCACTGGAAACTCCGCATAGATTCGCCCCGGATTCGGTGCCAGCACCACAATCCGGTCGGAAAGAAACACGGCTTCGGAAACGGAGTGTGTCACGAAGACCGCGGTCCAATTCTGCTCCGCGCGCAAACGCAGGATCTCTTCGTTCAAGCGGTCGCGGGACATTTCATCGAGCGCCGCGAATGGTTCGTCGAGAAGCATTAGTTGCGGATTCGTCGCCAGCGCACGCGCGATCGAGACGCGCATCCTCATTCCTCCCGACAATTCGCGCGGATAGGACTTGGCTACATGTTTGAGCCCCACGAGATCGAGCAACGCCGCAATCTCTTTTTCCCGGCGGGCGTTCGGCGCGTGTTCGAGCTCCAGGCCGAGCCCGATATTTTGTTTCACGGTGCGCCAGGGAAGCAAGGTCGCGTCCTGGAAGACGAAGGAAATGGTTTCCCTGGCGTTCAGCGGAGTCATCCCATCCACGCGTATTGTTCCGCTTGTCGGAATGGCCAGGCCGGCGATCAATTTGAGAATCGTGGATTTTCCGCAACCGGACGGACCGATGATGCTGATGAATTCCTGCTTCGCAACGACCAGGTCGATCGATTCCAAAACAGCGCGAGCGTTCCCATATTGTTTGGTGACGCCCGCGATCTCAATTTCCGGAACGCCGGCGCCGGCGTTCATTCCGGCGCCTCGGACGCGGGCAGATATAGAGCGGAAGGGCACTCTCGACCGTGGAATACGAACTGAGTCGACCGCCGCCAATCCAAGGAAGTCGCCCGGCAGGCAGGCACATCGCTCCCCGGGTTCCGGTCATGGAGTGGGAATGCGCTGCCGGCGATTTCGAGCCGTATGCGGTCGCCTTTTTCAAAGCGGCACGAGGTAGGCTCGAGTGGAAAATCCCAGCGGTGAATTTTATCCGCGGCGTAATTTGTCTCTGTAAATAGGCGGGTGGACCGCGCGATTCCGATGCAAATAAATTCCGCCGCGCCATTGGGCCGCGCGCGCACGAGTTTTGCCGTGAAGTCGGCATTCCCCAGAGAAGTGGCGCAATAAAGAACGACCCGCGGAATACCGAAAACCCACAGCGGTTTTTCGAGCGGCTCCGTCGAATAAACTAGCAAGTTGTTCCCCAGTTCCAATGTAGCCTGATCGAATTGGCCGACCGCTGCAGCCGCCCCTCCGGGCGCGAGGACGGGCACATCAGGATCGCTTATAAAGATGTCGCGTGGTTCATCCGCGGTAGGATTGACAGTGGAAAGTATTCCATTTCCTTTGCGCGAATTGGCTCGGCCATTACTGTGCAGGAAGAGGATGTATTCTGCCTCTGTAGGAAAAGTTTCCGATTCGCGCCAGCGATTTTCCCCGAGCACGAAGTGGCACACACGCGGTTCTCCCGCAAATGTTCCGGAATCTTTCAACCAGTGATCGAACCAGCGCAACAAAATTGTATCCGCGTCGATGAGCGCCTCGGGACCAAAGTCCGCCGTCCCAATCCGATCCCCCCACGGAATGTGCACCCAGGGCCCGGCCAGCAGGTATTGATGTTCACGCGCCAGTTCGCTGCCCGCCGATTTGCACAAAGAAAGAAAACCGTCGACGCTGCCCCGCAAAAACATGTCATACCAGCCGGAAATGTGCAGCGCCGGCACCAGAATTTTTTCGTAGCGCCGGCTGACGTCGAGAGCAGTCCAGTATTCGCCGGGCGCATCGTGGTCGAGCCAGTCGAGCACGTACGAAGGCAGGCCTTCGCCGTGCAACGCGGGATGCGCGCGCAGGGGCGACACGCTCGTTTGCGACGCGAGTTGCGCCCAGGCTTGTTCGAGCCTGTCGCTTGCTTCGCGACGTTGTTTCCGCCGCGCGTCCACTTTCAACAATTGCAATCCCCAACCGAGCGTGGATGCGAGGCGCAGCGCTCCGCCGTGATAAAACCAGCCGTGATACAGGTCTCCAGCCGTCATCCCGGGCGAAATACACTGCAATCCCGCGGGTTGTTCGGCCGCGGCCAGAAGCTGCGTCATCCCTTGATAAGAGAAACCGTACATTCCAACGCGGCCGTTGGATTCGGGCCGCGTGCGCAGCCAGGCAATCGCATCGGCGCCATCGGCGCCCTCATGGCGAAAGGGATAGAAATCGCCTTCGGAATCGCCGCGGCCACGAACGTCTTGTATGACGACGTTGTATCCGTGGCGCGCAAACCAAACAGGATGGGCGAAGACAACAGTGGAAGCAATGTCGCGCCCGTAGGGCTGGCGCATCAGGAGGGTAGGCTGCGGGCCTGTCCCGGGGGGGTAGTAGTGATCGGAAACCAGCTCCACGCCGTCACGCATGCGGGCGCGGACGCCACGCTCGAGACGGACACCTTCGCCGCAATCGATCCATCCGGACGGGCTCATGGTGTGCGCGGATCCGGATAGCGAGCCATTTCCTGCAAAGCAGCGGCCAGCCGCGTGGCCGCCTGTTCCAGCCAGCGCTGACCCTTTTCCGGGGTAGCCGGACGTGGGTCGCCCATCACTCCGCTTGAGGCGATATCGCGCGTGAGCCAGGCAAACGTGGCGGGCGCATTTTCCGGCAGCAGCATCGCCGGTTTAGAAATGTCCGCGATGTAATTGGCGGTGTACGCGGAGCGATCTACCAGGTCCGGCACACTCGCCAAAAGGAAAGAAGTTTCAACTTCGCCCGCGTGGAATCCGTAGGCGCGCTCCTGGGGATCGAGTCCTTCGAACGAAATTCCACCGGAGCCGTGCAGTGCAAATGTTCTCAGACCGAATTCCGCACGCAGATCGCGTGACATCACATCGATCAGCGAAGTATTTCCGCCGTGGGTATTGTAGAGAACGAGTTTTCGAAAGCCGGCCTTGGATAAGCTGGAGCCGAGGTCGCGCAAGACGGCCATGAACGTGTTCGCACTGAGAGAGAGCGTTCCCGGGAAACCGATGTGCTCGTTGCTCTTGCCGTAGTGCGCCGGCGGCAGCGCGTAGACAGGCAAATCGCGCGGCAATTTGGCGAGCGCGTGCCCGAGCAGCAGATTATTGATCAGCGTGTCGGTCGCCAGGGGCAGGTGATGCCCGTGCTGTTCAATGGCTGCAGTGGGAAGCACCAGGAGCGTGGAGTCGCGCGGAAGCGCGTCGACTTGCTTCCAATTCAGATATGCGAAGTTTCGCGCGTCCGGGATCCAGGTTTTCATTTCGTGGTAACTCCGGCCTTCGCGGATTCCGAATGAAACGTGATCATCTTACCCGGATTGAGCAAGCCTTTGGGGTCGTAGCGCTGCTTGGCGAGGAGTTGCACGTTGTCGGGGCGATACCGGCCGCCTCCCTCTACATTGTTCACGTGCGGATTGGCTACCCATACTCCAATTTCGCGGCAGAAATCGATCATGTCGTTCAGGCGCTCCTCCGTCGTGTAGTACACCACAGGAATCGCGCCGGGGAACACGCGGCCATCGCCGCCTTTCATGAACTCCATATGGAATAGAATTTCATGGCCGAATCGCTCGCGCAATTTCCGCATCTGTTCGCGCGCAGTATCGGGGTTGAAGCCGCATTGCAAATACGTGTAGGCATCGTCCGATCTTATGGCCCAGAGCGTCGTGTGATTCCAGGTGTAATCGGAAAGCAGTGGCCTCGCATGCAGGCCCGGATACACCCCGCTGTGCGTTACAGTCCCTCCGTCTTTTTTCGCGGCAGCTTCCAGTTCGACAAGCTGGCTGGAAGCGATCATGAAAAAAATCAGCGTCTTGCCTTCCGGTGCATATTGCAGGATGGGGGTGAAGAAAGAAGGAATCGGCCATTCAAACACGGTAACCAGGCGCTTGATCCACCGATCGCCGACGGCAATTTTCTCGCTGAAGTCGAATGCCGCACTGAAAGTGTCAAACGCCACGACGCACTGAGACCAATCCACGGCCGGCGTAAGCGCCAGCCAAATGCGAGTAATGATGCCGTTGGTGCCCCAGGCATGGAGAATTTCGTGAACCGATTCGCCCTCGTGCAAAACCACCCGCGGCTCGGGCTCCATCGTGACCACTTCGATGGCGCGTACGGTATGAAAATCGCGAAGGTTTCCGTGCGCCACCGTGCCAATTCCTCCGGAACCGCCGCCGAGAAATCCGCCGATCGATGCCTTGATAATCGTCGAGGGATAGCAGCGCAGCTCCCATCCCGCCTTGCGCCCCTCATTCTCAAGGTCTCCGAGACGCACTCCCGGCTGGCAAACGGCCACGCCATCGGATTGAATTTCCTCGATGCGATCCATGCGGCTGAGGTCCAGGACTACGCCGCCTTCGAGCGGAACCGCCTGGCCGTAATTGCCGGTACCTGCGCCGCGCGCGGTCACCGGAAGATTGTTCGCGTAGCAGTAGCGCAGAATGTTTTGAATTTCAGCCGCGCCGAGCGGCTGCACTACGACGTCTCCCAGCTTGCTGTCGAGCTGTTTGCGAAGGACCGGCGAATACCAGTAAAAATCGCGCGAGAGCTGCTCGACAACCTGCGGATTCAAAATCACGCGCGATAGGTCGCCCGTAAGTGTGCGAAGTTCGGCGATGTGTTTCGGGTCCATAGAAAGTTGCTCGTGTCGAAATTCAGGATTTGCCGGCTTTGTTCCCGCTCGAACTCCAGGTTCGAAACGCCTTCTGCATATTCGGATGCGTGAAAAGCGTGTTGCACAAATCGCGCAGCACCGGGCCGTCCACGACGCAAGGCATGTCCGAACGGCGCGCTACTTCCTTCGCGGAAATATGAATTTGTTGGACGAAGCGGTTCGCATCCTCAATCGTCGCGCCAAAAACCACGCGGTCGAGCCTGGCCCACAGCGCATTTGCCATGCACATCGGACATGGCTCGCATGTGGAGTACATCGTAAACCCGGCCAGGGAAGGGCGTTTCAGTTTTTTGCAGGCCAGCCGGACGGTGCGCGTTTCGCCGTGGGCGCTCGGATCGCTCTCGCGCAGTACCGCGTTGGTCGCGCGCATCAAGCGTTCGCCCGTGCGCGTATTGACGATCAGCGCGCCGAACGGCACCGGGCGTTTGGTCGCCAGGGTGCGTGCGGTGAACTCGAATATCTCCCGCATGCGCTCTTCGTCCATCGCAGTGACGCGGGAGTTTGCAGAAGCGGACAAAGCCATGCCGCAATTTATCACACTGCAGCCCCGGCCTGCTGCGGGGTGTTTATTCAATTTTTGCATGGCAACGATTAGACCGCATTCCGCGAAACTTCGCATGTTATTCTCATCCGCAGAATCTGGAATGGATTCGTTTTTATGGCCAAGTCTTTTTCAAGCATCTTGTGCGTACTGATTTTTGCCAGCCTTTCTGTGCTGGGATGCCGGCATTCTGCCGGCGATGGCGGACTGACAAAAATTGTATTCCAGGCGGACTGGTACCCTCAACCCGAGCACGGAGGCTTCTACACGGCACTCGCGAAGGGATATTACAGGGACGAAGGCCTGGACATGACGATCCTTCCCGGCGGTCCGTACATCTCGGTTGAGAAGCAGGTCTCCGCCGGGAGCGCGCAGTTTGGCATGGGATCTTCGGACAAGGTTCTGGAATCGAACGCCGAGGGTCAAACGCTCGTCGCGGTGGCCGCCACGATGCAACACGATCCGCAAGGCATCATGGTGCGGAAGGACTCACCGATCCATACCTTCGCCGATTTGAATGGCCATTCCATCGCCATCAAGGTCGGCGAATCTACATGGTTCGAATTCGTCGTCAAGCGCTTTCAACTGAACAACGTTCACGTCGTCCCGTCGATGATGAATGTCGCCAACTTCGTCGCGGACCCACAGTATATTCAGCAAGCGTTTGCCACGTCAGAGCCGTTTTTCGCCCACCAGGCCGGCGTTGAGACGCGCATTCTCCTGGTCAGCGACGCCGGATACAGTCCTTACCGCGTGATGTACACGACGAGGGAGTACGTCCAAAAGCATCCCGAAATCGTCGCCAAGTTTGTCCGGGCATCGCTGAAGGGATGGAAGGATTACCTGAACGATCCAACCGCCGCCCACGGGATGATTGCCAAGCTCAATCCCGCCCTCAATGCGGAGTGGATGCAATTTACATGGCAACAATTGCGGGACGGCCATTTCGTTGCGGGAGAAGATCCGAGCGACGCGCAGCTCGGTCAGATGGATCCAAAACGCTGGACCACGATGTACGAACAGCTTGTCGATTTGAAAGTCATCAGCAAACCGTTCAATCCCACTATCGCTTACACGTTGCAATTTCTTCAGCCGCAGTAGATGCTTCCACTGGGTATCGTCCGCAATAATTTACAATTCTTTGACAATTTTCAGATTTCCTCGTGACACCGCAAAGAGGGCATCTGCGTAGGCTGACCTTTCGAACGTTGCGCCATAGTTCGATATTTGGGAAACGTCCCCTCCCAAACACAACCCGTCGAAGTATCATCGGCCGGCAAAAAAAAGAGAAGGGAGTACCATGAATCGCGAAACCGCCCAGATAAAACGAATCACGGACTCGAAATTTTTTACGAGGGGAATAAAGCGCGGTATGTGGAAGGTGTTCGGCGGGGCAGTCATATCCTGCCTGCTTTGCTCAACCGTAATGCTGGCGGCGAATGACGATCCCCCATTTCTTCCCGGCCCAGTTCGGGTTGTATCGACCGTACCGGCCAATGGGGATGGAAATCCGTACGGGGTCGCTTTCGTGCCCCCTTCGTTTCCCGCCGGCGGAACGATCAATCCCGGCGATGTGTTGGTTTCGAATTTCAACAATGCGCCCACATCGACAGGGGGAAACCTTCAGGGGACCGGCACGACAATCGTCGATGTTCCGCCCAATGCGCCGGTAACGCTCTTTTTTCAAAGTAAGACTCCAACCGGCCTCACCACCGCGCTAAACGTTCTGAAGAGAGGATTCGTCCTGGTCGGCAATTTCCCTTCCACCGACGGCACCCTCGCGACTGCCACATCGGGTTCTATCCTGGTGATCGACAAAAAAGGAAAACTAAAGTCGACGTATACGGATAATTCAGTTCAGGGTCCATGGGATTCCGCGCTGTTTGACCAGGGTGGCAGGGCGCTTTACTTTGTTGCGAATGCGTTGAACGGAACCATCGTGCGTTACAACCTGGATGTCGATTTCTCCGGAGTCACCTTCGAGAACCCGACGGTAATCGCCTCCGGTTATCTACATGGACCCGACGCGGTGACGTTCGTGGACGCTCCCACCGGGCTCGTCTACGACCCGTCCAAAAACGTTCTCTACGTGGCTTCCACCGAAGATAACGCCGTGTACGCCGTGTCCGACGCAGGAGATCGGCAACACGACGGGGGAATTGGAAAATTAATCTACAAGGACAACACGCACTTGCACGGCGCGCTGGGACTGGCCATGGCGTCCAACGGGCACCTGCTGGTCACCAACAACGATTCGGCCTTAATTAATCTCGATCCCAATCAGCCCAGCGAGCTCGTGGAGTTCACCGTGGAAGGCGAGTTCGTCAAAGAGATTTCCCTCGATCCGCTTCCCGGCGGCTCGTTCGGACTGGCTGTGGAAACGCTGGGAAATACGGCCAAGCTCGCCGCAGTAGATGACAATGTGAATTTGTTTTTGATCTGGACTTTGAACGCCCACTAATCAAAAAACTGTTCCAGGCTTCCACCGTCAAACGCATCGGCCCGCGTCAGCCCGGTTCCGGGCTGGCGCAGGCGGTGCCCTTTGCGGATCGCGTCGGCAAGCGGACTAAAAGCGCGTTGCAAAATGGTGGAGCTGGACCGAGTCAAACCCTGGCCCAAGGTTCAGGAAGACACACCCGGCTTCTGATGATTTGTGAAACCTTCGGACTCTATCAGTCCGCTTAGAACGTAAGCCGGCCCGCAAGTTGGATGATGCGCGGATCGGCGGTAGTCAGAATCTGGCCAAACGTCGGGCTGGTGTTGTTCGTGTCGGGATTGCCAAACTCGGGATGGTTAAGAATATTGAAGAATTCGACCCGGAGTTCCAGCTTCAACCTTTCGTGCGACAACGCGGTGGTCTTTGAGACCGCCAAATCGACGTTGGTTAATCCCGGTCCTCGCAGGAAATTGCGGGGCAACGTGCCGTACGTCGCGAGCGACGGAGTTGCGACCACTTGGGCGTCCGACGGAAAAATGGTCGGACCAGGCGTGCACGGCAGGGGATCATTCGTGTCGCCACATTGCGCATTGCTGAAGCTGGTGGGATTAAAATAATAATTTCCCGGCAAGCCATTGTAATTGACATATGCGGGGAATGACTGCTGTATGCGTGGGTTGAACGTATTCGTCGGCCCCACTAAGTTCGCGCGAACGATGGACGAATCTCCCGCTCCTGAAGGCCCCTCGGACCCAGGAACACCTGCGTTGGCCAGATTGGCCAATACATCAAGGGGAAAGCCCGTCCTCCACGTCACAATAGGAAATAAGCTCCAGCCTTGCGTCAGTTTCTTCGGCCCTGACTTCCAGGCGTTGTCGAACGGCAAATCCCAACCGCCGCTGAATGTGATTCGATTGCGCACGTCGGTATCCCCCGACGAGCGCGATAGATCCGTCTGCAGCGAGGGAACTATGGAGTTCCGTTGCCGGAAGCCCGAGGCGTTGTCAATTTCATGCGAAAATGTGTAGCCCAGCGTGAAATAGGTGCTGCCGAAAATCGCTGATTTGCCGATCTGCTTCGTTAAACTCGCCACTAGGGCGTTGTAACTGGCCTTCGTTACGTTTCTGAACTCCAGGAGGGGGCCAAACGTACAGCCCACGAGGTTCGGGTTCCCGGCTGTGTTATCGGGGCACGGGCTTGCACCCAGCCCGAGATTCAAAATCCGATTCGTTGGGTCCGTCGAGCCGGGCACGAAGGGATTCGCGTCCTGCAATGACGTCAAACCGTGCGAACTGCTGCCCAAATAGCTGACCTCGAAGACCGTATCTCGCACCAGTTCACGCTGAAGACTTAGGTTGTATTGATAGGTGTAGGGTGTTTTCAGATTCGGGTCGACGAAGTACAGCCCCGCACCATAGGGAAGCAGGCCTGCTGCTGAAAAGTTGATACTGTGATCCACGGGTTGAGAAGGGAACGTGTTCGGCGTACCTGACGATCCAAAGGGATCATTAAAGAATGTCAAAATGCTCGACTGGGTTGTGGGGATCGACGGAAAGCTAATCGACGCAGTACTGAAGAACGGCGGCGCGCCGTTGAACTGGAAATTGTCCTCTGCTTTCAAAATATCGTAGAACATGCCGAAGCCGCCCCGGATGCTTGTCTTCCCGTTGCCTCGCGGATCCCAGGCAAATCCAAAACGCGGCGCAAAATTTCTTCCATCCGGGAAGTTCAAGCCTCTCGGAGCGCCCTGATCGCCGGGGAAGACCAATCCTGGGGGCGCGCCCGGGAATACGGTGGATTGCAGGCCTGGTATGACTGAATATGTCCGCCCCTCCGTGTCGTATTTCGGACTGTTGT